>Ga0233425_10001205_pt1 | contig 60011 bp, 50 predicted proteins | sample Watercolumn_Towu_2_FD_181712 | JGI IMG/M metagenome (GOLD analysis project Ga0233425, IMG submission 181712) | Freshwater microbial communities from Lake Towuti, South Sulawesi, Indonesia - Watercolumn_Towuti2014_140_MG | ecosystem: Environmental > Aquatic > Freshwater > Lake | place...
AGGCCCGGCGGAGTGGCGGGCACTGAGAACGGTGGCGGCACGGGCGGGAGCGGCCTCGGCGGCAACGGGGGCAACGGCGGGACCGGCTTCGGGGGCGGAGGCGGCGGGGGGGCCGGCGGGATCGGCGGCGGCTCGGGCTACGGCGGGGCCGGCGGCGGCGGGGGCGGCGGCTCGGGCGGGAAAACGGCTGACTGGTACAACGGCGGCGACGGGGCCGGGCCGTTCGGGGGGGCCGGCGGGGCCGGCATAACCTCGGGCGCCGGCGGGGCCCAGGGATCCGACGGCGGCTACCTCGTCAAGAAAGGCAACGGCGACACCTCGACCGACCTTTCCGTAGTGATGGGCGGCGGCGGCGGGGGCGGAGGGGCCACGAGCGATGTCGTCTACGGGGGAGCTCCCGGGGGCGGCGGGGCGGGCGGGGCCTGCGTCAGCCTGACCTCCTCGGGCGACCTGAAGATACTGGGGTCCATAACGACCACGGGGGCCGGCGGCGGGACGGGGGGCATGGGGCGGAAGGCCTCGCAGGGCTCCGCCGGGGGCGGAGGCGCCGGCGGGGGCATCGCCCTTCGCGGCGAAGCTGTCACGCTCGGGGCCGACCTCGACGCCCGGGGGCGGAACCAGGACACCCTCACGACGGGCAACGGCGGGACGGTCAAGATCGTCTACACGGAGAGGACCGGGGCGGGAGTGGTATCCGCCGGCCGCGTTTTCAAAAACGGCCGGCCGGTCATCCCCGGCCTGCTCCTGCCCGAGAACAACTCGTTCATCAATTCCGACCCGCAGTTCAACTGGACCTTTGCCGCCGACCCCGACGGCGACGCGCCGCTGCACCACCTCATGGTCGACGACGACCCGGCTTTCTCCTCGCCGGAGCTGGACCGGACGGGCCTGCCGGGCGCCGCGCTCGAGCCCTCCGGGACGCTCCCCGACGGCACCTACTACTGGCGGGTCCGGGCCGGGGACGCCTGGGGCTTCGGCCGCTGGTCGGAGACCTGGAAATTCACCATAGACCGGGCGGACCCCTCCTCCTCGGTGGGGCCGCTTCCCGCCTACACCACCACGTTCGACATCGACCTGTCCTGGAACAGCTCCGACGACGCCTCCGGCGTCTCCAACTGCACGCTCTACGTCTCCGAGAACGGCGGCGACTTCCGGCCGTTCCTCAACCGCACCGCGCTTTCCTCGGCCGCTTTCACCGGCGCGGAGGGGCGCAACTACAGGTTCTACTCGGTGGCCCGGGACCGGGCCCGGAACGAGGAGAAGGCCCCGGACGGGCCGGACGCCTCCACCACGGTGGACACCCTCGCCCCCGTCTCGACAATGTCCCGGCTTCCGGCCTATACCAACAGCTCGTCGTTCCCCGTCTCCTGGAGCGGGAAGGACGAGACCTCGGGGCTAGCCTCCTACACGGTATACGTCTCGGACAACGAGGGCGAGTTCTCGCCCTGGCAGGACGCCGTGGAAGCCAAGGGGGCCGTGTTCTCCGGCGTCGACGGGCACAGCTACCGGTTCTATGTCCGCGCCCGCGACATCGCCGGCAATTTCGAAGGCGAGCCGGGGCCCGGGAGCATCGTGGCCACGGCCGTTGACCTCACCGCGCCCGGCATCAGGATGAACATCGGCGACCCGCAGGACGGCCGGGACCCCGTGTTCATCGCCCCCTCGACGCCCATCACGGCCGCCTCGGAGGACTCGTTTTCGGGCCTTTCGGGCATCCTGTACAGCGTCGACGGCGGCGGGGCGCAGTCATACAGCGGCCCGATAACCGGGCTCTCGCCGGGCTTCCACAACCTGAGCATCTGGAGCGAGGACAACGCCGGCAACCGCGGCAAGACGCTCGCCCTCTGGCTCTTTGTCGACGGCCAGGCGCCCCGCACGGTGTTCTCGCTCGAGGGGAACAACACCACCCGCGCCGGGGTGCGCTACGTCACGCCGCAGGCCCGGGTGGTGCTCGAATGCCGGGACAACGGGAGCGGGGTGCTCTCGGTCGAGTACGCGCTCGATGGCGACTACCAGGCCTACACCGGGCCGTTTCCGGTGGGCGGTTCGGGGGCGCGCACGCTCCGGTTCCGGGGCACGGACCGGCTCGGGAACCGGGAGGCCGAGCAGTCAGCCCCCCTCTTCGTCGACGGGCTGCCACCCTCCACGACGGCCACCGTCACGGTGGACAGGGAGGCGATGGCCGCCTCGGTCGCCTTCATGGCCGCAGACGCCGCCTCGGGCGTGGCGGCCACCAGGTACCGCGTCTTCCGAAACGGCGCCCTGTTCCAGGACTGGACCACCGGGGCCAGCTGGCAGCTTGCGATGGCGCAGGACCAGTCGACCGACGGGAACTACACCGTCGAGTACGGCTCCTCGGACAACCTGGGCAACGCCGAGGCGCCAAGGACCGTCAAGCTTTCCATCGACACGGTGGCCGCCCTGGAGATGGCCTCCGGCGACCGGTCCACCTCCACTGACACATTCATCGTCAGCGGCCGGGCCGAGCAGGGCTCGACCGTCTCCGTCAACGGGCGGCCGGTCCCGACCTCGTCCAACGGCTCGTTCAGCACGGAGGTCGCCCTGAAGGAGGGCAAAAACCTCATCACCGTGACGGTCAGGGACCGGGCCGGGAACGAGCAGACCCGGGATTTCACCGTGACCTACAACAAGCCGGCGGCCGCCGCGGGCGGCGGCCTGCTCCTGCCCATCCTCGCGGCGGTGGCCGTGGCCGCGATCCTGGTGGCCGCGGTCCTCCTGGTGCGCAGGAGAGGAAGACCGGTGGAAAAGCCCATCGGGACGGGAAAGGCGGCCGGTGCCCCGCCTGCCCCGGAGGCCGCCCCGAAGGAGCCGCCCGGAGGCGGGACGCCGTAGCGGTGGATGGACGGGCGGGCCGGTCAATCGGCCCCCCATCTTTTTATTAGCCCCAATCGCAATCCGGTGCCGTCATGGTCGAGCTCCACCGGCCCAAGGGCACCCGGGATTTCCTGCCCCGGGACATGGAGCGCCGGCGCTGGCTCGAGGGCCGGCTCCGGGGGGCGATGGAGCGCTACGGGTTCTCGGAGGTGGCCACCCCCGCGTTCGAGCACACCGAGCTCTTCACGATGCGCTCCGGGCAGGGCATAATCGAGGACATGTACAACTTCCGGGACAAGGGGGGCCGGGAGGTGGCGCTGCGCCCCGAGCTCACCGCGCCCGTCATGCGCCTCTATGTCGAGGGCCTGCTCGGCGCCCCCAAGCCGCTCAAGCTGTCCTACTTCGGCAACTGCTTCCGCTACGAGCAGCCCCAGAAGGGGCGCTACCGGGAGTTCTGGCAGTACGGGGCGGAGATAATCGGGGCGGGGCGCGCGAGCGGCGAAATCGAGATCCTTGCCCTGGCGCACGAGTGCCTCGAGAGCTCCGGGCTCAGGGGCTTCGTCATGCGCATCGGGCACGTCGGCGTCCTGCGCAGGCTGCTTGCGGACAACGGCGTCCCGCCGGAGAGGCAGCCGCCGCTGTGGCCGCTCATCGACAAGAAGGACCAAGACGGCCTGCGGGCCGCCCTTTCGGAGATGGGAGTGGACGCCGGCCCGATCGTTTCCGTGCTGGAAAGCCGGGGTGGCCGGGAGATCCTCGGAAAGGTCCCCGGCTCGGGATTGGAGGAGGTCCTCGACGGCCTTTCGGACCTCGGCGTCGGCGGCTACGTTCTTGAGCCGGGGATCGCCCGGGGCCTCGACTACTACACGGGCATGGTCTTCGAGGTGGAGGTGCCGGGCCTCGGGGCCGAAAAACAGGTCTGCGGGGGCGGCAGCTACGCGCTCTCGGAGCTCCTGGGGGCCGGGCCCGTGACGAGCACCGGGTTCGCGCTGGGCTTCGACCGCATGCTCATGGCGCTCGAGGCGCAGGGCGCCGGTTTCCCGGAGAGGCGGCTCGACTTCTACATCGTGCCGATGGGCCCGGAGCAGCGCCGGGAGGCCCTGCGCGTGCTTGCGGCGCTGAGAAGGGCGGGCCGCCCGGCCGACATCGACCTTGCGGACCGCAGCCTCTCCAAGGCCCTGAAATACGCCTCCTCGGCCGGGGCCGCCGAGGCGGTCATCCTCGGCGCAGACGAGCTCAGGGAGGGCGTGCTGACCGTCAAGAACATGGCAACCGGCGGGCAGAGGAAGGCCCGGCTGGAAGAGCTTTTACGGGCTTGAAACCGTGAACCGGCGACCGTGAACCGGGGGCCGGGGATCGTGGGCGGGACGAAAACCCCGGCCGGTGGTCATGTGTCGTCTGCCGGTAACCCCCGTCGTTTCTTTCGGTTCCCGGTTCACGGTTCACGGCTCACGGAAGTCGTCCTACGCCGCTTCCGCCGCCATTGCAAGCTCCTGCTGCGCCCGGAGCCGGGCGCGCCGGCGCTTCCGGCGGCGCAGGACGACCATCGCCCCGCCCGCGGCCGCGGCGGCCGCCACCGCGATGACGGCTATGAGCATGACAAGGTTGGTCCCGCTGGTCAGGGCTTTGAACGGATCGGTCTTGTGCTCGACCGGTATCTTGATGTCGAGCTGGGTGGCGTTGGTCACCTTGGTGTCGTTGCAGTAGGCCACCGAGATGGTCAGGGTGTAGGTGCCCGACTGCGCCCGGCTCAGCTTGCTTCTCCATCTCCAGCTGACCATCGTGCCGTTCTCGCCCGCCGCCACCTGGGCCTTTTCTATGTGCTCCGGCAGGATGGTCGCCGGCCCGGTCATCATGAGCTCGTACCCGAGGTCGTTGGGGTCCATGCCGAGGCTCTCGTTGATGCGGCAGTTGATCTTGACGATGTCCTTCTCGGGGCGCTCGTAGCCGGTCACGTTCATCGTCACCGGGACGCCGCCCAATGTCATGAGGAACCTCGAATCGTGGTCCCTGCTGCCGTAGAGGAAGTCGCCCCCGCTCGACGGCCCGATGAAGTAGTTGGGCTCGCTGAGCCACACCAGCCCGACCCTCACCGTGACGCCGCCCCGGACATTGGCCGTGACGCTGTCTGAGATCGTGAACTTGTGGGGGGAGCTAACGTCCGCCCGGTCCGAGTACATGTCCCGCACGAGGTTCGAGCCCACATAGAAGTTGAGGCGGAAGCCGGCGGCCTTGGCGCCCTGGGTGCTCTGGGCCCAGAGCTCGGCCTTGAACGCCCCCTGGATCTGGAAATCGCCCTTGGGCAGGAAGGCCCACTCGCCTATCATGGTTCCCGAGAAGCGGGCGCCCCACGGCCTTCCGGCGGCGGACGCCTTCTCCTCGGTCGAGTTGCCGGCGGCCGGGTCGGCGGTGGTGAGCTTGTCGCCCTTGAAATGCATTGTGACGGCGGTGGGCTCGCCGGCGGCCGGCGCCCGCGGGGGCTCGGCGAGGCCCTGCGGGTAGAAGAACAGGCCAAGAAGCACCCCGGAAACCACCAATGCCGACAGCGTCTTCAGCCTCATCCCTTCCGCCCCCAGGTTCTACCTATATCCATACATGCAAGTCCTATAATAAAATTATTGTGATAAACGGGGGAACACGGGGAATACGGGCAATCATCGCGGTTTTCGCAACGGGCAATGCGGGACGACCGGGCGATCGGGCAATATGGGCAATACGGGTGCGACGACGGGCCGTATCCCCGCATTGCCCGCATTGCCCGTCCAGTCCCGCATTGCCCGCCGTGCAAAAGGATATAGCCGGAGAAGCTTTACAGGTCCGCCGGGGGTCGCTACGCCGGAACCGTTCCTTGAAAAGGCCGCAAGGAAGGTGCTTCTCCTCGGCAACGAGGCCATCGCCCGCGGGCTTCTCGAGGCAGGTGTGGACGCCTGCACGGCCTACCCCGGGACGCCTTCCACGGAGATAATGGAGACGCTGGTCGCCGCATCGAAGGAGCGCGGCCACTATGTCGAGTGGTCCACGAACGAAAAGGTGGCGGCCGAGGTGGCCATCTCGGCGGCCGTCTGCGGCCTCCGGGCCAGCGTGTCGATGAAGGGCGTCGGGACCAACGTCGCCTCGGAGCCTCTCCAGGCGTTCACCTACATGGGAACGGTCGGCGGCTTCGTCTTCATCACGGCCGACGACCCGTCCATGAACAGCTCCCACAACGAGCAGGACAACCGCTACTTCGCCCGGGAGGCGTACCTGCCCGTGTTCGAGCCGGCCGATTCCTCGGAGGCCAAGGAGGTCGCCCGCCGGGCGGTGCTGCTTTCGGAGAAGTGGCGCCAGCCCGTCATGCTCCGCACGACGACCGTCATAGGGCACTCGAGCGCGCCCGTCCTCCTGGGAGAGCTCCCCGCCCGCGACCGGAAGGGCTCGTTCCCGCGCGATCCTTCGCGCTGGACCAACCTGCCCCAGAACGCCCGGCGGATGCGAAACGAGCTTCTCGGGCGGATGGCGCTCATACGAAAGGCGGTCGAGGAGGTGGAGTTCAACTCCGAATCCGGCACCGGCGAGCTCGGCCTCATAGGCTCGGGCGCCGCGCATCCAGTCGCGGCCGAGGCGCTCGAGGTGCTGGGCATGGCGGGGAAGGTCCGCCTCTTCAAGCTCGGGACGCCCTTCCCGCTCCCGGAAAAGAGGCTCGAGGCGTTCCTGCGGAAATGCAAACGGGTGCTCGTCGTCGAGGAGCTCGAGCCGTTCGTCGAGGAGCAGGTCCAGTCGCTGGCCCACAGGCTCGGGCTGGACACCCGGGTCGAGGGAAAATCGAAAATACCCATCACCGGGGAGCTCTCGGTCGGCCGCGTCCTTGCGGGCATCGGAGCGTTCCTGGGCAGGGAGCCGCCGGAAGCGGCCCGGCCGGCGCTCTCGGCCGCACAGGAATCGGCGGCGGCGGAGCTGGCGTTGCCCCGCCCGCCGGTGCTCTGCGCCGGGTGCCTCCACCGCAACGCCTTCTTCGCCATCAACCTCTCGGAGAAAAAGCTGGGGAAGGCGGGGCGCATCCTCCGCCCCTCGGACATCGGGTGCTACACGCTGGGCTACCAGCCGCCCCTGAACGCGGTGGACACCAACTTCTGCATGGGCGCCGGGATAGGCATCGCCTGCGGCCTCGGCAGGTTCAGCGGGGACCGGGTGGTCCCGCAAATAGGCGATTCGACCTTCTACCATGCCGGCATCCCTCCGCTCATCAACGCGGTGGTCAACGGCTCCGACCTCGTTCTCCTGCTCCTGGACAACGGGACGACGGCGATGACGGGCCACCAGCCGCACCCGGGCGTCGGCCGGCGCGCCTGCGGCGAGACGGCGACGCGGCTGGACCTGGAAAGGATGGTCCGCGCCTGCGGGGTCGAGAACGTCGAGGTCGTGCCGGGCTGGGACGTCGGCGCCCTCTCGAAGGCGATAGACGCCGGGAACGCCCGGAAGGGCGTGTCGGTCGTCATAGTCCGCGAACGTTGCGTCCTTGCGGTGCTCCGGGAACGACGCGCTTTTGGCAGGGAGGGGCCCGTCTGCGCCGTCGACCCCGAAAAATGCATCGGGTGCTTCTCGTGCATCACGAAGTTCGGGTGCCCGGCGATGAGGCCGGACGGGAAGAAGATGCGAATCGATGCGGGATCCTGCGTGGGCTGCGGAGCCTGCGTCGACCCGTCCGTCTGCGCCGAGGGCGCCATCGGCGGGAAGAAGGGGGGGCTCGAATCTTGACGGCCTACAACCTGGTCATCGCGGGCGTCGGCGGCCAGGGCGTGATAACCGCCTCGGCCCTGCTCGCCCGCTCGGCCATCGCCTCCGGCCTGGACGTCCGCATGTACGGCTCCTACGGCATGTCCCAGAGGGGCGGGTCCGTGTCGGCCCAGCTGCGCATCGGGGAGCGGGTGCTCAACGCGCGCATAGAGAAGGGCGGGGCGGCGCTGGTGCTGGCCCTGGACCTCGTCGAGGCGGTCCGCTGGGCGCCGCACCTTGCGTCGGGCGGCCGGCTCGTGGCCTCCGGCTCGCTCGTGCCGCCGGCGGGGAAGGTCGTCCGCGACGGCGGGGCCCGGCACATCGATTTCCTGAGGGGCGTTCCCGGCGCGGTCGTGCTCGACGCCGGGAGGCTTTCCGGCGAGGCGGGACAGCGCGGCGAGAACGCGGTGCTCCTCGGCGCCGCCTCGGCCGTGCCGGGATTCCCGCTGGGGCCGGATGCCATCGAGCAGGCCCTGCGCGACGAGTTCGGGGCCCGCTCGGCCCCGGTGCTCGCCGCATTCAGGCGCGGCGCGGAGGCCCTGAAATGACAAAGAAGCTCTTCTTCAACCCGGAGCGGTGCACCGGCTGCCGGGCCTGCGAGGCCGCCTGCAGCTTCAAAAAAGAGAAGGTCTTCTCGCCGGAGCTTTCGAGGATGCGGGTGGTGAAGCTCGACGAGGACGGCGTGGACATCCCCACGGGGTGCGAGCACTGCGAGGGCGCGCCCTGCATCCAGATATGCCCGGTCAGGGCCATCAAGCGGAAGGCGGAGACGGGCGCGGTGGTCGTCGACCAGAACGCATGCATAGGCTGCAAGCAGTGCATGGTGGTCTGCCCGTTCGGGGCCATCCACTTCGACTGCGCCAAAAAGGCGGTCTTCAAGTGCGACCTCTGCGACGGCGACCCGGAGTGCGTCAGGTGGTGCTTCACCGGCGGGGTCACGTACGGCGAGACGGCCGAGCTGCCCGCCCGCAAGCGCCACCGGACCGCGCACCGCCACGTGAAGGCCCGGGCCGACCAGAGGAGCGGGAGGGGGAAGGCGTGACCTTCAAGTACGGCGGCTACGCCGGGAGCCTCCTGTTCGCGGACCTCTCGAAAGGGACCGTCAAGAAGGTGCCCCTCGAGAAGGAATGGTGCGAGCTCTACCTTGGCGGGCGGGGCCGCGACGCACGATTTCTCTTCGAAAAGCAGGACCCGTCCGTCGGGCCGCTCGACCCCGGCGCCCACATCTGCATTTCCCCGGGCCCGCTCACGGGGCTCCTGGGCCCTACCACCGGGAGGGTCAACGTGGCGGGCCGCTCGCCGCTGACGAACCTCTACGGCAACTCGAACGCCGGGACCAACTGGGGCCCGGAACTGAAGTTTGCCGGGTACGACGGCGTGGTGATGACCGGGCGGTCGGAAAAGCCGGTCTACCTGCACATCCACGACGCCGAGGCGCGGCTTCTGGACGCCGGGAGGCTCTGGGGCGAGGGCGTGTTCGAGACCACGGCCCGCATCCTCGAGGAGCACGGGCCCGAGACGAAGGTGGCGGCCGTGGGGCCGGCGGCCGAGCACGGCGTCCTCTTCGGCTCGGTCATATTCGATTTCTGGGACGCCGCCGCCCGCACGGGCCTGGGGACCGTGCTCGCCTCGAAGAACCTGAAGGCGGTGTCCGTGCGCGGGACGGGCGCGATACGCGTCGCCGACCCGGAAGGCTACTACGCCGTGGCCCGCGACGGCTGGCAGGCCATACTCGACGACCCCGGGTTCCGCACGGGCGAGCACTCGGCGCTGGGCACGAGCATCTGCGTCAACTGGGGCAACGCCCAGGGATGGCTCCCCACGCGGAACTTCAGGGAGAGCTTCTTCGAGGGCGCAGACAGGATATCGGGCGAGGAGTTCCGGGACCTCTACTCGACCAAGGAGGCGCCCATCCCGGCCGGGCGCGCCTGCTTTTCGTGCCCCAACCGGTGCAAGCGCTTCGGGCGGATAGACGAGGGCAAGTACGCCGGGACGAAGGGTAACATCGAGTTCGAGGGCGTGTCCGCCTTCGGCTCGAAATGCGGCGTGGACGACCTGGCGGCCGTGTTCCACGCCTACATGCTCGCCAACGACTACGGCATGGACTGCATCTCCTGCGGGAACACGATTGCCTTCTACATGGAGCTTGCGGAGAAGGGCCTGCTCGAGACGGACGGGCTGGACCTGCGCTTCGGCAACGCCGACGCGATGGTCGAGATGGTCCACCGGATAGCGAACCGCGAGGGAAGGCTCGGCGAGCTGGGCGCGCAGGGCTCCGCCAGGGCCGCAAAGGCCATCGGCAGGGGCTCCGAGGCCTTCCTGAACACGGTCAAGGGCCTCGAGACCATCGCCTGCGACCCGAGGGCCTCGAAGGCGTTCGGGTTCGGCTACGCCGTGGCGTCCCGGGGCTCGGACCATTTGCGGGCGCACCCGGTCTTCGAGATGCTCAAGATGCCCGAGGGCGTCGGAGAGGAGCTCTTCGGCTCGAAGGAGGCGGTCGACCTGCGCAGGTACGGCGGCAAGGTCCGTCTGCTCGCCTGGCACGAGAACGTCGCCGCCGTGACGGATTCACTGGGAAGCTGCCGGTTCATGCACGCCTCGTACTACGCGGAATACCCGGTCCCGGAGCTCGTGAACAAATACGCCAAACGGAAGAAGGACCCGGCGAAGGTCCACTCCATCAAGTACCACAAATGGTTCGAGGCAGCCACCGGCATCCCGATGACCTACGAGAGGCTTCTCGAGGCCGGAGACCGCGTCATCAACATCGAGCGGGCGCTGAACATCCAGTGGGGCCTGAAAAAGGAGCAGGACACGCTCCCGCCCCGATTTCTGAAAGAGCCCATCCCCAAGGGCCCGGCGAAGGGCGAGCTCTTCGACCCGAAAAAATTGCAGGAGATGCTCAAGGAATACTACGCGCTCCGGGGCTGGGACTGGGAAAGCGGCCTGCCCCTCGAGGAGCACCTGAAGAAGCTGGACATGGCCAACGTCGCGGCCTGCCTCGGAAAGGGCGGGCTGCTCGCCCCCTGCAAACCAGTTCCCGGAGGCACCTGATTGCCCGTCTGCAAGCTTTGCCGCGAGCGCATCGACCTTTCACAGACCGGGGTGCGGGCCCGCCGGTGCGACCGGTGCGGCGCGGCGGTGTGCGAGGAGCATTTCCACGGCGGGCAGAACCTCTGCCACGAGTGCGCCGGGATGAAGGTGGATGTGAAGAAGCGCTCGTTCATAAGAAAACCTGCGCAGCCGATGAAACGGGAATGAGGGTGGAAGGGTATGAAGGGGGAAGGGTGGAAGGGAAGGGCAGATGGGGGGAAGGGCGAAAGGGTATGATGGGCCGCTCCGGTATCCCCTCTTGCCCATCAACCCTTCCACCCTTTCACCCCTCCGTTCCAACCTTTTGCCCATCCACCCTGCCACCCTTCGTCTTCAAAGAGGACAAATGGCAAGAATAACCGTCGTCGTGAAATACCTGGGGACCTTCTCCCAGCTCACGGGCAGGAAGGATGATGTTGTCGAGCTCGACGCCGGCGCGACCGTCGACGACCTGGCCAGGAGGCTGGTGCAAAAATACGGCCGGGAGCTGAAGAAACGGCTGGAGGACGCGACGACCCGGCCGGTGCTTTTTGTGGTTGCAGGCCAGCCGGCCGGCGGAGACCGGCAGCTCTCCGGAGGGGACGAGGTCCTCCTGACCTACCCGGCGGGCGGCGGGTGAGGCCCGATGGACGACCTCCTGCTCAGGCTCCTGGTGCTGCTCCTGCCGCTCGTCCTGGGGACGGCCCTGCTCCTCTTCATCTATTCCCGGGCGAGGCGCAGGGCCCGCGGGTTGCGCACCGAGCTTTCACAGCAGAGGAAGGACGCCCTCCGGTCCATCAACCTGATGATCCAGCAGATGGAGTACGACGCCGAGGTCCTGCGCCTCATGCGCCACGCCCGGGCCTCGAGGGAGCGGCGGAACGAGACCGATTTCAACGGGGCCCTGGACGAGCTCGTCAGGAAGGAGAACGGGATGATGGAGAGGGTCGACCGGGCGGCCGAGTTCGAAAACTACCTGCAGCAGACCTACGACCCGAAAAAGGCGGCGGGCAAGCGCGCGTCCAGGGCCGAAAAGGGTGCCCCGGAGGGCCCGGTCAGGGTGCTCTCCCGGCCGGAGGGCGGGGGCGATGCGGGGGCGGGACCCTCGCCGGAGGAGCTCAAGGAGGACATCCGCAAGTTCATCCGCGACATCGGGCGCATCCGGGCCGGGGAGCTCGGGCTCCTGGACGAGAAGATAGCCTTCTTCGGGAAATGGGTGGAGAGCCCCGAGCGCCGGGACATGCTGGAGGACCTGCGGGCCACTGCGCTGTTTCTGGAAAAAGGGGACGCCTCGGGGCTGGAAAAGCTTAAAAAGGCTGGAAATACGGGCAATACGGGGAATGGCGGGGAATGACGGGCAATATGGGACGACGGGGGAATAACGGGCAATAACGGGCAATTTGGGGGACGGCGGCCATCGCCCCGTCGTCGCCCGTATTGCCCGTTTTGCCCGCATCGCCCGCCCGTCCCGCATTGCCCGCATTGCCCGATTGCCCGTGTCCGCAACCATACCACAATTGATTAAGCCTTGAATGTCGATACCCCTTGTACACATGACAGGCCCTGAAATGGGGGACCATGCTGTTTGCCCGCCCCCCAGCGGGCCGGGGTGGTAGGTTGGGAAAAGGCCTCAAAATCGGTATAACCGGCCTTCCCGGCGCAGGGAAGACCCAGGCGCTCGTGAAGGTCATCGAGATGCTCGAGGGCGAGGGCCAGACCGTGGGCGGGATGATAACCAAGCCCATCGTCGAGAAGAACCGCCGCACGGGCTTCTGCGTCATAAACTGGCTCAGCAAGGACGAGGCGACGCTGGCCCATGTCAACATCCAGTCCAAGGTGATGGTCGGCAAGTACGGCGTGGACATCGAGGCCTTGGAGAGGGTGGGCGTCCAGGCCATCGAGGACGCCGCCGAGAGGGCCGACGTCATCATAGTCGACGAGGTGGGCAAGATGGAGGTCGAATCCGAAAAATTCGTCGGGGTGGTCAAGGCCGCCCTGGAGACCTCCAAGCCGTTCATACTGACCCTGCACAAGAAATCGCGCAACCCGCTGCTCCAGGACATCCGGAGGAGGGACGACATTCGCATCCTGGAGGTCACGCCCATAAACCGCAACCTCCTGCCCTACAAGATCATCAAGCTCCTCAAGGGAGAGCTTCTCTGAGGTGGCTGCCCTGCTCGAGATAAGGGAGGGCGCCGCCACGATTTCCGCGCCGGACAAGGGGCCAGAGCGCGGGCCTGCCTCCTCCTCGATGCCGGTATTCTACAACCCGGCCATGGGCGTCGTGCGCGACCTTGGCGTGCTGGCCGTGAAGAGGCTGGGGGCTTCCCTGTCTCGTCCCCTGCGGGCCGTGGACGGCCTGTCCGGGACGGGCGTCCGGGCCATCCGGCTGGCCCTCGAGACCGGCTGCAAATTCGAAGCCCTGGTGGCCAACGACCGGAGCCTGGAGGCCTTCCGGCTCATCCAGGACAACATCATGCGAAACGGCGCGGGCGGCACGGTGTCCGCCCTCCGCTCGGACCTGAACTCCCTGCTGTCGCTTGAAAGGTTCGACTACATCGACATCGACCCGTTCGGCTCCCCGGTGGATTTCCTCCCGGCGGCGGTCCGGGCCGTGCGCCACAAGGGCCTGCTCGGGGTCACGGCCACGGACAAGGGCCCGCTCTGCGGGACCAATCCGGCCACCTGCTGGAGGCGCTACGGGGCCATTTCGATGCGCTCGGAGCACATGCACGAGACCGCGGCTCGCATCCTGGCCGGGTTCTGCGTCCGGCTGGGCGCGCAGGTGGACGTGGCGCTCCGGCCGGTGCTCGCGCAGTCGGACGACCATTACATCCGCCTCTACCTGCGGGCCGAGCGCAGCATCCCCCGGACGAACGAGGCGCTGGAGGGGCTGGGCTTTCTCGGGCCCGGACGGAGGCTCCTGCGCCTGGACGAGGGGTGCCCCGTTCGCGGCCAGACGAGCGGGCCGATGTGGCTCGGAGAGCTCTGGGACGCGGATTTCCTGGCCGGGGCCCTCGGGGATTTCAACGACCGGATGGCGGACGGTGCCAAAGCCGGCGCGGGCGGCGCCGGTCCGGCAGCCCCCTTCGCCAACGGAAAGCGCCTGGCCCGCCAGCTCGAGGCGATGAAGGAGGAGGCGGGAATGCCGGCGTTCTTCTTCGAGCTGGACGAATGCGCCCGGAGGTTCCGGATCGGCCCCCCGAAGCTCTCCCGGCTGCTGGAAACGCTCCGGAGGGAGGGCTTCAAGGCCGCGCGGACGCACTTCACACCTACCGGGTTCCGGACGGACGCCCCCCAAACGGAGCTCGAGCGCATTTTCCACGCCGCATCGTCCCCGCAATAATTGCAGAAACGGCGCCTCCCCTATCGCGCCGGGCGTCGTGCGCAACCTTTATTCCGGCCCTGGGGCATTACGCGTCGTAACCATGGTCAGGGTCGTCGACGATTTCATCCAGGGCCTCCGGGAGTTCCCGGCCAACATGAGGGAGCTTCTGACCAGGCCGAGGACGCTCATCCTCTTCCTCGCCGGAATCGGGGTCATCATCTACGTGGCCACCAACCCCCTGATGTTCCTGATATTCCCCTGGATAGTGCTCTTTTTCGGATACCTGGCCTACAATGTCCATCTCTACCGGAAAGCCGGGTATGTGATGGGCTGGAGGCGGAAGGCGGCGCTGGCCGTCACCTGCTCGCTCCTGTTGGTATCCGCGGTATACGCCTACGAGATATACTACGTCAACGACATCGACCTCGCCCGCATCCCGAGGGACATCCTGCAGAAGAACCGGTGGTCCAGGTTCCCCGAGCAGGACCGCTCCGAGGTCCAGAGCGGCTTCCTCGTCCGCATCGAGGTCCGGGGCTACAGGTACGACTACAGCAACCCTGCCTCCCCGCCCTACCCGGGGGCGCTGTGGCTCATCACCGTGAAGACGGTCTTCGTCCCCGGCCAGGAGCTCATGGCCCAGCAGGTGGAAAGGCAGATAGGCAATTTCCGGGCGGACGGCCTTGCCATCGACCAGAAGTCGAAAGTCTCCGGCAACGAGTCGCTGAACAACGGCCACACGGCGTCGTTTGCCGAGTGGCAGGCGCTTCTGAGCGGGACCGGGGGCGGTTTCTTCCGGGAGACGCCCGTCAACGCCAAGATCAAGCTAAGGGCCGAGTGGTGGGGCTGCGACGATGAAGGGACGGCCGTGATAGCCATCGGCGCGAGCCAGTGGGGCGTCCAGGAGCAGACCGACCGCTTCGGGCGCATCCTCCCGGGCCCGCCGGACGACCTCCAGACGGAGCTCTCGGTGCAGAGGATAATCTACAATATCGCGTGCGCTTAGAAAGGAAGGGACGTAAGGGACGTTGGGTGCGATTTTTGAAAAGGGACGTAAGGGACGTAAGGGTCTGTGCGATTGGTGAGACGGACGCGGGGCGGGGTGTCCGTCGTCCGTCCTCACCAACCGGACAGCCCCTTCCGTCCCTTTGAACCAACAGCAACAAACGTCCCTTACGTCCCTTACGTCCCTTCGTCGTCTCATCGCGACCTGAGATACGCCGCCGGCAGGCCTATCGCCAGCGGGATGAACGAGATGATGAGCCCCAGTCCTATCGTGTTGGCCAGGCGGCCGCCGATGAAGTCGAGCGCGGGCGTCGGGCCGAGGCCCAGAAACGACAGGGGCTCGAGATATATGACCAGCACGCAGGCCAGCGCCACGATCAGCGCCCCGGCGAAGGCGTGCTTCAGGTCCGGCGTGCTGGGCGCGATGCAGGCCACCACGGACCAGGCGAGATAGAGGAAGAGGAGGAAGAGCGCCGAGGCGAGAGAGAGGGCAGACAGGTTCATCCAGAGCGTCGTCCCGGCCGAAAGGAGCATCCCCGTGAACGTGGCGGCCGGGTCTTCGAGGTCCACGCCCGAAGGGGCGAAGCCCACGCCGCCCATCGCGAAGAGCCACACGAGGAGCATGAGGAACAGCGAGGAGCCGAGGACCGGCGCGAGGCCTATGAACGCCATCACCACCGGACCCCGGCGCTCGTGCTTGACGTGCCCGCCCGATTCCTCGAACATGGCCACCTCGAAGACCTTCGTGCGCGTGAGCACGCAGGCGGCCCAGTGGCTGGCCTCGTGGACCATGACGCCCACGCCGACGAAGATCCGGTGGGCCCGGTGGCGCCGGAAGATGCGCGAGAGCGCCCAGTCGTTGAGGTAGCCCATGGCGACCAGGAGGGCCATCCAGAACAGGAGGGCGGCGAACCCGGCGAGCGTCATCGGCCACCATATGGGCGCCGGCGCTAATTACGGTTTCTGCACAAATAATAAATCCGTCACCGGTCTTACAGGGCCGTGGACCCGGTATCGGCGCTTCTGGCCCTCGCAATAGGCTTTGCGGCGGGGATCCTGTCCGGGATGTTCGGGATAGGCGGCGGCATCATAATGGTCCCGGCCATGCTTGCCGCCGGGCTCGTGGGAGCGCAGGACGGCGCCACCCCGTTCAACATTGCGACCGCCTGCTCGCTTTTTGCCATCATATTCCTGTCGCCCACGGGCTCCTACGTCCACCTGAAGGCCAACCACCTCAACGTGAGATACGGCCTGGTGCTCGGCCTTTCGGGCGTGCTGGGAAGCGTCCTCGGCTCGTACGTCAGCAGCCCGCTTCCTTCGGACTGGCTCGAGGTCGGGTTCGCGTTCTTTGCCATGTTCATGGGCGTCCAGATGGCCCTCAAGGCCAACGGCCGGAGGAACGGGGTCCCTAAGGACCGGAAGGAGGCGGCCTGCACGCCCGACGACGACCGGCAGGAATCCTCCGAGTGCCGGGCGCGCAACCCGTACCCGCACCTCGTCATCCTGGGCCTCGGCGCCGGCATCCTGGCCGGTTTCATGGGCGTCGGGGGCGGGCTCATAATCGTCCCGGTGCTCGTGATGCTCGGCGTGGGCATCCACGTGGCCGTGGGGACGTCGCTCATGGCGATAATATTCACGGCCGGAGCGGGCGTGGCCACCAAGGCGGCGATCATCCCGGAGCTTTGGCCGGTGCTGGTCGCGGTGGCCGTACCGCTCGCGGTGGGCGGCTCGGTCGCCGCCTGGCTGGGCGCCGGCATCGCCGAGCGGACCGGCTCCCGCAAGCTCGCCCGCTATTTCTCGGTCCTCCTGTTCTTCATCAGCGGTTACATGCTGCTCAAGGCGCTGGGCTATTTCTGAAAACGACGGGTAAACCGGTAAGCCGGTAAACCGGTAAGCCGGTAAGCCGGTAAGCCGGTGTGCCGGTGAGCCGGTATGCCGGTATGCCGGGGACGACGACGGGCACCGGCGTTCCCGGTTTACCGGTTTACCGGTTTACCAGCTTACCGGTTTACCGGTTTTCCGTCAGTCCCTTATATCCAAGACCTTCTTCGCCGTCTTGAGATCGTCCACGGCCATTGCGAACTCGGTGCGGCCGCGGTTCTTGCCGAACAGGTAGATGGACTCGACATTGATACCCTCCCGGGCCAGCCTGCGGGCCACCTTGGCGAGCTCGCCGGGGCGGTCGAGCACCTTGACGACCATTATCTCCCGCTCCTTGAACTCCCGGCCGGACTTCTCGAGCGCCTTGCGGGCGCTGTCCTGGTCCTCGGTCACGATGTGTATCATCGGCTTTTCGCCCGATGTCTCGCTTGCGATGGCCACAATGTTTATGGCCCTCTCGGCCAGGGCCTCGGTCACGCGCGCCAGCTCGCCCACACGGTCCTTCACCTGTATGCTGAATTGCTTCATGTCGATTCCACCATTCGATAGTCAACCCGGTGCTACCTCACCTTCTCCCACTTGTAGAGCTCCATCACCTTCGACAGGGTGCTGCCCCGCCTTATCTCTTCCCTGAGCCGGTTCTCCTTCTCGAGCACGTCCAGCGCGCGGTTGGCGACCTCGGCCAGCCGCTCCTTCGGTATGACGGTCGCGCCGCTCTCGTCGGCCACCACCCAGTCGCCGGCCCTCACGGCCTGGCCGGCGCAGGTTATCTCGGCGCCTATCTCGCCCATCCCCTTGGGCTCCCCGGCGTTGGGGACGATGTGCGTGGCGAAGGCGGGGAACCCGAGCTCCATTATGTCCTGGACGTCGCGTATGCCCCCGTCTATTATGACGCCGGCTATCCCCTTCGTCTTGCAGGACCAGGAGGCCAGCTCGCCCCAGACCGCGGCGCGCCCCTCGCCGGCGTCGATGACTATTATCTCGCCTTTCTGGGCAACGTCTATGGCCTCCACGGGCTTGGCCCAGTCGCCGTCGGCGGTGCGCACTGTAACGGCGGGGCCGGCGATGCGCCCGCCACGCGGTATCATGCAGTGCAGCTCGGACATCGCGCCCTTGCGGTGGAGGGCGTCCGAGACGTTGGAGCTAGAGACCTTGAGGAGCGCCGGAAGGACGTTCTCGGCGCCGTACTTCTTGTAGAGGCCCGACCGGATGACCTTGCGGGCGAGCATCGCCTTCTTTATCAGACGGGTGGATTCGGCCACGTTCGGCGCTTTGGTTATCGCCCCGCCGACGATGATTATGGAGGCGCCGGAGCGCACCGCCTCCGCCGCGGTCTCGGAGTTTATCCCCCCGGCGGCGGCCACGGGGAGCGAGGAGGCACCGGCCACCTTCCGCACCGTCCCGAACGGCGTGCCCCCGGCCATCTGCTCGTCGATGCCGACGTGTATGCAGAGGTAGTCCACGCCCATGGCCTCGAGCTCCCGGGCCCGCCGCGGCTTGTCGGCGCAGCCCAGAAGGTCCACCATTATCTCGCAGCCGTATTTTTTGCCGGCGCGCACCGACTCGCGGACCGTGTCGTCGTCGGAGATGCCCATTATGACTGCCACGGCGGCCCCGGCCTTGGCGGCCATCTCCACCTCGAAGGCGCCGACGTCCAGGGTCTTCATGTCGGCCACTATGCGCCTGCCCGGGAGCGATTTCCGGAGCGCCCGGACGGCCTCCATGCCCTCGGACTTGATGAGCGGCGTGCCGGCCTCTATCCAGTCGGCGCCGCCCTCCGCCGCCTCCTGCGCTATCTGCAGCGCCCGGTGGAGGTTCAGGATGTCAAGCGCCACATGTAGAATCGGGAACTTGACGGGCTGCGCCATGCCATCCACGTTATGAACAGGCGGTTAATAATGTTTTGCGCAAATCGGCCCAGCAGGGCCGCGCAGGCGTCCCGTTTGTCCGGGCCGTGTCATGCTTGCACATCCCACGATGACCGGGCGCCAATCGAAAGTAGCATTAGAGGGAATCGGCATATCCCGCGCGGGGGCACACATGGAATTCCACACCGCCGGGAGGATGCAGAAGGTCGCGGAATCCGGCACTGTCCGCATGGGAAACCTGGAGCGGGAGATGAAGGCCAAAGGGATAAAGGTCGTCTCCTTCGCCCTCGGGGAGCCGGACTTCGACACGCCCGCGCACATCAAGGACGCCGCTGTTGAATCCCTTCGGGCCGGGTTCACGCACTACACGGCCTCGAAAGGCATCGTCGAGCTCCGCCAGGCCATCGCAGAAAAATCCAGGCGCGAGAACGGCATAAACTGCACCCCGGACGAAGTGCTCGTCACGCCCACCAAGCTAGGCATCTACGAGGCCATCACGGCGTTCGTCGAGGACGGCGACGAGGTCGTCGTACCGGACCCGGGATGGGTCTCCTATGTCCCGATGGTCAACCTCGCCGGCGGGACGACCGTCAATGTCCGCCTGAAGGAGGAGGAGGACTTCCGCATGACGCCCCAGACGGTCGCCGAGGCCATCACGCCCCGTACCAAGATGATACTCCTGAACTCCCCCTCGAACCCGACGGGCACGGTGATGACCGAGGCGGATTTCAAGGGCATTGCCGACCTGGCCCGCGATCACAACCTCCTGGTCCTGACCGACGAGATATACGAGAAGCTCGTCTACGAGGGGAAGCATGTCTCGATAGCGGCTATGGACGGCATGTACGAGCGCACGATAACGCTCAACGGTTTTTCGAAATCCTACGCCATGACGGGCTGGCGCATCGGATGGCTCGTCGCCCAGAAAGACCTCATGAAGCCCATCGACAAGGTCCAGCAGCACAGCCTGACCTGCTGCACCTCGTTCGCCCAGAAGGGCGCGCTCGCGGCCTTGACGGGCCCGCAGAAATGCGTCGAGGACATGTCCAACGAGTTCCGCCGGCGCCGGGACTACATGGTCAAGCGCGTCAACTCGTCGGGGCTCTTCGAGTGCCGGCGGCCCACGGGGGCGTTCTATGTCTTCCCGCGCTACCACCTCAAGATGCCCTCGCTGGAGCTCGCCGAGAAGCTCCTGGCCTCGGCCCACGTCGGCATGACGCCCGGCTCCGCATTCGGCGACGGCGGGGAGGGCTTCCTGCGCATGTCCTACGCCAACTCCATGGAGAACCTCGAAAAGGGCATGGACGCCGTGGAAGAGGCGATGAGAAAGATCTGAGGGAACGAGCGGGAAGCGGGAAGACGAAACTGTCCGGGCCCTGCCCCCGCCCTTCCCGCTCGTCCCCTTCACGCTCGTCCGTTTCCCCCGCCCGCATTAGCAGCCCCGGCCGGTCCTCCCGGGCCGATTCCCCGTCGGAGAATCGGCCTTTCCGGGACCGTCCTCCTTTTTGGTGCATGAAATATTAGCAGAAATGATACTTGGTGTGTCATTTTGTGTCGCTCATTTGTACAATCCGGGCGAACATATGTCTGCTGGTGGCTTTCTAAGGCATAAAATATATTAATTGCAATACAAATACACTGCCTGCGGCCGGAAACGGACGACAATGGCCCGGAAGGGCCCCGGAGGTCGGGAGAATGAAGTACTGGCGTGACCCCCTCGACAAGGGGCGGTGCGAGGTGCTTGCGGGCAAGATCCAGATCATACACGCGCGTTGCAAGGGCTGCAAGTTCTGCGTGGATTTCTGCCCCCGCAAGGTCCTCGAGGTCTCCAAGGGATACAACGAGAAGGGCTACCACCCGCCCGAGGTCGTACGCCAAAACGACTGCATCGCCTGCGGGTTCTGCGAGCTCGTGTGCCCCGACTTTGCCATCTTTGTCGAGGAGGCGGCCGCCTGCGCGCCCGCCGACATGAAGGCCGCAAAGAAGGCCGAAGGGGTGGGAGCGCATTGAGCCCCGACGTCCTCACCGGCGAGCATTTCATCAACGGCAACACGGCGAGCGCCGAGGGCGCCATCGCCGCCGGCTGCCGCTTCTTCGCCGGCTACCCGATAACGCCCTCGACCGAGGTGGCCGAGAGGATGTCCCGCCGGCTCCCGCAGATAGGCGGCACGTTCATACAGATGGAGGACGAGCTCGCCTCGATGTGCGCGATACTGGGAGCGTCCTGGGGCGGCCAGAAGTCGATGACCTCGACCTCCGGGCCGGGCTTTTCGCTCATGATGGAGAACATCGGGCTGGGCGTGATGACGGAGACGCCCACCGTGGTCGTCAACGTGATGAGGGGCGGGCCCTCGACCGGCCTGCCCACGCTGGTCGCCCAGGCCGATGTCATGCAGGCGCGCTGGGGCGCCCACGGCTCCTGCGAGATGATAGCGCTCGCGCCCTCCTCCCCGCAGGAAATGTTCGACTTCACGGTCCGGGCGTTCAACCTCTCCGAGAAGTACCGCCTCCCGGTGATGGTGCTGTCCGACGAGGTGGTGGGCCACATGACCGAGAAGGTCGTCATACCCCCCTCCGACAGGATAGCCGTGTTCAACCGCCGCAAGCCCGCCGAGAAGCCCTCGGACGGCTACCTCCCGTTCAAGGCGGGCGAGGACCTCGTCCCGCCGATGGCCAACGCCGGCGAGGGCTACCACATGCACGTTACCGGCCTCACGCACGACGAGCGCGGCTACCCCGTCATAACGGCCGCCGCCCAGCTGAAGCTCGTCCAGAGGCTCTGCGACAAGGTACGGAAGAACAAGGAGGACATCATCGCCTACACGGAGACGGACACGGAGAAGGCTGATGTGATAGTCGTTTCCTACGGCATCTCGGCGCGCACGAGCTGGAAGGCCATCCGGGCGGCCCAGCGCAGGGGCCTCAGGGTCGGCCAGCTCAAGCTCGACACGCTCTGGCCTTTCCCGGAGCAGAAGGTCCGGGAGCTCGCCGGGAAGGTCAAGGGCTTCGTCGTGCCGGAGCTGAACATGGGCCAGATGGTCTTCGAGGTGGAGCGGTGCGCCGCCGGAAAGTGCAGCACGAGGCTCGTCCCGCACCCGGGCGGGGAGATCCACGACCCGGCCGATATCCTCCGGGCGATAAAGGAGGTGGCCTCGTGACCCAGGATGCGAATGTCTCCCTGGTCGACCGCGACCGGAGCGGAACGGTCGCAATTCACGAAAAGGACCGCCGGGATGCGGGCCACCCGCTGGACCGCCTTCTGCGGCCGGGCCGGATACCGCACATCTGGTGCTCCGGCTGCGGCCTGGGCGTGGTGCTCACGGCCTACCTCAAGGGCATACAGAAGGCGGGGCTCGACCTCGACAAGGTGTCCATCGTCTCGGGAATCGGCTGCACGGGACGGACGGCCGGCTACATCAACCTGGACAGCTTCCACACGACCCACGGCAGGGCGCTCCCGTTCGCCACCGGCCTCAAGCTCGCCAACCCCGAGCTCAAGGTTACGGTCATAAGCGGCGACGGCGACCTTTTCGCGATAGGCGGCAACCACCTCATCCACGCCGCCCGGCGAAATGTCGACATGCTGGTGCTCTGCGTCAACAACTTCAACTACGGGATGACCGGCGGCCAGGTGGCCCCGACCACGCCCGTCAACTCCAAGACGCAGACAAGCCCCTACGGCTGCTGGGAGCACCCGTTCAACCTGCCCTATGTCGCCGCGGCGTCCGGGGCGGTCTACGTCGCCCGCTGGACGGCGCTCCATGCGAGGCGCCTGATGGAATCCGTGGCCGAGGCCGTGAAGCACCCCGGGCTGTCCTTCATAGAGGTCATCTCGCAGTGCCCGACCAACTTCGACCGCCCCAACAAGGGCGGGGAGGGCATCGACCTCATGCACTTCTACGAGAAGAACACGGTCGTCAAGAACGGCTCCGACCCGAAAGAGGCGGACATCGGGCTCTACACGCCCATCGTGTGCGGCAAGTTCGTCGACATCCAGAAGCCGACCTACGACTCGTGCTATGCGAACATGTGCACCATGTCCAAGGGGGGCAAGAAATGACGAAGCTGGAGGTGGACGAGGAGCCCCGCGGGCCCAACTACCGGGAGGTGAAGTTCGCCGGCTTCGGCGGGCAGGGCATAATCCTCGCCGGCCTCATCGCCGGAAAGGCGGCCTCGCTCTACGATGGAAAGCAGGCCGTGCTCACGGAGTCGTACGGCCCGGAGGCGCGGGGCGGCGCCTGCTCGGCGGGGGTCATCATATCGACTTCGAAGATCTTCTACCCCCATGTCGGCGCCCCGGACACCATGATGATAATGTCCCAGGAGGCGTTCAAGACCTACGGGCCGTCCATTACCGAGGACGGCCTGATGGTCGTGGACACGGACCTCGTGACCGTGTCGGGCCTCAAGAAGGGCGTGAGGCTCTACAAGGTGCCGTTCACCAAGCTCTCCGAGGAGGTGGGCAAGCGCATTGTCGCGAACATCGTGATGCTGGGCGCGTTCACGGCCCTCTCGGGAACGGTGAGCGTGGAGGCGATGCGGAAGTCCATCCTGGCGACCGTGCCCAAGGGAACGGAAGAGCTGAACATGAAGGCCTTCCAGAAGGGCTACGACGCGGGGAAGGCAGCGCTCTAGGTGAAACGGGAGCAGGAAGGCAGCAGGGCTGCAAGGCTGCATGGGGGAGGCAACAAGGGAGGAAGGCAGCAAGGCAACAAGGGGCCTTTCCCTTGCTGCCTTGCTCCCTTGCTCCCTTGCCCCCTTTTCCGATTTGCGCATAATTGGCCAATTGGTTAATATACAAGATAAATCTCTCTCGGGGACGCTACCGGAGGCAGAACAATGGGCGTGAACAGCAAATGGCAGTGCAACGTGTGCGGCTACATCTACGACCCGGCCACGGGGGACCCGGACAGCGGCATCGCCCCCGGCACTCCCTTCGAGGCCCTGCCCGAGAACTGGCGCTGCCCGGTGTGCGGCGCGGAGAAGGGCGAGTTCACGCAGCTGTGAGAGGACAAGGCACAGGGCGCATGGCGCAAGGGGCGAAGGAGCAAGGGACAAGGAGCAAGGAACAAGGGAGGGCGGGAATCATCCACTGCTTTCCCCTTGCCCCTTGCTCCTTGCCCCTTGCGCCCTGCGCCTTGCCCCTTGATATGAAGGTGTAAATATGTCAAAATGCGAACTAAAGCCCGGCGTCTACTGGGTGGGCGGCATCGACTGGGACCTGCGCAGCTTCCACGGGTACACCACGGACCGCGGGACGACCTACAACGCCTACCTGATAGTCGACGAGAAGATAGTCCTGGTCGACACGGTCAAGCACTACCTCTTCGACGAGATGCTGGAGCGGATAAGGGAGATAGTCGACCCGTCGAAGATAGACATTCTCGTCTCCAACCACACCGAGATGGACCACTCGGGCTCGCTCGAGAAGATGGTGGCGCTCAACCCGAACGCCGCGGTCGTGTGCTCCCCTAACGGCGAGAAGAACCTGCGCCGGCACTTCAAGAAGGACTGGAACTTCAAGGTCGTCAAGACCGGCGATACGATAAAGATAGGAAAACGGACGCTCGCCTTCCAGCTCCTGCCCATGATCCACTGGCCCGACTCGATGGCCACCTACATCCCCGAGGACCGGCTGCTTTTACCAAACGACGCCTTCGGCCAGCACATCGCCACGGCCGAGCGCTTCGACGACGAGCTGGACTGGGGCGTCCTCCGGGAGGAGGCGGCCAAGTACTGGGCCAACATAGTTTTGCCCTACAGCGACCAGGTGAAGGGGGCCCTGCCGGCCGTGGCGGCCCTGTCGTTCGACATGATAGGGCCGAGCCACGGCGTCATCTGGCGCTCGCGCATACCGGACATCCTCAAGGAGTACACGAAGTGGGCCAACAATGAAACGGAAAAGCGCGCCCTCATCGTCTACGAGACGATGTGGCATTCCACCGAGATGATGGCGCACCGTCTCAAGCAGGGCCTCGAGGACGCCGGCGTCCCCGTCACGATGCGCCGGCTGGGCATCGGCCACCTCTCCGACATAATAACCGACGTGCTCTCGGCCCGGCTGATACTCCTGGGCTCGCCCACGCTCAACAACGGCATGATGCCGACGATGGGCGAGTTCCTGACCTATGTCAAGGGCCTGCGGCCCAAAAAGCGCATCGGGTTCTGCTTCGGCTCATTCGGCTGGGGCGGGCAGGCCGTGGGCGAGATGGAGGCAGTCGTCAAGGACATGGGATGGGAGATGCCCCGGAAGGGCATCAACCTCAAGTTCATCCCGGACGAATCCGAGCTTGCCGCCTGCCACGAGGCGGGCCGGGCGCTCGGGGAGCAACTCAATAAACAGGTTTGAAGGAGGCAGAACATGGATCTGGACAAGTTCACGAACGAGCAGATATTCCTTGCGGGGATAAAGGCAGAGATCGGAGCGTACGAGATCTACACGGCGCTGGCCAAGACCATCGACAACGCCTACATGAAGGACAAGATGCTCTTCCTGGCGGCGCAGGAGGAGAAGCACCGCAAGGGGCTCCTCATGCTCTACAAGAAGGAGAGCGGGAAAAAGCGCGTCAGGGTCCCGGCCGAGACACCGGTGCCGATGCCCTTCATCAAGACGCCCGGCCCGGGCGTGCTCCCCAGCGAGGTCATCCAGAGCGCGATGAACGCCGAGAAGAACGCCGAGGAGTTCTACACCGCGTTCGCCCGCCGGTTCCCGGTCGGCTCGGAGCAGGCCTACCTCCTGGTCTACTTCGCCAGCATGGAGAAGGGCCACTACCAGCTCCTCGAGACGGAGAAGGGTCTCCTCGAGAAGGAGGAGTACTACGACAACTCCTTCCCGATGATGCATGTGGGGCCGTGAGAAGAAGAAGGCTCAAGGCACACGGCGCATGGCGCATGGCTTCACAGCGTGGACCGTGAAAAGGGGAGATACAGGGCGCAAGGGGCATTGCGCAAGCGGCAAAGCTCCAGGCTCCGTCTCCGCGCGGAGGCTCTTCACGCTCCGGTTCGGCATCACGGGCCATCAGGCCTTTCTGGACCGCAAGGTGAAAACGACCACCGCCAGGACCAAAAAGCCAAGAGGCACAAGGCACAGCTCGAAAGGTGGCTCCCCGTATTCAGGAGGATTGTACACAACAATGTTCTCTATCACAGTATTGTCCTGCTCGTTGCTCTCGATTATCAGGTTGTCCGGGTCCGCCACGAATTTCAATTCCTTCGTTCCGACTTTCGGAAGCCAGATGAAGGTCACCGTCAGGATGGAGCCGGCCGGCAGCCTGGCGAGCCGGTCGTTTCCGGCGGTCTTGTTGTTGTCGTAGAACCGGACGGAGATGTTTTCCGCCGCGATGCCGCCCGTGTTCCAGACCGTCACGGTGATAGTGGTCTCTCTAGTCAGCCGGAGGGTATGAGGGAAAAAATGTACACTCGATATCAACAGGTTGGGCATCCTGACGTCGATGAATAATCGGACCTGATCAGAGCTTGCGGAATGCGAAAACGCCGTCAAGGTCAACTCAACCGTCCCGCAAGTGGCTGTCGGCGGAATGTCCATTTCGACCGCAAATCGCGCCTGGCCGAATGGGTTCAAGGGTATCCGGCCGCCGGTGTCATTGTCACGGACCGAAAAAAGCGGCGTTTGCCAGCCGGCAGGCAGGCCCGTTACCGAGAACATCACGTTCTCCGGGCCGTTGCCGGTGTTCTCGCAGACCAGATCGAAGACGGCCCGGCCGCCCGGGGCGCGGACCTGCCGGAAATCTGCGGCGCGGAGGTCGAGGCCAAAGGTGCGGAGGATTCGGACCTTCAGCTCGAAAGGAAATGTCGAATTGTCAACGAAGCGTATCTGCGCCTGGAACGGATCCCCGCCCGCAACGCATTTCGAACCGGCCGTGAAGACCACGAGCCAGGTAAAATGCGAGCCGGGTTCTAGATACGCCCAGTCGTTTGGGCCAAAGATAGTGCCATTGGGCCATTTCAGAACGATTTCCAGTCCATTCGGGGCGCTGGGAATCTCGGGGCGGAACTTCTCGTCTGCGTTGCCGTCATTTCGTACCGTGAGGTCGCAGGTGGCGGTTTCCCCGGGCCGAACATTGATAAGATCCGGGGATGTCGAGATGTTCATCGTCCGGACCCGGTTCACTACCACGGTGGCTGTGCAATCATCCCAGAATCCATGCTCGGAAATCTTGCCGATCGCACGCGCAATGAATCTCGAGCCGGCCCTGGCATCCGCCGGAGCGGTCACGGTCAGGTTCACAACCTTGGTTTCCATGCCCGCCACGGCCACCTGGTCCGTTTCGAACGCGGCGCCCCAGTCCGGGGAGCTCATATTCAGCGACAACGACACGTTCACGCTGCCGGCCAGGTTGCCATAGTTGCTGACAAACAGGGTGAAGACCGCGGATTGGCCCGGGTCCACGCACGCTTCCGGTTCCGGCATCGCCAGCTCCAGCCACATGCATATGTGTGCGATGGTGTGGGTCGTGACGCTGGCCTTCATATCGGGATAATGGGTGTCGCGTCCGGTGACCACCACCATTCCCACCTCTTCGAGCATGGCGTCCAACGGGGGAATGACCGTCAGCATGACTATTTCGCTTTCCCCGGCACCCACGGTAACATTATACCTGTCCAGATAATATTCCCAACCCGGAGGGCCGGTAGAGGTCAGGGACACGTTCTTATCCATCGGGCCGGGATTATGGATCTCGATCTCGTACGAGGTCCCGTACCAGGAAGCAGTGTGCACCTTGTCGGCGCATTTCAGGGTGAATGCCGAGCAATACGAAAGATAGACCCTGAACGAGACCGATTCGTTATATTGCCAATCCCGCCGTGAGGTGGCGTTGATCGTGACATCTATGTAATCATTGACATCGCCGGTCTTCGGGCCCCGGACGGTTACCTTGACTTTCTCCGAACGGTTCACGCCAAGATCCAGCGAAAGCCATTCGAGCCAGACCTTCCAGCCGGTGCCGTTGTATTCCTTGCCGGTGCCGCCCGGTTTCCCATGCAGGGCAGCGGAAATGTTCAGGAGGATCGTGGCGTTTTCCTCGGCTAGATTGAAGACGGTCAGATTCGCCGACTTCGTCTGGTTCGGTTCTATGTACATGACCCTGGCCATTTCTTCGGGCGTCATGGTCAGGGCGATTCCCGGATCGGATTCGGAGCGTGGCGAGACTTCGGCCTCGCTCGGGCCATCGCCACCGGCCGGCTGCCCCCAGGCCCCGACCCCGACCAGCAGGAGAGCGACCAGACCCCTGGCCATCCATGAGGAAAAACCCATATCCACACCCGATGGCCCCCCGAGCGGGATTCCCGGGGCCCGATTCTTTTTTGTGGTTTGTGGATATTATATTGATTGGAACGGGTGCTCTAATCGTCAACCCTTGCAATAAAAAAAATAGGAAAAGCCCCGCCCCTCTGGGCGGGGCCGATCTCGCCCCTACTTCCGCTTCCGGAGCACCATCACCGCGGCCCCGCCGGCCAGCGCGGCCAGGAGGAGCGGCATCTCGAAGCCCGGCATCTCCAGGAACCCGGGCTGGGCCACCTTGACGGACTCCTTGGCCTGGTTGTCCCGCTTGTTGTTCTCGACCACGAGGCCGTCAGGGTCCACATTGAACTTCAGGTCGTGGCTCCCGCCCTTGGCGAGCCAGGTGAAGGTGACCGTCCGGTTCGAGCCTCCCGAGACGCGCTCGAGCCTCTCGTTGGCCATGATGCTCTTGTCCTGGGTGAAGCGCACCGTGACGTTCTCGACGTTGACCTCGCCGATGTTGTCTATCGTGACCACGATGGTGGCTATCTTGTTGGCCTTGAGCGTCTTCGGCGTGTAGACCACCTTCGATATCACGAGGTTGGCCATCTTGATGTCCAAGACGAGCTTGACGGAGTCGGCCACCCCGCCCTGGGAGCGGGCCGTGACGTAGAACTCGGTGCTGGTGCCGTTGGTCCCGGCCGGTATGGGCACCACGAGGCTCATGCGCTCGAGGCCGGAGGCGTTGAGCGACAGCTCGTTGTTGAGCTCGTAGTTGACGTCGCGGAACTCCACGCCCGGCCAGTCGCGGGGCAATCCCGAGTGCTCGAGCGTGATGGTGTCGAAGCCGTTGCCCTTGTTCTTGCCTATCAGGGTGTAGATGACCTTGCCGCCGGGCACGCCCACCTGCTTGGAGAGCGTGGTGGTGATGTCTATGTCGAACACCTGGTTGATGGTGACGCCGAGGTCTATGGGATAGACGTTGCCCTCGCGGTCGAGGAGCCGGCCCTTGATTGCGTAGACCTGCGCGAGCGAGCCCACCGAGGTCTGCACGATGGCGTTGATGGCCAGGGCCGAGCCGGGCTCCAGGAGCAGGGGCTCCACCTCGCTGATTATCGAGCCGTCCGCGCGCTCGTAGGTCAGGTCCCAGCCCACCGGGAGCTCGGAGGCGCCGAGCTTGACCTCCTCGGCACCGTTGCCGATGTTCATCAGCGTGACCTGGTAGGTGGCCTTCTCGGCCGGGTAGAGCGCCACCATCTCGGGGGTGGCGACGACGCGTATGTTGTGGACCTGCTTGACGATGGTGGTGACGAGGCAGTCGGCCGAGTAGCGCTTCTCGGCGTCGAAGCCCTGGACGCGCACGACGAGCCTCGTGCCCGCCACGGCCGTCGAGGGGGCCACGACCGTCAGGACTACCTGCTTGGTCTCCCCGCCCGCGATGCCCACCGCGTTGGTGTCGAGGGAGGTTATCCACTCGCCGGTGCCCGACACTATCTCGAGGATGATTATGACGGTGCCGGCCATGTTGCCGAAATTGGACACGCGCAGTGTGAAGAAGGTCGAGTTCCCGGGGTCGACGAACTGCTCGGCGATGTCCGCGGTTATCTCGATGTACATGTAGGGCGTGACCACCGTGTGCGTCGTCACCTGGTCCTTCACGCTGGGCAATGCCACGGAGCGGCCTATCACCGTGATGATGCCGACCTCGTCGGCGGCGGCGTCCGGCGGCGGGATGACGGTTAGGACGACCGTGGTCTGCGCGCCCGGCAGAAGCCTCACCTCGCTGAAGTCGAGCGAGAACTCCCAGCCCGGAGGGCCGTTGACGGTGAGGTTGACCCGCTCGTCGATGTCGCCGATGTTCTGGACGGAGATGGAATACTGGGTCGGGACTCCGGCCGAGGTCGTGCGGACGCGCTCGTTGCATTTGAGCGAGATGCGGTGGTCCACCACCAGGTAGACCCTGAACTCGACCGTGTCGTTCTTCGACGGGTTCATCTTGGAGGTGGCGTACACCGTGACCCTGATGTACTCGTTTGGCTGGCCCATCGGCGCGCCGCGGACGGACACGGGGACCTTTCTGACCTCCTGGGCGTCGAGGTCGAGCTCCTTGTTCCGCTCGTCGATCCAGATCTTGTAGCCCTCCCCCTTGTAGTCCTTGCCGAACCCGCCCTTCTTGCCGTAGAAGTCGGCGGTGACGCCGAGGTACATGGTGTCGTTCTGGCCGCCCATGTTGCGCACGGTGATGTTTGCCGAGCGGGTCTCGTTGGGGTGGATGTACATTATCTTCTGCATCTCCTCCGGCGTGATGCCGAGCTCCACGCCGTAGCTGAAGGCGAACTTGTAGTAGATCTCCTTGTTGCCGTCGCGGTCGGACTGCCAGGCGACATGCAGGGAGTCCTCCGGGTCGACGGTTATCTGCGGGTCGCGGTCCGTTCCGCTGTTCGTTGTGAGCTTCACGGGCGTCAGGGTGGCGTTCTCCTGGTTGGGCTGGATGCGCACGTAGTACAGCTCCTGGTCGTTGGAGTCGCCCCATATGATGAAGACGTTGCGCTTGCTGTCGACGCAGATGTCGCCGTAGTCGTTGGAGCTCGAGGTGAGCTGGATGTCATTGGTGAGCTTGGTCCCGTCGGGGGCGAGCTTGGTGTAGTAGAGCGACTTGACGCCGCTCGCCCGGGAGGCCTGGAGCAGGTGGACGGCGCCGTCCGAGCCGAACGCGAGCGACGGGAGCGGGCTGTCCCAGCCGGAGCCGGAGACGGGGGTGTCTATCTTCGTCGGCGACTGCTGGAGGTTGCCCTCGGGGCTGAATATCGTCATCCACATGCCGGTGCCCGACCAGCTCTTGGAGAACACGTAGGGGTAGTCCTTCTTGTTGAGGCCGATGGTGACGCCCTCCCCGGAGGTCGTGGAGAGGTAGCCGGTGTGGAGGTTGAAGTTGTTGTCGACATAGGCCATCTCGATGCGCTCCGAGCCCTCGTTCTCGTAGGCGAAGTAGCCGCGGTTGTTCTTGCCCACGGAAAGGCCGACGACATGCGGCATGGAGGCCATGGGGGCCAGGTTGATGGGCTGGGTGAGCGGGTTGCCGTTGGAGGCGAACTTCTGGTACATCGGGCCGTACATGCTCTGGGTGGTCCAAACGACGTGGAAGTTCTCCTGGCCGTCGATGCCTATGCGCTCGCAGGGCTGGCCGCAGTGCTGGGTGGGCATCTGCGCGGTGACGATGGTCTTCTCCTCGAAGAGCTGGTTGCCGTAGCGGTCGACCTTCGAGTAGTAGTGCGTTCCCTGGCGGTAGTACATGATGAAGGAGTTGGTGAACGAGTCGACCACGAGGGTCGGGTAGGCGTCGTCGCCGCCGTTGTTGGTCAGCCGCCGGTCGTCCATCCAGTACAGTCCGTCGGCCGTGGCGAAGGGCCGTCCCTGGGCCTTGCCCTCCGGCGTGCTGGCGCCGGTCGTCCCGGCAAATCCCATCAACACGAAGCCGATCACTACCGCATAAGCCACCAATTTTCGCATGCTTGCGACCCCCTATTATTATTACCGGAAGCTAAGTACGGGCTCCGAGTATATTAACCTTTGTTGGTACTGGGTTCTAATTGTTTTAAATACTTTTCCCCGCCAGCGCATACTAGTAATAAAATGCAACGGCCGCCGGAGCTTCCCGGCCCGCCCGCCGGCGCCAAAGTTTAAGGTGCTCCGGTGCGATGCCCGGAACCGGCGCTCCGGCGATGGATGATACGTGCCGCCGAAGCGGGGTTTGAGGGCCATGACGGCGGCGGATTTCGGTCTCTGCCCGGTGCACGGGCCGGTTGCAGGAAAGCACGATTTCAGCATCGGCGTCATCGTCGTCTGCATCGTGCTGACCATTCTCTTCGGAATCGGCCTCATCGCCCTCGTGATCTATCTTCTGTACGTGCTCTTCTCCAAGGACCGCATCTGCCCGTTCTGCGGAGCGGTGCTCGCCGCCGCAGTGGTCCCGGTCTATTCCCCGGCCTATTACGTCCCGGTCTACTATCCCTATCCGGCCTACCCGCCCTATTCGTACAGTCCCCCCCAGCCGCCGTACAGGCCGCCCGGGAGATGACGGGACGGGCGGGAAGGGACGACGCCGCCTTCCCGCTCCGTAGACGAGCTTCGCTCGTCTCGGCCGAGACGACCGGCTCGAAGCCGGTCGTCAACGGTCCCGCTCGTCCAACAGCATGATTTAAGTCCGTGCTAGCTTTTCCAGCTTTCATGGACCGCGTCGAGCTCCTGCTCCCGGCCGGCGACACGGAGAGCCTCCGGGCCGCCGTGGCCAACGGGGCCGATGCCGTGTACCTCGGGCTGGAGGCGTACAACGCCCGGCGTTCCGCGGAGAACTTCGGCCGGAGCACCCTGCCGTCCGTCGTCCGGTTCTGCCACAAGCGGGGCGTCAGGGTCCATGTCACGGCCAATATCCTGGTCAAGAACAACGAGCTCCCGGACTTCTTCGACATGATCGGCCTCATCGGCGCCTCCGGGGCCGACGCGGTCATCGTGCAGGACCCGTGCCTCGTCCCGCACATACGCGAGCGCGCGCCCGGGCTCGGGGTGCATCTGTCTACGCAGGCCGCGACGACCAACCGCCATGCGATACCGGAAGGCGTCGACCGCGTCATCCTCCCTAGGGAGCTCCGGCTCGACGAGGTGGCGGCAATGGCGAAGGCCGCGCCCGCCGAGGTGTTCGTGCACGGGGCGCTCTGCCTCAGCTATTCGGGGCAGTGCCTCTTCTCGTCGATGGCGGGAGGCCGGAGCGGGAACCGCGGCCTTTGCGCCCAGCCCTGCCGGCAAAGATACAACGGGGCCTACCCGCTGAGCACGCGCGACCTGTGCCTGCTCGAGAAACTGCCCGAGGTCATCGGCACCGGCGTCGTGGCGCTCAAGGTCGAGGGCCGGATGCGCGGCCCGGTCTACACGGGCGTGGCGGCGCGCATCTACCGCAGGTACATCGAATTGTACTACGCCGGCAGGGAGTTCAAGGTGGACGGGGCCGACATCGAAACCCTCAAGATGGCCTTCAACCGCGATTTCACGACGGGGTTCGCGTTCAACAATTCGGTGGTCGATTCCCGCTTCCCGCACAACCGGGGGCTCCTTCTGGGGGTGCTCAAAGGCGGCAGGCTGAAGCTCGAATCGGACCTGCGCGTCGGGGACGGGGTGTCCGTTTTCCGATTGACCGGGAAATCCGGAAACGCCGTCCGTGAAATCGAACGCGGTGGAAAACGGGTCGACCGGGCGCGCCGGGGCGACCTGGTCTCCTTCGATGTGAGGGGCGGCCGGGACGGCGACGCGGTCTTCAAGACGTTCTCGGCCGACCTCTCGGTCGAATTGGGCGACGATTTCAGGCCCGTTCCCGGGGAGCCCGCATTGAAGCCCTTCCGCCTGCCGGATTTCCCGGAGAAACTTATCTCGATGCCGCCTTCGCTCCACGTGAAGGTCCACGACGTTTTGGGCGCCGCGGAGGCGGCCCGCGCCGGCGCCTCCGTCGTGTACTACGACATCGACCGCGACGATATCGAAATCGCCCTGAGCGCAGCGAAGGGCGCCTCGAAGGGCGCCCGCTTCTTCCTGGCCTCGCATCGCGTCCTTTCGGACAGCGGGGTGGAGGAGGCTGTCAGGACCATCGAACAGTTCCGGCCGGACGGCGTGCTGGCCGGCGAGCGCGGGGTGCTGTCCCTCCTGCGGAAGAACAACTTCCCGGGCGAGGTGCATCTCGATTATTCGTTCAACGTCTTCAACGACATCGACCTCGCCTGCCGGCCGGGCATCCCGATAATCTCTCCGGAGCTGTCGCTTTCCGAGCTTTCGGCTCTCCGCTCGAAGGACTTCATCGCCATGGTCCACGGGCCCCTCGTGCTCATGACCACCCGCGAGCCGATAGAGGCGGGGACGCTTCGGGATGATTCCGGCCGGACATTCCGGACGCGCCGCTCCGGCGGCCTCGTCCAGATACTGAACTGCTCCGAGCTCGGCCTCTTCAACCGGACGCGGGACCTTCTGGCCGCAGGGGTGAGGCGCTTCTATATAGAAGCGGAGCGCAATGCCGGAAAGACGGTCGCCACCTACATGAAGATACTGTCCGGAAAGCGGTTCAACGACCAGAACGCCCGGCGCGGGCGCACCACCGGCCACCTCGGGAGGGGAGTGGCGTGAGAAAGCGCGGGACCGCTCCCGGGGCGCTCGACCTCGTCGTCGGCCGGACCCGGAAGCTGTCCGGGACGGTGCGCGCCCCGCCCTCGAAGAGCCACACCCACCGCGCGCTCGTCGTGGCGGCCCTGGCCCGCGGGCGCTCGACCGTCCGGAACCCGCTCCTCAGCGACGACTGCCTGGCGACGGCCGAATGCTGCCGGAGGCTGGGGGCCGGAGTCGACCTCGGCAATGTGGTGAGCGTCGCCGGCACGGACGGGCGGCCGACCGCCTGCCCGTCGGGCATCGATGTCGGGAACTCCGGGACCACCCTGCGCGTGATGACGGCGGTCGCAGCGCTCTGCGACGGGGAGACCGTGATAGACGGCGGCGGGACCATCCACCAACGGTCGGTCGGGCCCCTCCTGCGCTCGCTGACGGAATTGGGCGCCCGGCGGGCCGAGTCATTGCGGGGCAACGGCTGCCCGCCGGCGGCCGTGGCCGGCCGCCTCCGCGGCGGCCGCACCCTCATCTACGGCTCGAGCTCCCAGTTCGTCTCCGGACTGCTCCTCGCCTGCCCCCTGGCGCCGGAGGACACCGTCGTCGAAACGATGATCCTCAATTCCCGGCCCTATGTCACATTGACAATCGAGCACCTCGAGCGGGCGGGCGTCACCGTCCACCCGGCGGGCGCCCGGGGGTTCTTCATCGGCGGCGGCCAGTCCTACTGGCCCACGGACTACACGGTGCCCGGCGACCATTCCTCCGCGGCGTTCCTCCGGGCGGCGGCGTTCATCACGGAGTCCGACATCCGCATCACCGGCCTCGACGAGCGCGACACCCAGCCCGACCGGGCGATATCCGGGGTCATCTCGAGCATGGGCGTCGGGACCCGGAGGGAGCTCGATTTGCGAGACCGGCCCGACCTTCTGCCCGTGGCGGCGGCGCTGGGGTGCCACGCCGACGGGACGACCGTCCTGCGCAACGTCCGCCACGCCCGCCACAAGGAGTCCGACCGCATATCGGCCCTGTGCGCCGAGCTCCGGCGGATGGGCGCGCGCATCCGGGAGCGGCCCGACGGCCTGGAAGTCTCCCGTTCCGAGCTCAAGGGCGCGCATGTCAAGGGCCACGGCGACCACCGCATCGTGATGGCGCTGGCGGTGGCCGCGCTCCGGGCCAGGGGCCGGACGGTCATCCACGGGGCGGAGACGCTATCCAAGTCCTACCCGGGTTTCGTCAAGGACCTGGCGGGGCTGGGCGCGCACATGAAGGTGGTGCCGTGAGCGGGGACGAGGCGGGCAGGCTCTTCCGCGTTGCGACCTTCGGCGAATCGCACGGCGGGGCTGTCGGCGCGGTCATCGAGGGCCTGCCGGCCGGCATGCGCATTTCCCTGAAAGGCATCCAGCGGGAGCTTTCCCGCCGCCGGCCGGGGCGCGGGCCGACCATGTCGGCGCGGCGTGAGCCCGACCGGCTCGAGGTCGTTTCGGGGATAAAGCGCGGAACCACGACGGGCGGGCCCATCCGTTTGCAGGTCCGAAACTTGGATGCCCGCCCCTCCGATTATGACAGCACGCGCTGGAAGCCCCGGCCGGGCCACGCCGACCTTTCCCAGTGGCTGAAGCACGGCAGGATACCGCCGGGCGGCGGCCGGGCCTCCGGGCGGGAGACCGTCGGCCGCGTCCTCGCCGGCGCGGTGGCCAGGCAGGTGCTGGCCGGGTTCGGCGTGTCCGTCGCCGGGCGCATCGTCGAGGTCGGCGGGAAGCGCTCCGGCTTCCGCCGGACAATACTGGATGCGAAAAGGCGCCGGGATTCCGTGGGCGGGATCGTCGAGGTGGTGGCGGAGGGCGTCCCGCCGGGCCTGGGCGAGCCCGTCTTCGACAGGCTGGACGCCGACCTCGCCAAGGCGCTCATGAGCATCGGCGCCGTCAAGGGCGTGGAGGTCGGGGCCGGATTCCGCGCCGCGCGCCTGCGCGGCTCGGAGCACAACGACGCGATAATCGTCCGGAAGGGAAGGCTCCTCACGCGGACCAACAACGCCGGCGGCATCCTCGGCGGGATATCCAACGGGATGCCGGTGGTGTGCCGGATAGCGGTGAAGCCGACGAGCTCCATAGGCATCGAGCAGGTCACGGTCGACCTTTGCACGATGAGGCCGGCGAGGATATCGGTGCGCGGAAGGCACGACCCGTGCATCTGCGAACGCATCGTCCCCGTGGCGGAGGCGATGGTGGCCGTCACGTTGCTGGACCACCTTCTCCGGGCGCGGGAAGGCACCATCCGGGGCAAAGGCGGGCGGCGTTCACTGGAAGAGCTCAGGCGCGATGTGCGGGCCGGCGACGCCGAGATGGTCAGGCTCCTCGGAAAGCGGATGGAGCTCGCCGGGGAGATAGGCCGGTGGAAGCGAAAGCTCGGCAGGCCGGTGCGGGACGCCGCCGTGGAAAGGGCGGTGCTCCGCAGCGCGCGGGAGGCGGCGAAGGGGGCGGGGCTCCCGGCGCGGTTCGTCGCATCGGTGATGCGGAAGGTCCTCGCCGAGTCCCGCCGGAGGCAGAGGGCCGCCCGCGGAGCCGGTCGCCGTTGACGGACCTCAGTAGATTGCCCTCTCGGTTATGACGTTGGGGCTCGAGCCCGGCTCCTGCGGGCTGCGTATCATGCAAGCCAGCACTGCGGTCACGACCCCCAGCACGAGGAACAGCGCATCGAATATCACGGACATCGTGAGCTCGGCCCGGACAAGCTCCGCCAGCACGCCCTCCTCGACGGTGGCAAGCCTGCCGACATCGACGAGCAGCCCTATGAGATAGGATATGACCAGGAACGCCCCGAAGGCGATCGCGATGTTCTTCCTGCCGGGATTGCCGGTGGCAAGGAATATTATCGCCACGATGCCGAGCGCCAGGACGATGAGCGAGAATATGAGGAACACGCCCCCCAGGCCATACCCGCCGATGACCATGATCAGGTTGACAATCATCGTCAGCAGCGCGATAATCACGTTGATGATGGCCAGGACGAGAAGGGCGATCTCCCTTCCGGACATCCTGGCCTTCGGGGCGGGCGCGTAATAGTACTGGGTCTGCCCGGGAACAAACTGGGCATTGGTGGCGATTCCATACTGCTCGGGCGGCGCGTAGTAGGGCTGGGGCGGCTGCGGATAAGGTTGGCCGGGGTATGCCATTTTCATCATCTCTTCCGGTTATATCTCCCTGCCGGAGATGTGGCCTTGATATTGGCCTGTCCCGTCTTAAATCTATGGATGCGCCTGGATGTAACCCGTGGCGGGTGGATGGCGGCGTCCTGCATATATATGCGAAATCATAAAAGGCCCCCGGAGCTTGCGCCGGGTGGCATGCCGATCCGTTCCTCCCGCCTCCGACGACACGGGCCAGGAGAGGGGGACTCGGCGGGGGGCAGGTGGAAGCGTAGACCGGGCAGGCAAGCAAGGGAGCCGGTGTGGAGCGGGAGGAGCTCCGGATTGCGCGGAAAGCCGGCAGGGGGGCGGGGCTTTCGCCCCGCTTCGTCGCCGGCCTGATGCGCGCCGTGATGGCCGAGTCACGCCGCCGCCAGGCCCGCCGGAAACGGCGGGTTTGAGAAGGCCTTCCGACTGCACTCAGGCCGAGAGCCGCTTTTTCCGGACCAGGACAGCGATGACCGACGCGGCCCCGAGCACGAGCGCCCACTCGAAGCCCGACTTGGCCGCCGGCTTGGGCTCCGTCACCTTGACGGTGATCGTGGCCGGGGCGCTGTCGTTCCAGCCGTCGTTCGCCACGAGCCTGAATGTGTACGTCCCGGCCTTGTCCGCCTTGAAGGAAAGGTTCTGGCCGGTGGCATTGGTAAGCGTGAGGTTCTTGCCGGCGGTCTGGGTCCACCTGTAGGCGATGGTGAACACGTCAAAGAGGTCGGCGTCAGTCACGTTGGAAACGATGGTCACGGCTGAGCCCTTCTTCACGGTCATGTCCGCCGGGAGCTTGACGGCGGGCGGGTGGTTGTACTTGTAGCGCAGGGTGATGCCGTTCAGGACGGGCGTCGTCAGGTTGTCGATGGTAGAAAGCCGCGCCCGGACGGCCAGCCGGCCGGCGCCGGCCCCCGCCAGGGAATTGTTGGCCGGGAGGGCCGTCCAGTTGAGCCCGCCATCTGTAGAGTACTCGAACGCAACCGTGTTGGCGGTCTGGCTTGCCAGGGAGACTTCGGCCGAGAGGCTGTCCCAGCGATGGAGCGCCTCCGGGACGGCCATGTTGCCGGTGGCCACCGTGCCCGAGAGCAGGTGCGGGGAAAGGTACGCCCGGGCGAGGCCGTGTCGCTGTTCGGTCGAACCGGTGGTGTCGACGCCGTTGAAGATGGCCATGAAATCGCCCCTCCCGCTGACCGCGATGCCTGGTGCCTCGCAGCGCTCCTTCGGGTTGACGCTCACAGGCATCGTAATGGGCCGGCCGATTCCCAGGGGCGATATGTAGACCGCCCTTACGGAGGCATTCGAGCCGTCCGAGTCCTTGAAGGCCACGAAGCGGCCCCCGTCGGGGTCGCAGGCCGGCTGGGGGAGCGTCTGGTCGCCCGCGTCGTCGCATAGATTGATCTCGACGCCGACCTTGGAGCCGGCGGCGTCGAACCTCTGCCCGTAGATATCCCATCCGGTCGTGGCAACGTTGCGGGAGTCCGTCCAGACGACGAGGAACGTGTCATCCGGCGCCGCGCAGACGCACGCCGAAGTGTGGTCGCCGCTCCCGCCCGTTATGGACATCTGGCCCCCGAGCCTCTCGCCCCGAGGGTCGAGCCTCTGCGCGCCGATGTCTTGCGGCTTTCCTGAGGGGTACTGGCAGAAGGCGACCAGTATCCGGCCCTGCGAATCCAAGGCGACGGAGGCGTAGAATGCATCGTCGGCGCCCAAAGTCACCTGTTTCTCGCCCGAGACGGACGTCCCGTTCCGGTCGAGCACATTGACGAATATCTGGTATTTCCCGGTCCGGGTGTCCGTCCAGGCCACCACGTACCCGCCCGATGGGGTGGGGGCGATCGCCGGGGTGTGCTTGGGCCCGGGCGCCGAGGTCAGGCAGAACTCGGCGCCGAGCTTGCCGCCGGAGGCGTCGAACCTCTGCGCGTAGACGGCGTAGTCGCCGCCCCGCCTGTCCATCCAGGCCACAAGGAAGGAGCCGTCCGGCGCCATCGCCACGACGGGCGCGTTCTGGCTGGAGGTGTCGGTGCACACGGGCCGCGGCCCGCCGAGCATCTCGCCGCGGTTGTTGAGAAGCTGGCACATTATATCATTCTGGGGGAACTGGCCCGGCGGGCCATTGACCGTGTAGACCATCACAAAGGTGTCGTTCGCCCCGCCCCCGATGGCCGTTTCGACATAGGTGTCTTGATAATCCCAGGCCTGAACGGGCGCGCCCCAGAAGCGCCCGAACTGGCCGAGCCGGACGGCGCCGGCGCCGTCGATCCTGAGGCCCGTGATGTTCATCCCGGTGAAGTTGTCGATGACGAGGCTCCCGTTGTGGGGCAGGACGGGCGGAGGGAGGGTAATCGCCCCGGCGGGGGGCGTCCAGGCCGTAAAGATGAGGGGCAATCCCAGTGCAAGAATTGTCAATATCGCATTGGTGCGGCGCATGGGGAGAGATATTCCATTATATATAAATAAGATTTGTAGAACCGAACCTCCAGCCAGCCTTTTTGAAGGAAATTGCGGCAAACGACAAATAGGACAAGACGGTTCCGATAGTTGAACGCAGGAGGTGGCGGTGAAAATGCAAAAACGATATCCGGTGGTGCATTTCGAGATGCCGTACAGAAAACGCGAGCGGTTGATGAAGTTCTACTCGAACGTCTTCGGGTGGAAGATGGCCAGGTTCGGCGAGGAGATGGGATTCTACGTGACAGCCTCGACGACCGAGACCTCGAAGGACGGCATGGTCAAGAAGCCCGGGAACATCAACGGCGGGTTCTACCCGAGAAGGAGGGGCGTCAAGGACGAGGGCCCGTCTGTGGTCATCGCGGTCGATGATATAGGCGAGGCCATGAGGAAGATCAGGAAGGCCGGCGGGAAACTGCTCGGGAAGCCCGTGGAGATTCCCGGCATCGGGATGTACGTCTCTTTCCGGGACACCGAGGGGAACCGGTCGAGCTTGCTGGAACCTGGGAGAAGATAGCCGGGTTTCTGGCCGATGGCGGTATTTTCTGATAATCCGTGATACCGGTTCATCGCCTTCCCGGTCTCTCCACAAACAATATTAACGACCGCCGTATACCTTGGCCTGCCGGTCGATGCAAGGTCTTCCGATGAGCGACGAACGCGACTCCGGATCGATGCAGTCTCTTGCCACGCCGCCGGCCGTTCTGGTCAATCGAAAACGCGGCCGGCCCCGGAAGAATCCCCTCCCGGCCGACGGCGCCGGCGCAAATGCCAGGGCCGCTGTCGACATCCCGTCACAGCCTCCCGTCGATGGGCGGACCGGCTCGGCTTTGCCGGTCCCAGCCCAGGTGAGGCCGGGGCTGGTCATCAGGCTGACCGGCGGGCTTGATGGTGAAGAAGGAACGGCGACAGTACCAGCCATGAAGCGCAGGCGCGGACGGCCGCGGAAGAACCCTCTTCCTGAAATTGGCGTGTCTCTCGGGCCCGTGGGCACTCTGGCGCTTCAACCGGTCGCCGGCACCGGTGTGGTCGGACAGGTGCTCGCGCCCTTAAAGCGCGGGCGGGGGCGGCCGCGGAAGAATCCGTTGGCCGGCGCTTCCTTGCCGGTTTCGACGGAAACAAGGCCGGTCCATGGACCGGCCGTTCCAGCTCATGCGCCGGAGACGGTCGCGGAGCCGGTCAAGCGCAAACGCGGGCGGCCCCGGAAGCACCCTGAGACCTTGCCGGCCGGGCCGGGAGCCGGACCGGAAAAGCCCGCTTCGGGCGTCCCGGCACCGGTCCCCCTGATACGGACGGAAGGGAACTCTCCAGGCAAAACGCGACCCGTCGAGCCCGAAAAATCCGACGGGGCCGGGTCCGTTTCGGGGGCAGGGCCTGTGGACCGGTTCGGGATCGGGCCGGGAAACAACGAGGGCATCGGGTTCTGGCCTCCGAAGCCCGAGGAGTTCGAATCCGTCAAGACCGCCGCTGCCTCGGCCGGGGTCGTTTCCGACCGGAGGCGGGGCCCGAGACCGAAGGCCGGGGATTCTTCGGAGAAGGCACCGCTTCGGCCCATCGGCCGGACCTCGTTCGGGGCGGATGTCGAGGGCAAGCCGTTCTGCGGCAAGTGCGGGACCTACACCCGGGTCATCCAGCCGGAGACCGGGCCGGCCCGGAGGGTGTGCCCGAAGTGCCACCCGGAGAAGATACCTCTTCGGAAGAGCCCCCTTGACAGGACCGGGATGCCCTGCAGGGACCGGGGGGTCTGCCGGCCGGAAAGATGCGTCATCGCGTTCGAGTGCGAGGAGATGAAGAGGGGGCGCTGACGCAGTCATTTGCGGACGGGCCCATCCGGAGCAGGTGTTGTGGCCTTCCACATGTCCGCAGGTCTGGCGCTCGGTGTTTCCGGCCGGCGTGCGCTTGGACCATCTCTGCGCCCCGTTGCGTACAACGAGAAGAAATCGGATATGAGCTACGAGAAGCATGTGACTTTCTCGAGAAAGGTCGTGCGGGCGGCGGAGGGGAAGGGGTTTGACGAGCGCGTGCTCGACCTTGAATACTGGTACAGGATGAGGAGAAGGCAACGCATCGCTCCGCAGGGCGCCCGGGCTTGCGGTTCAATCCTTCCGTTCTCCGGAAAGAGAGAAGATTCATCGACTTCAGGCCATGATAGAAATTGGAGCCGTCGATGAACAGCGCGGCGGCTGGCTTCTTTGCGTCAGCCATCAAATCACGAGTTTAGCCCGCGTTTGCGGCGGTCCGTTCCGCCGCAACCGCGGGGCTCCGATGGAGGCACATGTAAGGCCGCAGGGCTATTATCCTTTTTGGTGATGCTCCGGGCGTTACGATTCAAGGAGCATCCATGCAAGCGCTGTTGTCGCTGAAATTCGCCACGAGATTGATCCTGTATTTCTTCAGGAAGTCGCGGCCGAGGAGGTTGGGGAAGGCGAGCCTGATTCTGTCCTCCCGCTCGGTCCTAGCGCCCTTGCGGCGCGGGATGCAGAGGATGTGGAGGAAATCCATGTGAAACTCCCGTGCGCCGGATTCTCCCGGGAAGATGAGCATGGCCTCCGCCAGGACATAGGTTTCGGCCACTCCGCCTCCGGTTATCGTCTGTTTCCTGGATGCAGGAAGCGATCTTGGGTCGATTCCAAGCTTCATCGCCTCGAACTCGGACAGCGAGGTGATGTCGGCGCCGGTGTCCACTATGAACTTGACCGTCTGCCCGAAAATCCCGCGCCCTGGAATGGCCAATGCCGCGGTCGCGGAGACCCCTTTCTCCGTGAGCTGCGCAAAAAGCCTCATGGAACACCGAAGATTGCTTCAAAGCACGAGGTAGCAATCCTCGCCGGCAATGAACTCGATCATCACCGCCGAGATGTCCCGGTTCCCCTTTTTCAGGGATTCTATGAGAGCCTTGAAGTCGGGACCGGCGGCTATGACCTTTTGCTTGTAGATAGCGATGAACTGGTTGGCATATCGCGTCTTGAGCTCCGGCAACCTCTCGTTCATCCAGGCGCTGTTCTCCCGGGCCTCCTCGAGTTTTTGGAGGAGCTCCGGGGTGATGAGGGATTGCCCGCAAGCCATCTCAGGCCACCGTCTGAATGTCTATCGGGACGATGTTATATAAGGATATTGCAGAACGCGTCAGGCGGGTATCAAAGACGCAAAGAGCGTTCTTGATGGTGATGGCTGTTGTCATTTATCCCTCCGGGGCGGATGCATTTTCCGGTACTGGATTTTGCCCATGGAGGAGGGTTGTGTGGATGGAGTATTTAAACAAGAGGTGGTCATGACCACTTTTTGGACGAACAGAGCGAAGGAAGGTCCGGAGGCGCCCGTCGGGCGAGCGGGCGGCGGCGGTGACGGATGCTCTATGGTTTTTAAGGGGGAGAACGCCCTCAGGTGGGAGGTGGACGGGAGGGCAAAGGATTGGTGGCGGGCGGGGAGGAAGCGGATATTTTGGATGCGATGGGGAGGCGGCGAGGGCGGGGAACGGGAGGAAGGCGAAGGGGCGGGGAATGATGTGGATGAGGGTCGTCAGAGGGGATTGGGGGAAGCCGTTTGCATAGGATGAGGTGCAAAAACAGAGTTCAACAAACCGCTTTGAAATGACAGAGAAGATTTGAGGAGCGCTAGCATCTTTTTATTCGTTCTTCAAAATCTGAAATTTTATTCAATGACAGGTGAATCTCATATTCTACCTGCCAGTATTCCTTTTTTTTCTCGGAATATTCTAGTTGATAGGCATTTTTTCCCTTGAGATAATAATAATATGGAAAAACGAGCCCTATGAGTATCGGGATCAATGCAACCGTCACACATGGAAGATACCATTCTTCATTGAAATGCGGTCCTGCGAAAAGAAACCCTATGATGCCGGCACCGAATAAAAAGAAACTAAGCACCCATCCGAGCATATTCTTCGTATCCCGGCTCTCGATGTTTTTTTCGATAGCCTCCAATTCCTCTTCGATTTCCTGCTTTTTTGTTTTCAGACTTGCGACTTTATCTTGTTCGACCACGCGCAGCGTCTTCAATTTCTCGAGCTCGGTCCTTCTTGGATCCTCGCGGATATATTGCGTCTTCTTCTCGGCGATAATTTGGGCCCCGCAGTACCTGCAGAAGAAATTGACATCGCTTTTTTCGGACCGGAGGTCGGCGCCGCAACGGGGGCATTTCACTACGGTGAGCTCTACCATTGTTTTTCACTCAGAGATATGTGATGAACGGGATGTCCGGAGATAAAAGAACCTGACAAACTATAATAACCCCAGAACCCATGCCGCTCGCATATGGGGCAGGATGCGCGCAATCATCCTGGCATACGGCCTAGGTCCAGGCCACCCTTTGAAATTGTTATGAAATTAAAACAAGATTGCGCGAAAATTTGTCTATATAGCAAAGAATAAAAAACAGACCTTTCGCGGCACTGTCTGTTGAAGAATAGATTATTCAACGCCGCTGTGCTAATCAACGCATTACGGTCACAGCTGGTTTCTTCAACGACCTGCCTGCGAGGGGTCGAGCATCCGAGGAGCACGACAAGGTGTGTGATAAAATGGAAGGAAAAACGAGGGAAGAGGCCGAGGCAATACCTCGGGGTATCGACAGCAAGCCGGACCTACCAAAGGAAGCGTGATGAACCATGCCAGAAGACGGGAAGCAGGACAAGCCATCCGAAGCGGTCGATGAGCCGGAACAGCCGGCCGTTCCGGCGCAGCCGGAAGCCCCGAAACAGCCGGTCTACACGCTTAACGACGAGGTCTTCCGGTCGTTCAGGGACCTCGTGGCCAAGATCCACCAGCTCAACAAGGCCGTCTCGCCGGAAGACTACGGGACGGGTGTGAGCCTCCGGAAATGGATGGACAATCCAATCAGCCGTCGGAGCAAGGTCTCCGTTCAGCAAGCCAGGTCCGAGCTCTACGAGCTGGAGCGCGCCATCCGGAGCGTTCTGGAGAATACCGGCCGGGAGGCCGTCCTGCCTCCCTTTCTGGAGTTCTGCCGGAAGCACGGCCTGGACTTCCACGAGATGCTGATACTGTCCATCGTCCTGAGCCAGGAGGAGACGGTCAGCTTCCGGGCGCGCCCGGCAACGGTCGACGACATCCAGGAAACGCTTGGCGGCGGGTACCTACCGCTCGCAACCGTGAAGAAATACATCCAGCGCGGGAGCCGCCTCCGGGAGCGGAACATCCTGAAGCTGTTCGGGCCCCGCCGGGTGTTGCAGGGATGCATGGTGTTGTTAAACCCGGACATGCTCGAAGAGATATACAAGGAAGACTACGACCCGACGATCGAGGTGCTTGGAAACCCGTGCGACGACGATGACGACGGTCCGGAAGCGGGCCTTGACGGGTGCGAGGAAAAGGTTTCCTGGGATTCCGTCGTCCTTCCGCCGGCTGTAAAGGAGATGATACAGAACGGAATCGCCCAGGTGAAGCACTCGAAGCTGTTCCTCGAGGGGCTCGGGTACGGAAAGGCCATCAGCGTCGGCCGGGGCGTTTCGATGCTGTTCTCCGGGCCTCCGGGCACGGGGAAGACCATGACCGCCAAGGCCGTTGCGACCGAGCTGGGCAAGCCGCTGATGACCGTCAATTATTCCCAGCTCGAGAACAAGTACGTCGGCGTGACGGAGAAGAACATCGAGCGGTGCTTCGCAGAGGCGCGGAAGAAGGAGGCGGTGCTGCTCTTTGACGAGGCTGACGCGGTGCTTTACGCGCGGAACGGACAGGAGAGGTCGTGGGCGAACCGGGATGTGTCCGTGCTGTTGCAGGCAATCGAGAGGTTTGACGGGGTGGTCATCCTGACGACGAACCAGGGGAAGTTGCTGGACCCGGCGCTTGAGAGGCGGATAAGCATCATGATAACGTTTCCGATGCCGGACGCGAAGGCAAGGGAGGGGATTTTCCGGGGGATGGCGCCGAAGGGGGCAGAGGAAGGGATCGATTACAAGGGGCTGGCGGCGAAGTACGAGTTTTCGGGGGGGCAGATAAAGAATGTGTGGGTGAACGCCGGGAGGCTGGCGATCAGGAGGACGAATGGAGCGGAGGGGACGAGGGTGACGAGGGAGGATCTCGAGAAGGCGGCGAGGATGGAAATAGAGGGCGCGGGGGCGATGGATACTAGCTTGGAGGGGAGGAAGGTTGGGGGGTACGCGTGATAGCAGATTATTAGATGTTATTTGATGGCAAATTATAACGATGCATGAGTGATAGTTTCTATCAAATCATCTTTGAGATGATTCTTATTGTTTTCAAAATCATCCTTCATCCCATAGAAAAGATAATATCTATTGATATTTCCTAGTGGGAGTATCGTTCTGATGGATTGTTCGATATTGCGCCACTGTTCCTTTTTTATTGTAGGTGAATCCAATCCATCGGTGCTCATTATTTGAATGAATGCTATTCGATCTCCTTTTTCAATGATAGTCCATGTTTTATCCCCGTGAATATAACACATGGATAGTGCTGAAGATAGGAATTTACCGAATATATGATTAGGATCGTCTTCAGACTCTTCAATTTCAATAATAACTCTAATTTCATTACCCTTGGAGATAAGTATATCCACCTCACAATATTCCGTTTCATCGTGCTTCATTTTTCGACAAAATAATGTTACGCGTTCTTCACCACCACAGGCCGAATCTTTTAAGATCTCACAACCCGGAATAGTATCTTTATTAATTATGGAACCAATCATTTCATGGAATTCGTGGGACATCTTGTTGCCTCCATTAAATGTCTAATAAGGTTCTGAAATAATAAATCTTCGTATATGGCTCCCGCAACCTCATCAACCTTCTTGCCAATAATTGCCCGATGCCTTTCTTGGCGAGGTGATACATATTGTTGGGGAATCAAATCGATTAGTGCATATACTGCGAGAGGTGCCGGAAATCTGTGTACCATACGGGGAATAAGTTTGCGTATGTTGCGGCGCTCAGACGGGACTGCGCCCCGGTAAAAGATGTTTACAGATGCAATCATACGCATATCATACCGGAGGAGAAGACTACCAAGAGCTCGAAGTATCTGACATTCGTCTATATGATAATGGTTGACGAACATATCGAGAATCTGGTCATCACATTCGCGGCCCACATCGAAAAGAAGACGGACATGAGCAACGAGGAGAAGATCGCATTCTACCAGGAAGTCGTGAGGGGGTACAAGACGGGGGAGTTTGTTGAAATGGTGCTTGATTTGGATTACCGGTATAGGATATGGAGGAGATATTCATCGAACTCATATAGAAATTTTTTTTCGACAGGAACGAATCATTTTACTGACGGTAAAATGGGCTGACTTTAAATAACCGAAATATTTTTATCTCGCATTGCGATACCTAGTAGAGCAAGTGCGTCGACCGTCATAACAATTCAAAGGCGGGCGGTCGGTGAACAAATAAGTGGAAACCCTGAAATCCGAAGCGCAGGGAATGTCGATTACGCTAGTATAGGTTTTGTGTATCACTCATTCTATCACATACTAGTGCAGATGATCCCATCAGAAAAGGGATCTATAGTGGCGTAACGGAGTCAGAGTCCGATGACAGTGTAACTGGTCAGGTATCTGACGTATGCGCGCGATGTCACTCGGACAGCTATAGGTACCGAAGGTCAGGGTAGCTCTAGATAATCAGTCGAACGATGGAATAAAATAGGAGTGGCATACAAGAAAAGGAGGAGGTTGTAAAGTATGGATGAAGACAAATATATGGAAGTCCGAAATAGAATAATACAGATTTGTGAAAACCAATTGAATCAAATGAATCAGACATTGGCGAAGGTGCATGACCGTTTGACAGATGTCGAGGGCACAATCAAGGCCAAGAAGGATGAGATCAAAGATCTGGAACGCGCGATTGGGATTCAACAAAACATTATTCAGGCCAACAGCCAAGCTGAGGTTTATCAGAACGATTCCATTCGTGCGGATTGGATCAAATTCTTACCAGAGGAAGAGAGGCTTGTGCATTCAATCAAGGAATCGCTTCAACAATATGAGACTGAGCTTACGGAATTGAACACGCGAAAAAATGCTATGGAGAAGGATCAGCAGCGAATTTTGGATATGATAGAGATATTCGAGAAACGCAACAAGCATATTCCTTTCGGGATAAGGCCTGATGAAATGATTCCGGATAAGGAAAGCATGGCTACTAGGAAGTGATGATGACAATTGCTTGAGGAGGAACGACATGTTCGAAGCCGAATATAAGCTTAGCAGGAATCTGAACAGCAGACTTAAAATAGGGAGATGGAGCAGATGTGATAATTGCGAAGCTTTTCAAAGGACGGAGGATGGCTATGCGATCTGCACGGATGTCAATGAATACCTTATGGGATATTTTGCTTGCGAAGACTGGAGGTATTATAATTTCGTTTAGAGTATTATCTAAGACCAGAATCAATGATTACCAGATGAAAATAGGATAGAAGATAATAAGATTGGAGGTTTAATAATGCCTAAAATAATCATCATACTTTCCGGAGAGGAATATAAGAAATTGAAGGAGATCTGGGATTTCAATTTGCTCACAATGACTGAAAAAGTCCTTGTTGAGATCGGGTGGCATAAAATCGAGGATTTTGTCCATGCATTGATGCAGTATGGATTCTGCAACGCGTCTGAGGACCCAGTGAAATTCGTGAGGTCAGTCAGGGAAGAAAAAAATCCGATATTCAGAAAGAGTAAGAGTCTCGTAAAGAAAATCTCTGATAAAACCGAAGCGGATTGGTACAAGGCATATATGTAACAAATTATACTAAGGTTCGTTGGAGCTTCTGTCGGATTGCCATGTACTCCATAGAGTGAAGAAATTAAGTAGTAATAAAATTATATGAGAAACAGAATGTTATGCAATAATTCGTCAAGTCATTTCGTTGGGGTCGACGGTTGCCATCAAGGATGGATTGCCGTCTCGCTCGACAAAGGTGGCGATGCTCGTTGCCTTGTCCGTCGAACAATCAGAGAAATATGGTTCGAATTGTCGCCAATTGAACTCATGTTGATTGATATTCCGATCGGGCTGAAAGAAGAAGTCATGGAGGAGCGTCGGTGCGATAAAGAAGCGCGGAAATTGCTAAAACAACCCAGGAGTTCAAGCGTATTCCGCGTTCCATGTAGGCAAGCAGTATACATGGATCTGGAGGAAGAGGCTCGAAAGGTCAATAAGAGAGTAACGAATAAGGGCTTTTCGAGACAGACATGGAATATCATGAGGAAGATACGGGAAGTGGATGAATTTCTTCACGAAAATCCTGATGCAAGGAAGCGTATACGTGAGATACATCCGGAGGTCTTGTTCTATGCCCTTAACGATGATAAACCGATGAAATACAATAAAAAGAGGCAGGAAGGATTCCGTGAAAGGGTAAGAATTTTATGTGATCTGGATCAGAATCCAATCGATTTAATCGAAAAGGCCAGTGTCGAAATACCCCGTTCTGAGGCAAAAAAAGATGATTTCCTTGACGCTCTTGCGGCGTCGATAACTGCCTGGTTATATCATGACAATTTGCGAAGCATACCAAATGAACGAGAAGAGGACCCCCGGCATTTGCCCATGGAGATGGTCATTGGGGGTAAATGATTGATAGCGGCGAGCTGCCAGCAAATGTGATTATTTGGGTTGGGTGTTTAGGTCCGGCCGCTCATGGAACGGTCAATGTCCGCTGGCGGAGTTGAGTGCTGGCCAAGTGGCCCCACAGGTCTTGTCCGACCGATTTGTTCTGATGGGTGCTCGCATCGGCCAAGCAGAACGCTTGGCCTCGCTCGCGACGGTAATAAAGATTGACGGTGATACATGAACGAGTTCGGGGCCCCGGCCGAAGCTTTTTCCGCCCCAGCGCTACGGCTTCCGGCCCATTCCCGGCCTTCACTCCGCCTTTTGGGGATTGTTTCTGGGTTTGAAGTTCTCCAAGCCGGCGGCTTCGCTGCCGGGCAACCTAAAGCTATGGGGCCAAAAAGTGCGCCTGTGCCGCTACCTTAGCGTTTTCCATCGAATGAGTTATATAGAGTCACGTTCAATATCCGGTCGAAATGCGAGCAGTAAATTGCACCCCCAGAATAATATATGGACCTTCGGTCTTGATTATCACATTGCTACTTGTCGCGTCCTTTCCAGCGCTCGGCGAATCTTTCCCTGAAGAATTCAGATTCACCAGAACTGCTACCTACAGTTATGAAATTGTGTCATTATCATGGAAACCTGATAATTCACGAGTTGCCGCATCCATCGGTGATGGCACGCTGAAGATATGGAATATCAAAGATGGGAATCTGGTAAAATCCATCCCAGTCGGCAATAGATTCGCTGCGCAATGGTCGTATTCGGGTGATACGCTTGTGACATTGGGGTCAGATAGCAAAGTCAAGACCTGGGATCCATCGGCGGGTGCGAACACAGGCTCCTTTGCTGTTGACCAATCATCTCTTCTGTTTGATCTGTCCCCGATAGATAAAAGCATTGCATTGATTTATCGAGATTACTGGTCGGGGCCGATGGTCAAGATATGGAATTATGAGACGGGCAGATTTTATTATAATCTGACCGGGGTCGATAATACGATTTATTGCATCGCCTGGAGCCCGGATGGAAAGAAGATTGCCGCCGGGCGCTCCGATGGAATATTGACGGTCTGGGATGTCGACAGCCAACAAATCGACATCAACACCTCCAGCGCAGCATCAACGTTATACTCCATAGATTGGAGCCCCGACGGCAAACAGATTGTCGGGGGTAGTTCCGATTCCAAAATGAGAATATGGGACGTTAATTCCGGCCAGATAAAAAAGACCATGGTCATGCATACACAAAGTATCAATTCTGTCAGCTGGAGCCGTGACGGAAAATATATTGCGTCCGGTTCTGCTGATGAAACTGCTAGGATATGGAATGGAACGACTGGTGCGGACATTTGCACGCTTTCTGGACACACTAAATCTGTTAGTTGGGTTGCTTTCAGTCCCGATTCTAAAATCTTAGCATCCGGCTCAGGGGATGGTTCTGTCATCCTCTACGAGAAGGATTATATTGACTTGAAAATTCGGTCTTTTTTTTTAGCCAAGGCCAAGATCGGCGAGAACGGGCAATGCCGTATTACAATCACTGTAAGTAACGAAGGGAATGTCCCGGCCATGAACCAGACAATCGAATTGTATGATGATGACGTATCGATCGGGCGAATATCATTTGACATCCTGAACCGCAGCCAGAAGACGTTGACTTATGATTATTATCCTCCAGTGAGCGAGCCAGACGGATCACACCGGATCTCTGCTGAAATCAATGGAGTTCAGGCAAGCCAAAATCTCGACATCCAACGATCGACGATCCCGAGTGTTTTTGGCGTGAATGGTTTATTTTTAATAATGTTCATTGTTGCCGTCGTCATTGTCGGAATCATATTATTCGTCTATAAAAGGAGGTCTGGCCACAAGACAACCGTGATATTAACCGACTACAAATCGAGTTCTTCCCAGAACGCTCTGCATCAGACAGCAAACTTATCCCGAACGCAACCGGGTTCGGCTGCGGTGCCGGGAAAAGCACCAACGACCGGACAAACAAACACAATGCTCCAAGCGAGCAGGCCGATAGCAGGGCCGCCAGTACAGCACCCTGCACCACAACCGGCGGTTGCGCCATCAACGGCCAATAGAAACGTCGAGCTCAAATCCGCCCTTGATTTCATCAGCGGGTTCCTAGTGATAAAGATAGCCGTCCTGAACCAGTCCCAGTATTCCCTTACAAGATGCAGCTTGTCGATCGATTACAACCGGAAGGTCTTCGCGTTGGACCGTGTCCAGCCGCAGACATACGAAAAAGACCGTTCCGGCGACAAGGTCAGCATCGGTGAGATATTGCCGGGCGACCGAAGAACGACGGTCGAGTTCTATCTCGACCCGTACATATGCACCGGAGGCGAGGTGTCGGCTATATTCTCCTACCACGACCATCTCGGCCAGCCTCATGATATCCGGTTGCAGCCCAAGAAGGTGGATGTCCTCTGCCCGGTCTTGACCGCCAAGACCATTGACCCGTCCCAGCTCAATTCGCCATCGATGTGGGCCATATTCGACCGGCTGGCGCACAAGAATGCCCGGGCGGTGAACGTGACCGGGATGCCGATGGAGCTCGCCTTCGAGCTGGCGTGCGAGGTAGTCGAACGACGGGATGTGAGAAGGGTCCGGAAAGGGCTGAAGCCGGAAGGGCTCGTCGCCTGGTACTACGGGAAGACGCCCAGAATGGAGGGGACGGGGCAGGAGTGGGACTTTCTCATCAATGTCTGGAGGAAGCCGGAGTGCAATGCAGTGGAGTTCATGGTGGCGGCGGATTCGCAGGGGGCTATAACTGGGTTGTTGTCGAAACTTGGGGAGGAGTTCGGAGAGGCGGTGGAACGGAAGGGATTGCCACGGCCGGTGACGAAGGTGATTAATATCACGGATTGTTTGGTGTATAAGGGTAGTTTGGATTGCGGGTGATAATAATCAATAAAAGCGTTGTATAAATAGCTAATAGGATTAGTTATATTATTTGATAATGCCATGATTGATTTCAGGAGAATAGGCCATATGTATCTGCCTCCGGAAGTAATGCACTTGTTGCGCCTCGATCCGGGCGAGAAGATAATGAATTATTATGAGCCTATAGTACCAATGAACAGGTTTGATTTCAACACAGGGATAATAGGCGTTGATGATGTCAAACCCGGATATGGATATCTCTTGATCACCAATCAGCGGTTGTATATTATTTGCGTCGAAGTTCATCATCCGTATCGATTGCTGATGGAAGAGAAATTGGAGGATATTATCCCGGAAGTAACAAAGATCAGCCCAAATAGCCGGAACCGGGTAATTCATATTCAGGGTAAATTATTCCATATAGGGGATGATGCTCTTCCGATTATCGAAATGATCTTTGCGGTGAGGAAGAGACGATTGGAGGAGATCGAAAAATCAAAAAAGGAGCCGGAAAAGGTTGATTCCCTTGCGTTCCAGAAGCCTGCGCCATCGCAGGCACCGATTCATATCAATATAGGGAAGATCGGCGATGACTCGGTTGTTGTAAAGGATTCCGTGGTGCAGCGATCGAACATAGGGGCCAAAGAAGCGAAACCGTTCAAGATATGCCCGTATTGCGGGGAGGAGTTGGACCTGCCCAAAACACCGAGATTTTGTCCATATTGCAAAGAAAGCCTGAATCCGTGAGTGAACAATGAGTTTGGACGTGATATCTCGAAAATATAATTCATATAATAATATACGAACGTTTACGGTTTGTAAGCGCTAAGATTTTATCTTAGAAGAACCATGAATGACATATGGATGATGCCCAAAAGAAATTCATAGAAATCGTAAAAGATCATAAAGAGTGCTGGAAAGATATCTATTTAGCATATCATCTATATTATTACAATAACAAATGGTATTGTCTATATTTACGAGCAACGTTAAGACATGATTTAAATATGAAATCATTGCCACAATCATCAGGAATAATTGTAGAAACAAAGCGGCATCTCATCGCGAGTGAATTAATTTCTTTAGACCGGCTCGAACCTATATTAGTTGATATTCAAGAATCCAAAATTGATTTAGCTGGTAGAGTAAATATTATACATGAACCCATTTCAGACCCGGAACGCCCTAGCTCACCTCAATATGGACCACGGCGTTTTAGATGGGTACTACAAGAATTGGATCGGGAGAGCGCCATACGGAATTGGGGTGTGTTTTATAATGGCCAAGTGTTTTCATTATTTGGTCAAGCTCAATGGGATCAAGGGTTTCCTTCATATTCAGATTATGATGAAGAAGATAAAAAATTATACGCATCCAAACCACCTTGGGATGGTGTTAACGATGTTGGACTTTCGTTTTTTTCTAATTCAAATTTTACAAATAGGAATCGTGAAACAATTATTTCCTTCTTAGCGCCTTTGCCAATTGTTTTGGATGATCAGTTCTCTTGGGAACCGGATCGTCGATTAAAAGCGCGAGTTAGTTTGGGTCCTGGAATAGATCCATTAAAATGTCGGATAAATCTTTTCGGGAAAGGGAAATCAAATACAAGGGAAATGATGATCGTAATAGACAAACCGGTCAAGGCGCCAAAAACATTAGATATCGCTGTCCCAGTCAACGATGATACTTTTGCGAAAGTAATGGTATTATATGGACAAAATAAAGTGGATTCGCGAAATGTATGGTTGCCACATCCAGAAAAAGGAAATCCATGCATTATGATGTTGTCTGCATTTGATTGGAATCTTGCCTCATTTAGGGACCAGATAGGGTTTCAAAAAAAGGATTCGGAGGGATTCGAAAAAGCCGTGGCATGGCTTTTCGCAATGAATGGTTTTATTATTGCTCATTTAACTGGAATGAGATTACATTCTCCACCAGATGTCTTGGCATATTCGAACAGTCCTCCAGCAATAATTGTAATTGAATGCACCACAACTGCCGCAGCTGCAATGACAAAGGTCCAAGATGTTGCTGTTGAGACTAAAGCGGTTTTTCAACAAGTTCCTGATGAAATATGGACGGCAGGCTATAATCAATGGAATCCGGAACCTCTGGTTGCTTCTGTTATAGCATCACCATTAGCTGAGAATGAACTTGTTGGAGCAAGGGAAGAAGCAGCTAAGAGGAATGTTGTTGTTATTGGGATTGAAACTATTCAGAGATGGTTCAATTATGGCATAATAAAAGGATCTACTGCGATGATTATAGATGAATTAAAACGACCAAATCATGGTGCGCCGAATTATAATGGGAGTGCATGGTAGACATATTTAATAGTCAATGGGTCCGATAGCTAACCCATTATTATCGGTAGGAACGGAGAAATGTTGCTCCGGGCCGCTCGCTACGACCTGCTGAACGCAGGCCTCCGTTCGCGGACGGCAGAGCAGATACCGCGCGTAGAAATTCGGGGTCCATGGTCCCGGCTTCGTAGAAGTACGGCGTCCACCCATCAGCAAGCCTCTCGCAATGCCCGGGGCCCGGGAGGCCAACAAATACTGGGTGAAGGTGACGACGTGGTTATCTGGGCGACAGGAAAGAAATCCCGCGCAATCCATTTAAATACCCATCCCGCTTATGATGGGGACGGGACGGTAGCAAGGGCGGTCTGGCAGATGCCATACGACATGAGCGTGGATTTGAAGTTCTTCCGGGACCGGAACTACGAGCGCCAGCAATGCCCGGCCTGCGGCGGATGGTACTGGGGCATCAAGGGCGTGCATGACAGATGCGGGGACACGCCCTGCGTCGAATACTCGTTCATAGGGGCTCCCAAGACGCCCGTGAAATACGATGTATCTTCCATGCGCGAGCGCTACCTCCTGTTCTTCGAGCGCAACGGGCACACGCGGGTCGGAAGGCTCCCGGTGATCGCACGCTGGAGGGACGATGTCTTCCTGGTCAACGCGAGCATCTACGACTTCCAGCCACATGTTACGTCCGGCGAAGTGCCTCCTCCTGCGAACCCCTTGACTATATCACAACCATGTATAAGGCTGACAGACTTGGATAGCGTGGGCAGGTCTGGCAGGCATTTATCGAACTTCGAGATGATGGCGCATCACGCCTTCAACCGGCCGAAGGAGCCGGGCGGGATGATTTATTGGAAAGAGGACTGCACAAGGTACTGCCACGAACTGCTTGTCAAGGACCTGGGCATGCCCGAGCGGGACGTGACCTACAAGGAGAACCCCTGGATGGGAGGCGGGAACGCCGGCATGGCCCTCGAGGTCATGGTCGGGGGCCTGGAGCTTGCGACGCTCGTGTTCATGGACCTCAAGCTGGATGCGAAGGGGCCCTTGGAGCTGGGCGGCGACAGATATGGTCCCATGGCCCTCTCAGTCGTGGACACGGGCTACGGCCTGGAACGGTTCGTCTGGGTGTCCCAGGGAACGCCGACAATCTACGATGCGATCTATCCTGACACGCTGAAGCGGTTCTTCGAGCTGGCGCGGGTGGAGGCGCCTGGCAAGGGGGACCATCCCGAGGTCTTCGCCGAGAGCGCCCGCCTGGCCGGGATGATGAACGTCTCGACGACCTCGAAACTGCTGGAACAGCGCAAGGGTCTTGTCGCCCGGCTCAACGAAAAGGGCATCAGGATGGGCCTCGACGAGCTCATGAAGCTCATGGTCCCAGTCGAGAGCGTGTTCACGGTGGCGGACCACTCCCGCTGCATCCTGCTCATGCTCGCGGACGGCATCGTGCCCTCGAACGTCAAGGCGGGCTATCTCGCCCGGTTGGTGATAAGGAAGACGCTGAGGCTCATGGACGAGCTCAGGATGGAGACACCGCTTGCGGATCTGGTGCTCCTGCACAAGGCGACGACGGCCGACATACTGAAGGTCGGCGAGTACGAGGGCGTCCTGCGCACGATGCTGGAGCTGGAGACGAAGAGGTATCGCGAGACGACGGAGAAGGGCCAGAGGATGGTCCGGAGGCTGGCCAAGGAGGCGGGGGCAGGGGCGGGCGCCGGCCGGGGAATAACCGTCGAAAAGCTGGTCGAACTTTACGACTCGCACGGGATTCACCCGGCGCTCGTGCAGGCGGTGGCGGCGCAGGAGGGCATCACGGTCGATGTGCCGGACGGATTCACGGCGCTGGTGGCCTCGAGGCACGCCGGCGAGAAGAAACCGGAGGAATTCCATAGAATAATTCGTACACAATATGAACGGCCAACAAGGACATTGTATTACGAACATCCGAACTGTAGGGAATTCAACTCCAAGGTAATAGGCATTCAGAGTTATCCAGATGGAAAAGAGATGTTGATTCTAGAAGAAACTGCATTCTATCCGGAAGGTGGCGGCCAGCATGCTGATACTGGTTGGATTGACTATGATGGTAAGCGAACCCGAGTGATTGATGTTCAAAAAGAAGGTAACGTAATCATGCACATTCTTGAGTCTCAGTCAGGTACCAAATTGATGAAAGAAGTTCACGGAATTATCGATTGGCGGCGACGAATGGCCCACAGCCGGCATCATACCGCTACGCATATCATTATCAGCTCTTCACGTAAGGTGTTGGGCCATCATGTTTGGCAGGCAGGTGCAGAAAAGGGAGAAAAGGGCGCCCATGTAGATATCTCCCACTATGACAAGGTAACATTAGATCAAGTCTATGAGATTGAGCGGGTTGCAAATGAGATTGTTGCAGACAACCTCCCTGTAGAATTTATGAACTTACCGCGAGAAGAAGCCGAACGGCGTTATGGGATGGCTTTATACCAAGGTGGAGCACCAGCCGGGTCTATTATTCGTGTCGTTCGGATAGCAGATTTCGACTCGGAAGCTTGTGGTGGTACACATACTCAAACAACTGGTGAAGTAGGTCTTATCAAAATCACACGAGCAGAAAGAATCCAAGATGGTGTTGTTCGATTGGAATATTCCGCTAGTCTGGCCGCATTAGATTATTTTCAATCTCTTGAGAAAAAAGTAATAGATTCCTCAGTAATAGTAAAAGTCCAACCGATGCATCTAGTTAAAACTGTTGAACGGTTTTATAAAGAGGCGAATGAGAATAGAAAGATAATTCAGGAGTATCGTAATCAAATCGTACACAATCGAATATCCGCACCATATGATAAGATTAAGTTGGATTTAATTAAAAATTTTATTGCGGAATTAGAGAGAATCGAGAATCATCCATCCTTAAAAACATCATTCAGACAATTTGAAGAACATATCAAGAATTCTAATAAAATCAAGCTGGAAATTGATAGTTATCTCAGGGAGACGGATAAGATAAAGAATACGATTGAGTTATATCGTTCGATCTCAAAAAATGTTCCACATGACCTTTTTTCATCAATGATTGACAATAATGAATTTATCCGAGCATTATTATTAAATTATTGGACATATACATACGCATTAAAACGAAAAAAGGAACAGGAGTATATTGGACATATTCGTTTAATTATTGATCAAGGAGAGTTAGATACTGAAGGCACTCGAGAAATATCAAGAATATTATCATCAGATCACAAAGTCGTATGTATATTAATAAGCCGTGACAATACATTAATCATATCAACTGGTCACGAGATCGATATTGATATCCGCACAATTGTAGATCGAATCAGGGATCATCATCATCTAAATGGAGGAGGAAAAAGTAATTACTATGAAATAAAATCAATATCAATAACTCAGAGAGACCTTGTATTCAATGAAATCGTCAACGCAATTAAAGAGGCTCTGGGAAATCGGTTACTTAAATAGCTGGTGAATAAATGGATTTGCCTCAAGCAAAGAATGTCCATTTCCGCTGCTCCCAGATAGGCGACGTGCCTCCGGAGAAGGCCCGGGAGGCCGTGGCGAAGGCGGCCGCCGTCGTCCGGGGAATGCTCGGGGGTTGACGGGGGGAGCATGCCGGTTCCGCTGGGTCTGAAGGTGAAAGCGCGGCTCGTCGTCGTCTTCTGCCGGGTGGCGCTGGCGTTCGTCAGGGACGGCGAGAAGGCCGAGGCCCTGGCGGCCCTGAGGCAAAACTACGAGCTTTTGGCGTGCGGGGGGAATTTCGAGGATGGCGAGGGCCGCGGGTGGAAGATGAGCACGAAAGCGGGCCCGGGTGGACGATGAGGATTACACAGGCCTGCTTCCGCTTCGGCGCGCCCGGCGGGGCCGAGGACCACGTGCTCCAGATATCCAGGGAGCTCCAAAGGCGCGGCCACGAGGTGACGGTGCACACCTCCGACATCCAGACCGAGACGCCCTGGAAGCGGGGCGACTGGAAGCAGGTCGATGGGGAAGAGCGGATTGACGGCATCAGGGTGGTCAGGCACCGGGCCTTCCGCAGGCCCTTCTCCGACCGGTTTCTGGCCCTGACCATTCCCGGGATGCTCGGGGGCCTGCTCCGGGAGGACTGCGACCTCATCCACGCCCACTCGCACCGGTACTACCAGCTCGAGGCCGCCGCCTCGGCCGCGGCCGCGCGCCAAATTCCCCTGTACATAACGCCGCACTATCACCCCGCCGAGGAGCGCGAGGGCCTGCGCAACCGCGTCCTTTTGCGCCTCTACGACCTGTATTCGGCCGGGGCCGTCTACCGGCGCGCCCGGCGGGTGCTGACCGTCACGGACCGCGAGAAGGACCACATCTCCTCGTTTGTCCCGCGGGAGAAGTGCTTCACCGTGGGCAACGGCATCGACCCGGCCGAGTGGGAAGGGGTGTCCGGGAAGGCCTTCCGTGAGCAATCCGGGCTGGACGGGCCGTATGTCCTCTACTCGGGCCGGCTGGCCTCCAACAAGGGCCTGGACCACCTCTTCGACGCGATGCCCTCGATACTGAAGAATTTCGAAGGCGCGCTCGTCGTGCTGGGCAAGGACTGGGGCATGAAACCCGCATTGATCGAAAAAGCCCGCCGCAACGATTTTACAGGGCGGGTGCGGTTCATCGATTACCTGCCGGACCGGGCGCTCTACCGTTCGGCCGTCGCCGGGTGCGAGCTCTTGGTCCTGCCGTCGCAATGGGAGGCGTTCGGCATAGTCCTCCTCGAGGCCGGGATGTGCCGGCGGCCGGTCGTGGCCACCACCGTCGGCGGCGTGCCGGAGGTCGTGAAGCAGGGCGGGACGGGCGCGCTCGTCCGGTACGGCGATTCGAAGGCGCTGGCCAATGCCGTGACGGGGCTCCTGGGTGAGCCGGAACGGATGAAGCGGATGGGCGAGGAGGGCCGGCGGCTGGCGCTCGAGAAGCATACCTGGCCGAAGGTCGTCGACCGGATTCTTGAGGCCTACAAGGAGGCGTTGCGATGACGGGAAAGAAGGAGGAGATAGACGGGGTACCGCCCGGGAAGGTCATGCAGATCCTCAAGGATAAGGCGTCAGCGTTCACCATCCGCGCCGGCGAGGACGACAACGTCCAGGAGGTCGAGTGCCGCATCCTGGAAAGCGGCGCGGATGCGATGGTCTACGAGTACCGGCAGTTCTTCCCCGGAAAACTGCTCAAGATCTTCCAGATTAGGCTCCGGCTGGCTCCCAGGGGGAAGGGCACCGTGGCTTCCGTGGACGGGAGGCTCCTCCGGACGGAGGCGCCGCCCGGGACTGTCATAGAAGGCGGCGGGGACGCCCGGCACGAGGCGACCACGCTCTGGACCTATCTCAAGAACCTGGTCATCCAGGAGGTCAACATGGGAAGGGTGGACCAGATAGAGCGGGTGTACAACGCCGGCTCCCGGGAGCTCTTCCAGATGCTCAAGGACCCGTCCCTGCTGACGCCGGCCATGTACCTCACGAACGAGAAGGACC
>Ga0233425_10001206_pt1 | contig 60006 bp, 50 predicted proteins | sample Watercolumn_Towu_2_FD_181712 | JGI IMG/M metagenome (GOLD analysis project Ga0233425, IMG submission 181712) | Freshwater microbial communities from Lake Towuti, South Sulawesi, Indonesia - Watercolumn_Towuti2014_140_MG | ecosystem: Environmental > Aquatic > Freshwater > Lake | place...
GGGCGCATGGGGCTGCGGCATGTGGAGGCCCTGAAAATGCTGGGCCTTGCGCCTGCGGCAGTCTGCGACCTGGACCCCGGCAAATGCTCACCATTCCAAGGGATAGCGTCTTGCTATACAGACTGGCAGGACTTATTGAGCAAAGAGACGCTGGATCTCCTGATTGTGGCGACCCTGGCCGATACGCATGCGTCCATCACCTGTACAGCGGCGCGGAGCGGCGTGCCCAGAATCCTTTGCGAGAAGCCGATGGCCACGAGCCTGAATGATGCCTGGGATATGGTCCAAACCTGTCGGGATCGTGGGGAGCGACTGGCTGTCAATCACGGGCGTCGGTACCATGCCGGGTACGTTCGTTTGAAGGGCGAGCTTCAACGTGGAATCATCGGCTCCCTTCGGCAAGTCAATATTCGCATGGGAGGAGGACGCCTCGGCGGCAATGGCTGTCACTTTCTCGATCTCTCGTGCTTCCTGACGGGAGTGGAGGCTGAGAGTGCCGTCGGATGGGTGCCCCCGCAAGGTGCTCCGAATCCCCGGGGTCCGCAGTATGACGATCCCGGGGGGGTCGGCGTTGTCCTGTTCCGCAATGGATGTCGGCTGATCATCGATCTGTCGGAGGACCTGGGGGTGCCGGGTATGGTCGAGCTCGTGGGAGCCTACGGGTCCGTCAGAATTAACGAGACATCGAACGAGTGGGAGGTCGTGGCCCGTTCTGAGGCGGATCGGGCCCATCCGCTGCTCCGTTACGATACGCCGATACATCCCGTCCCGTTTGATCCCGGTCCTGCCTATGATGTGATTCAGGAGACGAGCAAGGCGGTGAAGGAGCTTCTCGGTAGCGGGGCGCTGTCCTCGACGGGCGAGGATGCCTACAGAGCTCTGGAGCTGTATGCGGCGCTGAGGGTGTCCAGTGCACAGGGGCACATCCCCGTGAAGCTCCCGTTAGACTTCAGAGACCCATCTCTTCGATGGGCTCTTGCGTGACGCATGGGCGTGGTATCGGGCCGGAACCTGTCAATCGGAATGATCGGCGTCGGCCGAATGGCACGCTCGCATGCCGCGGTTCTTCAGACCTTGCCCAACGTCGTACTCAAGGCCTGCTGCGGCCGGCACATTGAGTCCGGGAAGGCGTTTGCTGAGGAGTTCGGGATCGCTGAAGTGTATGTCGGCCATCAGGACTTGCTAGACCGTGCCGAGGTTGATGTCTATTGGGTGACTGCCAGCGTGCTTGAGTTGCCCGGTGTGGCCAAGGCCTGTCTCCGGACCGGCAAAGCCGTCTTTCTCGAGAAGCCGGTCGGTCTGTCTCTGGCGGAAGCCAAAGAAGTAGCCGACGTGGCGGCACAATCTTCGGCCATTCACATGGTCGGCATGAATCGCCGATTCTATTCCAACATCAACGCCGCCCTTCGTCTTGCTGAGAAGCACGGAGGGATCAGAGGAATAGAAGTTCACGCTCCGGAGGACATCACTGACCTTCAAAACCATCATCCGACCCGGGTCGTGGAGCGCTGGATCTACATGAACGGCGTCCATTGCATCGACCTGCTGCGCTATCTGGGCGGCGAGGTCGCCACGGTCACGGCGGCCCAGGTCGGGCAGGTCGGGATAGACGGCCAACGGGGCTATGCGGCTCTGCTGAAATTCAAAAGCGGCGTTCTGGGACAATACACGTCCCATTGGTATGCCCCAGACCGCTGGCGCGTGACGCTCTATGCGGATGACCTCTGCTGCCAGATCCAGCCTCTCGAATCGGGGAAGGCGATCTACCGGGGCGGCCACGAGGAGCCCCTCCCCCTGTCGGAGGAGGATCAGCAGTTTAAGCCCGGTTTCCATGAACAGGCCAAATACTTCATAGACTGTGTCTCAGCCGGGCGCCCCGTTGCCTGTCCGGGCTGCGACTTGAACGACTACCTCAAGACGGTCGGCCTAGTAGACGCCATTAGTGGCGAGAGGCCGCTGACCAACTAACGATGGGGACTGCTGCTCCCACTCTCGTCTTCGTCGAATCCGAGTCGGATCTGGGCCGGTTGCGTGAACTGGCGCGTGGCGGACCGGATGGGTCCTTCACAGTCGTCGCACTCAGCCCGGAAGCCGAATATGCGCTGGAGAAAGCCGGGCTGCCGTTCGTCCTTGTGGATGACTACTATACCGAGGAGGAGATCACGCAAGCGGGGATCGCAAATTATGAGCGGGTCGAGCGATTTTGTGAATACGTGGATGGCTGGCTTGCCCAGCGATCTGATGCGATCAAGACTTGCGGTGTGACGCCCGCCCGCTTCCACTATTTTGCGCTCAAGATTCTCTTGGATGCGGTCAGCCTGCGGGCGCTCATCCTGAAGCGGATTCTGGCGCAGGAAAGTCCTGCTACAGTCCTGTCGGCGCCTGCGCCATTGGGGGACGACCCGGCCGATCCCTTTCTCCTGTTCCGTGGCTCCATCTATGCCAGGCTGCTTCCATTAGTAAGTGCGAGTCTCAATCTGCCGTTCTCTGCCTGGAAGCTGCAAACTGACGGTGAGACAAACGGGTCGGAAGCGGTCATGGCGGATGCCGTCAACTCCGGGCGGTCGGGTGGCCGCTCCCTGTCGGTTTTCTCTGAGCGGTGGAAGGCTTTTCGGGTCCTGGCCTCCGGCGCCACTTCCCTGTTCAGGGCGTGGGTCGAGGGCTCGCTTGTCGGGAATGCATCAACCGTGCTCGTGGCGGACATCAACGACAGGGAGACCCAACTGATCATGCAACGCCTTTTTGAAACGAGAGGCGCCCGGCTACGGTTCCTGTATTGGCCTCGGACGAGCGGCTGGGCCATCTCGTTCCGACCGATGAGACTGGTCCGGCTGGGACAGGGGAACGTGCAAGCGGCGCAGGTCCAGTCCATGGCTGAACAGGCTCCGGTACTCTGGGAGCAATTGACTGCGGATGATGGGGTCCGCCGGTTTCTCGAATGGGAAGGGGTGGACTTGTTCCCGGCAATGGAGAGCCGTCTTCGGCGTCTGCTGTTCCACGGTCTGCCCCAGTCAGCGGGGGTATACCTCAGGGCGAAAGCGCTGTTTAATCAGGAGCAAGTCCGCGTTGTGCTTCTGTCCCAGGTGGCGCTGCCCTGGCAAAAGGCCGTCTGCGCCGCAGCGAAGGAGGCGGGGGTAACCGTCGTCAATCAGCAGCACGGGGCGGAAGGCGAACGGCTCTGCCCGATCGTCTTTTACACGGAATGCGAAGGGCCTGACTACCTCTTGACCTACGGGACAGGCATGGAGGATTTCTGTCGCCGGCACTATTCGCAAGGGGCCGTTCCCGTGCCGACCGGCTCGCCTGCGCTGGATCAGTTGGAGCTGGCGCGCCAGTCGGAACCGGGTCGCGCCCGCCTGTTCAGACGACTTGGATTGGACTCGGGAAAGAAGACGGTCGTGTACTGTCCGACAGCGGTCTATGGGTCGAAATATTACGTCTCCTACAGCTATCCGAAGTCGGATAGCGCCTATTTCCACATTCAGCGGAGAATCGTCGAAACCTTCAAGGACTACCCTTCTTTCCAGTTCGTCGTGAAGCAGAATATCGGTACGCGTCGCAGCTACCCGCTTCATGAGTTTATCCGAGACCGGGGCATCGGGAATTGCAAGCTGGTTACAGAGGAGCCTTCCTTTGTTGAGTTGTTGTCCGTCGCCGACCTGGTGATCTTAGACTCGCCGACCCTGACATTTCTGGAAACGCTGGCGATGGGAAAACCGGTGTTGGTCTTCAACAACTGGCTCCGGTGGGAACCCGAGTCACTCGACTTGCTGAAGCGCAGTGCGGTTTTCAGCGATGATCACGACGAGTTCATCGGCATCCTCCGGAGCTACCTGGCGACCGGACACTTCGAGGAGGCCCGCCGGGACGGGACAGCCTACCTCAGGCGGTTCGGTACCTATCTGGGGGACGGACGGAGCGCCGAGCGGGCGGCGGAAGCGATCGAGCGGGTTGCTCGGACCGGCGTCGTCAACTAAAGCCATAAGCGCGCGGTCCCTCCGGCTAAAAACTCAGGATAGTGAGAAACCGCATGAAGGTTGTGGAGTCATGCCCGGTCTGCAACGAAACTCGGAGCGAGCCCCTGGTGGAGATAGGTTCGACTACCGCATCTCACGAGTCTAGGATTATCTACGTGCATTGCAAGCTCTGCGGATTGGTGTATTCAAACCTGCAGTATGAGCAGAATGCCGAGTTGGATCAATTTTACGATGAGCCTTATCGCGATTTGACCCGCGAGCAGTTTCTTAGGGCAACGGCCTACAAGGCCGAGGTCAATAGGTTTCGAAAAAAGTGGCTTGATGATCGCCTTCACGAACTGAACAGAGCGTACAGCGGCGGACGGGCGCTTGAAATAGGGTGTAAAGATGGTTCGTTTCTTCGTTTGCTTAAGGAGGACGGATGGACCACAGTTGGGGTGGATCCCAATAAGCCATTCGCAAAGTATGCAGAGGAGATCAATGGCGTTCGGGTCGTGACTGAATATTTTCATGAGCGGGTGGCGGGTAGCCAGCCTTTCGACCTCATCGCTGCCTTCGACCTCATTGAGCATATCCAATCGCCGGTTGTATTTCTGCGAGCAGTTAAAAATGCCATAAAGGACAACGGACTTCTATACTTCGAGACTCCTGATTTACGTGGAATCCACCGAGACAAACTCATTGACGCTCACGTCATACTGTACACACAAGAGACACTGTCGCAATTGCTGGCATCCACTGGTTTTCGCGTGATCGCTTGTGAGGACCATGGTCCGGGACCGTTAACATTCGATTACCTGATCGTGCTTGCCGAGCCGTGTCAGGACCGGCCTCAAGCGTGGCGGGAGGGGAATACCTATGAAAAGGCCAAGTCATTTCTTGAAACGTCGATGAAAAGCACGTTCCCGTCCCCCTCCAAGGTACTACCGAGAAATCGTCTCTTTCATATTGCCCAAAAACTCTTCGGAGAGAAACGGGCTGAGTATTTGAAAGCACTCTATCTCAACTGGACAGCCGGTCGAAGGACCTCTGAGCCCAACAATGCTGCAACAACGACAGATCCAAGTAAACTATCATCTCTTGTAAGGGAAGCGTACTTGCAGGGACGAATCAGTCGCGGTCATGTCGAACAACTTGGTCGGCTAGACAATGAGTTCCTGCAATTGAAGGTGCTGGCACGTATCAAGGCGTCATTTCTGTCCGAAGAGGAGACGAAGCATTTTGTGGATGGTGAGCTTCGGCAGTTAAGTGCTCAATAGAACACATGTTGATCCTTGAGCGGCTGTCACTTTTCACCCTCCCCTGGCTCCGACGAGCCTCCGGGTGTCATTGCAGGCAGGTGCTGATTCTGCATGATAACTGGTTGACTCGATTCTTTATTCCTCGAAAATGGTATCTGAAAATCGAGGGGAGGCATCGTGGAAAAGGAGCAGTCCTGGCTTCATTCAAGAGTGCGGTCCTCACCGAGACGTTGGTGGAGGGTAATGGGATTGATAAGTTCGCCGAGAGGGGTCTGATCGGATTCTTCCGGGACCGCATGATTGCGAATGCATTTCGGAAGTTCTTGGCCGAGTGGATCGAAGGATCAGTAGCTCTGTATGAAGCTGGCTTGAGCCAAGCGATCTCCTGCAAGTGCGACAGAGTACTCTTCATTGCATCCTGTTCCGAGTCTTTTCGGATCATTCAACGCTGGAAAGAGATTCAAGAACAACAACTTAAGCCTGACCGAATCGAGGTTGTTCTCGTGAAGGTGGCGTCCGTAATGTCAACCGTCGGGAGTTGGCTGTACAGTCTTGCGGTCGTGGTGGCGTTCATCGGAACCGTAATCGGGCACGTGCTTCGCCAGGGAATCATGCTTCGTGCTCCAGTGCGCGAGCACTTTCGCATCTTGATGCATGATTATTGGGATGTATCACAGAGTCGCCCATGGGATATTCGTGCCGCCGATTTTCTGGTCGACAAAGAGACCATCCATCACAAGGATGTTTTTGTCCTATTGTCTCGTCAGCCACTAGAGAAAAATCGACTTAAACAATATAGCGGTTCCGGTTTGGCTTGCAGGGCAATCAATGAGGTCCCCTTCTGTCTTCCGTCCCTGATGAGTATTTGCCTGCGTCTTGTACGAGCCATCACCTGGCTCATGGTGCCGTCGCAAGCAGTTGGAATCATGCGGCGACGATCAGTCGGGGCAATGCTATACGGAGTAATGCTCGAGAATGTCATGTGGCATTACTCGTTTGGTGCGTTGCTCAGTTGCGAAGAGCACTCACACGTTCACATCGTGGAAACGGCGGTTCTTAATCGCTTCGGGACCAAGACCGTATGGATCCCGCATAGCGTGGCACTCAAGCCAGGATATTCCTCATCCTATCTATCCTATGATCTTTGCCCCTGTCCTGGATCGTCCGTCGCCGATCTAGACAATGGGACTTGGAATAGACGCATGAGAGTGAAGATCATTGGTCTTCCGGCAAATGATGCCCTCCTCTCTGACAGGCGTTCAATGCTGGCGAGAGAAGAAGTACGTCATCAAGTCGAATCAGTGAGGGGGGAGCATAAGGTTGTGGCTGCCTTTACGGGCTCCTACACCCCCGATGACTTTGTCGACGACCGTTATCTTGCTTTCTTGCGAATATTAAAGAAGCTTGCAGAAGCTGAAACCACTGTAAAAATCATTCTCAAGCCGAAAGCGAATGAAGAATGGCCAGAGCATGGGGATTTTCTATTAAGGCCACCATTTGAGAGCGTCATTGGACGACTCGTAAGGGATGGGCGAATGGTCATTCTTAATCCGCGCTATGGGCTTGCGTGCTCAGCGCAGTATCTCATCAATCAATCGGTGCTCTCGCTCTCCACAGCGCAATATGCGCTGTTCGGATCTGTCTGGGCTGAGGCGTTGCTTCTCGGCAAGCCGTCTCTTGCATTTGCTCCACCGGAGTTCAGACAAGCCCCCTCCGCTGGAATCTTATGTGACCGCTGGGTCTTTGATGATGAAGAGCGCATGGTCGAGGAAGCCCTTCGAGCACTTCGGTCACAGAGAGAGGAGGAGCGGGAAGGAAAAATCAGGGATTGGTTGGACCCATATCGCGATGGCCACGCTCTCAACAGGCTGCGCGCCGAAATCATCACTATGCTAAATCCTGACGCGCAACCCGAAACAGCCTAGGTGCGCTGAAGAGCCCGATGAGGAGCGTTGGCCTAGGTCAGCGAAAGCTTGGTCCAAAGGCTGAGAGGCTGGATCAATGATTGATGCTAACGAGGAGGTCGTTTGTATTATTTGCGCGCGCGGTGGATCGAAGGGGCTGTCGCGCAAAAATGTCAGGATGTTGAATGGAGAACCGCTGATCGCGCGGCCTGTGCAGCACGCGATCGAGTCCGGCGTGATTGGAACCGTTCTGGTTACCACCGATGACGAGGAAATCGCGCAGGCCGCTCGAGCGGCGGGGGCGGTAGTCCCGTTCCTGCGGCCATCCGACTTGGCGCAGGACCTCACGACCACAGAAGACACGCTCAGGCACGCGCTGGTGACGTACGAGGAAATGATCGGCCGTCAATTTGAAATTGCAGTATTCCTGACCGCAACTGACATTTTTCGGGACCCAGGTTGGATCCGAACGGCGGTGAACGTCCTGCGTGCCCGTCCGGAGATCGAGAGCGTGTTTTCCGGGCACAAGACTCATAAGAACTTCTGGGAACAGCGGGAAGATGGCAGTTGGATCCGCCTGCGACCGTGGATGGCGACTTATGCCTCTCGACAAGTCAGGCGTGCGGTGATCCGCGAGGACACTGGACTTGTCTGTGCGAGCCGCGCCTGGTTATGGCGTGAAGGGCGCCGTGTTGGTGATCGAGTTGAGATCATCGTAAACGACGATGCATTCACAGGGATCGATATACACCGGATGGAAGATCTGCTGCTGGCTGAGGCAGCGTTGCAAATTAGGAGAGTAAATGTCGAAGGCTGAACGACCGCTGGTATCCGTTATCATCCGCACCAAGAATGAGGAGCGATGGATTCATTCCTGCCTCCGAGGCGTCTTTAGCCAAGGCCATAAGGCGATCGAAGTAGTCGTCGTTGATAACAGCTCGACCGACCGAACGGTCAAGCGTGCGCAAGAATTCCCCGTCTCCGTGGTCCAGATCGACAACTTCTTTCCGGGGAAGGCCCTGAACGAAGGCATTCGGGCCTCCAAAGGCACGATCATCGTCTGTCTTTCGGGTCATTGCATCCCCGTCAACGCTTCCTGGCTCGAGAACCTTGTGCGGGACCTGTCGGATCCGCATGTGGCCGGTGTCTATGGTCGTCAAGAACCGCTTTCGTATAGCAGCGATTTTGACAAGCGCGACCTTATCACCGTGTTCGGACTGGACAGGAAGATTCAGATCAAAGACTCCTTCTTCCATAATGCCAACAGCGCATTCCGTCGCGAGGTGTGGGAACGGTTTCCGTTTGACGAGCACGTGACCAACATCGAGGATCGTGTCTGGGGTCAACAAGTGATATCTGCTGGCATGAAGATCATCTATGAACCAGAGGCTCGAGTGTACCACTGGCACGGCATTCATCAGGATTTGGATCGGGAACGTTGCCGAAAGGTCGTACATATTCTGGAGTCGCTGGAGCATCTAAGCCCTAGAAACAATCGTCGGAACCCGGCCGACCTGCGAACCGTTGCGATCATTCCAGTGCGCGGCCAATCGCGACGTCTCAATGGGACCACCCTGCTCGACTATACCGTGCGGGCTGCGCGGGCGACCCGGTTGATCACAGACGTAGTTGTTGCCACTGATGATGAAAGAACAGCAGAGTTGGCTCATTCACTCGGGGCGCGTGCCCCTTTTCTTCGGCCGAAGGAATTGTCCGAAGATTACGTGGATGTCTTAGAGGTGCTCCGGTATGCGCTTGAACAGATCGAGGTCGCTGATGGCGTACCCGACCTCATAGTGAGGTTGGAGGAAACATATCCCTTCCGTCTGCCGACGGTTCTGGACAACATGATAGAGCGATTGGTGATGGAAGGGTTAGACACCGTCGTTGCCGCGCGCAAAGAGACGCGCGCCATTTGGATGGAGAAAGATGGCGAAGCGGCGCTGTTGGCAGAAGGATTCATGCCCCGGCAGCTTAAGCAAAGCCACGTCATGGTCGGCTTGTTGGGATTCGGCTGTGTCACACATCCGGTGTTCTTGCGGCAGGGCAACATGTTGGATAGCAAACTCGGTATCTTCGAGGTTGAGCATCCTTTTGCCGCAATAGAAGTCCGGGACGAGTCAACGTTGGAGCTTGCCGAGAAACTCATTGATGATTGGTGGAAGGATCGCCCATCTGGGAGTAAAGGGATCACATGAGCAATGTCTCGATACGCATTGGCGCGATCGGTTGTGGCCGGATAGCGCAACATTACTCCAAGATCCTGGCTTCCGGTGCGGTTTCAGGATGGGAAATGGTCGGTGTCTGTGACCCTATACAGGAGCGGGCGGCGGATCTTGCCGGGCATTTCAAGACCCGGTCTTTTACAGATCATGAAGAGATGCTCAGGCAGTGCCGGCCGGAGCTGGTGTTGGTGCTGTCTCCGTCCGGCCTGCATTATACCCACACCCGTATCGCACTAACACACGGCATGCATGTTCTGACGGAGAAGCCGGTCGCTATGCTTCCGTCGGAAGCAAGCGAGCTGCACAGGCTGGCCAGAGAGATGAAGCTGATGTGTGCCGTGGCGTTCCAAAACCGGTTCAACCCGGCAATTCAGTGCGTGCGCCGAGCTCTCGAAACAGGCCGCTTTGGCAACGTTGTAACAGGTACGGTCCGACTGCGCTGGTGTCGGAAACAGAGCTACTACGAAGACGGCTGGCATGGCACCTGGGCGCAAGACGGAGGGGTGATCAATCAGCAGGCTCTTCATCATGTTGACATCCTGAACTGGCTGTTGGGACCCGTGGATTCCGTTTGTGCGGCAACCGGAAATCGAGTGAACCGGCTGGAGGCCGAAGACACACTAATCGCGGCGGTCCGATTCAAGAGCGGTGCGCTCGGCACAATCGAAGCCACGACGGGTGCGTCCGAGGATCTGGAAGCGTCACTGTCTGTAGTCGGCTCGAAGGGACTCGCCGTGATTGGCGGCATTGCGCTCAACAAAGTGGAAACATGGCGCTTTGCCGAGCCGCAGCCAGAAGACGTCGATGTGCCGGTGAAGTTCTCGCAGGACGTCCCCAATGGTTTCGGGTGGAGTCATGGGCCCCTGTTACAACAAGTGCTCGACACAATAGCCCAGGGAAGTGTTGATCCTCCGGTGTCGGCAGAGGACGCCATGCGGACGACAGAACTCGTGCATGCCTTGTATCGTAGCGAGGAAGAGCGCGGATGGGTGTCGCTCGCGACCAAGCCGATATCTGAACGTCTAGGAAGGATTCAGCATAAACAATGAGTGTTGAGAACAAGTTTCCCGGCAAGGATATTACGTCAGAAGACTTGGAAACCAAATTTCCACTCGCTGCAAAAAAAGACCCGTCTCACAAGTCAAGGTTTACGGTTGCTGGTGTCGAATTCGGCGGCAATCTCGTCCCCGTGTTTGCCGGACCGAACATGGTCGAATCATATGAGCTGATCCTCGACGTGGCGACTCACGTCAAGGCGGCGGGCGCGCATTTTCTCCGCGGTGGCGCCTTCAAACCGCTGACCTTTCCTTATCGGAGCGCAAAATATACTGAGACACGGGAGCAGGGCCTCGAATGGCTGAAGGAAGCCAAGTACAAAGCGGGCATTCCCGTGATTACGGAAGTGATGGAGGAGAAATTCCTTCCTGCAATAGCCAGCGTGGCGGACATTATTCAGATCGGCACACGCAACATGCAGAACTTTCCGCTCTTGACGGCCTGCGCCCGAACCGGCAAGCCAATCATGCTCAAACGCCATTACGGGTCATCGCTTCGCGACTGGTTGGGCGCCGCTGAATATATTCTGTTCGAGGGCAACATGCAGGTCATTCTCTGCGAGCGTGGCGTGACGGTGCCGCATACCCACCGTGCAAGCTCGCGCTTCCTGCTCGACCTGCAAGTGATTCCAGCCGCTCAGGAAATCACCCACCTGCCCGTCGCGGTCGATCCCTCGCATGGTACGTTCTGGCGGCCCTGGGTGCAGCCCATGGCGTTGGCAGGTATTGCGGCCGGAGCCGATGGTGTAATGCTCGAAGTACACCCGGACCCCCCGAATGCCGCCGTCGATCCTTTACAGCCGATCGACTATGGCGAGTTCGCCGCCCTCATGGGGCGTATGGACTCGGTGGCGCGGGCGGTGGGGAAGAGGGTCCGATGACGCATTTTGCGGATATCGTGGCGCTGGCCGAGAACCCTCTGACCTATCCGGATGAACGGAATTTTGCCGCTATCCTTGGCGCATCCCCCTCGAAGGGAGCCCGATCGCCGATTCTGTGGAATACCGCGTTCAAAGCACATGGCAGTGACGCCGAGATGCTGCCGATCGACATTCCGAGAGACCGCTTAGACGAGTTGCTTGCGGCACTTAACGCCAATCCCAATTTTCTGGGCGGTGCAGTCGCGGTGCCCTACAAGGAATCGGTGGCTCGATGGCTGAAGAACCGACTCACCTCTGAAGCACTAGTGATTGGAGCAGTGAATTGCTTATTTCGCGAGGGCACTGGACACCTCAAGGGCGCGAATACCGATGGCGAAGGTGCCTTGGTGTCCTTCGAGAGAGAATTTGGAAAGATAGCCGAAAAGTCGGTGCTGCTACTGGGGCCAGGCGGAGCAGGCAAGGCGGTGGCGGCATTTGTCCGACAGGCCATTGGAACGAACGGACGGCTGAGGATTGCGGGACGTTCAGAAACGGGAAGGCGGTATGCGGAGCAATTGAAATGCGATTGGATCAAGTGGTCAGAGGTAGCGGCCGCGTTGCCGACCACAGAGGTCCTCATTAATTGCACATCGGTTGGGGCAGGGGTGACCGCCGGTCAGACGCCTATCTCCGAAAAAGATTTATCATTATTGCCGAGTCATGCCGTGGTATTCGATATTATCTACCAGCCAGCTCCGTCTACATTGCTTACGTTAGCCGCCAAACGTGGCTTGATGGTGTTGGATGGGACAGAGATGAATTTAGAGCAAGCGGTGCTGGCTTACGGATATGCTGCTGCACAACCAAGAGGCACAGAGACGACACGCGCTGCAATGGAGGAAGCCAAGCGGTTGTTGGACGGCAGTTAGCTAAACTCTGAATCTTGCGTGACCTGCTCCATTTGTTTCCCGGCCCATGACCCGTCTATCAATCGATCCGTTGAATCGGGTGTTGCCGGCCTGAAGACCTCGTAAGGAACCTCTTCGCGGCTCATCGAGGCTGGGGCAAGGCTCTCGAAGCGAAGGGACGGAAACCGCACATGATCCGCCAGCTTCTTTTCATTCTTAGACCTTACCGCCCGTCGCTCGCGGTGATTCTCGTCCTTCTGTCGGTGAGCGCAACGCTGGAGTCCGTGGGAATCAGTCTCTTTGTCCCTCTGTTTCTCGCCTTGGGCGAAGCGGGCGGGGCGGTCCCGGCGCAGGACCTGGGGGTGTTCACGTCCTTCGTGCATTACCTGGACGCGCACCCCGTTTCACAACAGATTCAGATCATCGCAGCCGTGCTGATCGGGACCATCCTGGTGAAGAACCTCTTCGGTTATGTCGGGCGTCTGCTTGCCGTGCGCCTGGAGCATTCGGCGATCAGCGACCTCCGCAACCAGGTCTTCAGGCGGTACATGGCTGCCGATTACCAGTTCTTCCTGGACCGGAAGCAGGGTCGGTTGGTCAACGATCTCTTCCACGAGGGCGGGACTGCCGGCCAGGCCGTGTCGATCACGGTCGCGCTTCTCTCCAACGCCATCACTGCCGCCGCCTTGTATATGCTCCTCCTTTTTCTCTCCTGGCAGGCCACGCTGATTGCCACCGGCACGTTCGCCGTCCTGACCATCGGGTTTTATCTCATGTCGATCGCGTCCGGCAGGCTTGGGCGGATTCGGCAGTCATTGGTGGGCGAATTCTTGTCGTTTGGCACCGAAACGGTGCTCGGTATCCGCCAGGTGAAGGTCTTCTGCGCGGAAGGGCGGCTCGCGAACCGGTTTGCGGATTTGGCCAGTCGGGTCCGGCAGGCCAACCTTGACCTGCAGTCGCTGTCGCTGCTGGCCCAGCCTGTTGGAGAAGTCATCGCCGTCATGGTACTCGCGGCGATGGTGATGACGCTGAGTGCGGGAGCCTTTCACGAGGCTGGCGCCCTGGTCCCGTTCCTGATCACATTTCTTGTCGTCCTGGTTCGCCTCTTCCCGGTCATCGTGTCCCTCAACAGAGATTTCATCAGGCTCAAGGGAGACATGGCCTCCGTGCAGGTCGTCACGGACCTGCTCGCGCCCGGCTTGATCGAAGAGGCGCGGGACGGTCGCTGCTCCTTTACCGGGCTCCGGGAGGATGTGCGGTTTGTAGACGTGACGTTCCAGTATCCGGGGAAGCCGGAACCCCCGGCGCTCCGCGACGTCGTGCTCGCCTTCCAAGCGGGCAAAGTGACGGCGTTGGTCGGGCCCTCTGGCGCGGGAAAATCCACGGTTGTGGACCTCCTGGTCCGCCTGTATGAGCCGACCGAGGGCCGTATCACGGTGGACGGGGTGAACCTGGGGGAATACAGCCTGGAATCCTGGCGCAGGGCTATCGGGTTCGTCAGCCAGGACACCTTCGTCTTCAACGCTTCAATCCGAGAAAACATCGCCTTCGGGATGCCGGCCGCGACGGATGAGCAGATCGTCGAAGCGGCGAGACAGGCTGATGCCCATGAGTTCATCCAGGCCCTGCCGGACGCTTATGCCACGGTTGTGGGGGACCGGGGGCTCAAACTCTCCGGCGGCGAGCGGCAACGGATTGCCATCGCCAGGGCCGTCCTGCGGGATCCCTCAATACTCATTTTTGACGAGGCAACCAGCTCCTTGGACAACGAGTCGGAGCAGCGCGTGCAGCAGGCGATCAACCGTCTCAGCAAAGACCGCACGGTGGTCATGATCGCCCACCGGCTGTCCACGATCGTGGGGGCGGACAAGATCGTGGTGCTGGACGGCGGGCGTGTCGTCGAGGAGGGAACGCACGCATCCCTCCTTGAGCGGCGCGGTCTCTACTGGAAGCTGTACAGCCGTGATGCGACGGACTCGGGAGCCTCCGATCCGAACGCGGATCTCCTGCCGGCAACCGGGGCTGCGGGCAAGGTCATGGAACAGATGGGGTTTGAGCTGTGACGGACATGCCGCAGCGTGGCGTGCAACTCGCTATGGGTGATTGACGAAGCTCCGATATGGCTTTTCTGAAAGAAGGTCCGATCCGGGGAGGCGCCCCTGGGGCATGGACCATCCGGATCGGGGTGGAATGAGTTAGGAAAATGCCGCGTCCAGCGGCCCTCCAAAATAAAAGACAAAGACAGGAGGAAGACACATGACGGCTCCTCGGAACCCCTCAATCCTCGGTTCCGCGATCGTCGAAGCTTTTCAGCGTGACGGCTATTACCTTCACCGCGGATTGTTTGACCGTGCGGTTGCAGAAGAGGCTTGCACGTGGTTCAAGTCTCAGGATCAGAACGCCCTTGCGAAATCATGGACCGAACAGGAGCCGGGCGTCCCGCTCGCTGTTTTCACCGTGGTCCATACTGGCGATCATCCGATTGCAAGAATCGCTTCGGACCGGCGCATGCTGGACATGGCGGGTGAGTTGATGGGCAAGCCGGTTTACATCTGGGCCAGCAAGATCAACGTGAAAGCGGCCTGGTGTGGTACGGTCGAATACTATCATCAAGATCTGGTCTATTGGAAGGATCGCGGCTACCCACGTCCGGACATGCTCAGTTGCATGGTGTTTCTGGACCCCCATACTCTCCGCAACGCAGCGCTGCACGTGCTTCCGGGGACCCACCGGTGCGGCTTCATCGAGCACATGCCCTTCATTAACGTGAATGGGCTGGCCAAATGCATGGTGTCTCCCGCGGACATGGACCGGTTGTACAGGGAGCACGGGTTGGCGGTTGTGGAGGGTGAACCCGGTGACGTCCTGTTCTTCCACGCCTGCCTGGTGCACGGCTCCTCGCATAATATTTCTCCGCGGTCGCGCATGATCCTCCTTTCCCAGCTCAACACGGTTGGAAACGAGCCCCCCGATGTTTCGATCAACGCCAGACAGTTCAACCTGCGGCGAGCCGAAATGGAAGTGCGCGAAGCCGAGCGGCGCCTTGCGTGGTTCAAGCGCAAGTACGAGGCTCAGCTCAAGTCCGACCAGTTGACCTTCAGCCCGCCCATCCCCGATCAGGAAAGGGCGCGGTCCTCCCAGACTGACCAACCGTGATCGCCGAACATTCCAGGGTGCTCGTGACCGGCGCATCGGGCCTGATCGGGGCGGCTGTGGTTCGCCTGCTCCGAGAGCGGGGAAATATCGTTGTGGCCTGCGATGACTTCAGCCTTGGCATGTCGCGATTGGAAGAGGACGGCATTGTCTGGGAACAAGTGGATGTGAGCGAGGCGGGATTCTCGGATCGCTTCTCCAAATACGAGCCGAGTGCGGTGATTCACTGTGCCGCGCACCCGGGTGGATTGTCCCTGGAAGCACCTGCGACGAACGTACGCGTCAATGCCCTGGGCAGCATGCAGGTCTTCGAGTGGTGCGCCAAACAAAAAATCCCAGTCATCTATCTGAGTTCATCGGCCGTGTACGGCGAGCAGCCTCCTGGTCCTATTCCTGAGACGGCTGCGCTGCGCCCCAGCACCATCTATGCCGTCTGCAAGGTAACCTGTGAGAGCTTTCTTCGGGTATTGGAAGCCGGTTACGGTCTGCCCTGGACCGTGCTGCGCCTCTTCGCGACATACGGTGCGGGGCACCGACCGAATGCGTACCAGGGTATCGTCAACGTTGTGCTGACCCAGCTCTTGGCTGGGAACGCCCTGACCGTGAAAGGTTCGCTGGACCGCGTGCGGGACCTTCTTTATGTCGAGGACGCGGCGCGGGCGATTGTCGGCTGTCTCTCGAATCCGAACGCGCGCGGCCATGTGTTCAACGTCGGGACCGGCGTAGGTGTGACGGTGCGGGAATTAATCGCCACGCTGTGCGAGGTTCTCGGGAGGCGAGTGAGCGATGTCACCATTACTGAAGCGGCGGCAACGGTCGGTGATCCGCTGTCCAGCGTCGCCGACGCCACGGCGCTGGAGGCTGCCATCGGTTTTGTGCCCCGCTTCGCTTTGCGCGACGGGCTGGTCTCGCTCGTGCAAGCCAGACTGGCAGGATCACGGCCATGAGCGCCGTAACCACTCCCTCCGCAGATTGCCTTCACGCCTAGGGATCCGACTATGTGCGGAATTCTCCTGGTTCTCTCCAAGACGGGCTCTTTGGACTCCTCGCCATGCCGGCGAGCCCTCAGCACGCTGTACTGGCGCGGGCCCGACTTCGCCGCCTCGCGTCTCTGGGAGAGCCGGCTCTTTCTGGGCCAGACGGTCCTATCCATCACCGGAGATCCGCGAGGCGGTGAGGGCGACTACCAGCGGTCGAAGTCCGGTCGATACGAAATCCTGTTCAACGGCCAAATCTACAATTTCGGGCAACTGGAAGCCCGGTTCCTTCGACCACGCCCAGACTTGACCACGCGCTCTGGAACGGACACCGAGGTGCTGGCGAACCTGCATGAGGTTTTGCCGGCGGCCGAGGTGCCGCCCCTCCTCGATGGGATGTACACCTACGTCCTGTTTGATGAAAAAGCCAGGCAGGTACACCTCGTGCGGGATGTACAGGGTGAGAAGTCTCTGTATGTCTATGAAGATGAACGTCTGGTGGTGGTTGCGTCGGAAATCCGTGCGATCCGATCCCTCGTCCCTGCTATCGGATCGGATCACCAAGCCCTCCGGGATTATTTTCGAACGCGCCACCTCATGCTCCTGAACCGGACCGTCCACCATGGAATCAGGGAGCTGCCGCCGGGCCATTTCGACACGCTTGACCTGGACGCCTTAGCTTGGTCGCCACGCCGCATCGGCAGGTTGCGAGACTGGATCGAGCCGCAGCGGATGCTGGACAATGCGCGACGGGGTCCTGACAGCCTGGCCGATGAGCTCGACGCACTCCTTGCCGACTGCGTTGACGAAATGATTCCCAAAAGCCGAAGGTACGCCGTGGTTGTGAGCGGCGGCGTGGATTCCTCGCTCGTTGCGCACTACCTGGTCACACGCGGAAATCCCGATCTGTTCGTAGCCGTCAACCATGTCGGAAAGGACCGTCTCAGCGCCGACCTCTCGGGATTTGAAAAGGCGCTCGACCGGTCTATTGCCACGCTCCAGGTTGATGCACCTTCCTATGCGGCCGAGATTGCCCGCTGCCAACAGGCCTGCGGGGGGCCTCTGCATTCCCATTCGTTTGTCCCGCAATCGCAGCAGTCCGCCTTTGTTCGCGCCTCCGGCTGCCGCGTGCTGTTCGGCGGCGACGGGGCGGATGAATTGTTCGGCGGGTACGAGGCCTACCTCGGCCCCTACGCCGCAAAGGGCCGGTTCAGCCCGTCGCCCTATATGGCCTACCTGCCTACGTTGCTGAAGTTCCGCTTGGATGATCCGAATCCGTTCCGGGAAGAGCTCGCGGCTGCCTGGCTGGATGCATGCGAGGCCTATGCCTTCATTGAGAACCGGCAGGACTGTGAGCGGCTCGCCATGATGTACTGTGATAGCGCTTGGCAGCTTCCCGGCGTCGGGCTGCGGGGAGCCGACCTCATGTCCATGATGTGGAGCGTCGAGACCCGCAGTGTCTATTTGAGGCGTCCGCTCGTGCAATTTGCGTTGAACCTTCCCGCCGCCATGAAGGTAAACCCTGATGTGAAGATCTCCCCGCTGCTGCGCGCGAAGCCGCTGCTCAAACGGTTATTCCTTCGCTATTTCCCCGCATCGCTGCTCGGGGAGAAACAAGGCTTCGGCGGCTTCCCCAACGAAGCCGGCGCCTGGCTTGGACCTCCGACTGACTATCTGGCAGTGGCGGACCTTCAGATTCATCCGGGCTCGCTGGAAGCGGCTTGGTCCGACCAGGCAACCGCCTGGAAATTGATCAACATCGAATACTTCCTACGATACGGCCGGGCTTAATGAGTTTCTACGGTGGCCTGTCCGCTCGCTTGGTCAGGCGATGCATGAATTGGAACCGACCGTTCTTGGCTTTGAAGTAGTGATCCTATGCTGGAAGGGTTTGAAATGTCTTGGGCCCGTAAGGCAGCCAATCTATCGAGCAACTGAGATGGTTGCCGTTTAGTTGAGATCGAACGGGAGGCGGAGGATTCCTTTTCATGGCCCCGCGGCTTTCAGAATATTCCGAGATCTGGGCATGCTTTACGGCGCCTGCTGAAGAGCGCTTACCCCAGGTTCTGGTGCTCAGTTTCGTCTCCCCGGCCGAAGAAGAACAGCTTGCAATGCGGTGGGGAACTCAGTTCGTGAGCGGCAGAATGCTTGCCCGCGACGTCCGCAAGGACGCCCGCGGGCACTATCTGGATTTAATAGCGCGCATCGGAGCCACCCCGGTTGGCGGAAGAACGTTGCGTCAGGCTCTGAAAAGGAAAATAGGATGCAGCCGATGGTGGTTTTTGAAGACCTCCGAGAAAGACTGCGTCTGGGAGGGGGACTTCACCTATACAACGTTGATCCGTCTATTGTGCATCAAGCATGTTGCGGATCTGTACGCCCTTAGGCGCGTTCGGCTAGTCGGAGCTCCTCCGGAAATCGCCCGCGCGCTCGCAGGAACATTCGACGTCGGCCAGATCCCGGGGAGAACCCCATGGTCCTCGTTCGTTCGAACAGTCGGAAAAGGGCTGTTGCGACGACTGGGAGCACTTCTTTTCTTTGTCCGGCTCTGGTGGGAGTTAAAACGTCGGCCGGTGCAGGTTGCCGATGGGTTCGATGTGCTGCTGGAAGCTCACTGGGATTGGAGCGTGCGGCCCGCGACGAATGGTTCTGTCCAGGACAGATATTTTGATGACCTTCCCGAAAGGCTCAGGAGCAAGGGCATCAGAGTCGGATGGTTATTGTGGTATGAGACCCCATGGGCCATGTGGCCCCGGCGCGCCTGGCTGCGGGACTACGCGGCCCTCTCAGAACGGTATCCGGATCTGATCTGCCTCGAGCGATATCTCACGATCCGGGACGTTGTTCTCCGGGCTTTCGACCTCCAGGGCCTGTACGAATTCCTTCGTTTCGATCGGGAAGACTCCTTCCGGTCCCTCTTTCGCATCGACGGGCTCGACCTGTATCCGGTCGTACGGGCCAGATTGCTCGACGACTTCAGCAATCCCAGCCTCTATCGCCTTGAGCTGCTGGAAACTGTTACCAGTCGCGCATGCCAGCGTCTTGATCCCAAGCTACTACTGACTTTTCTCGAGTTGTTCTTGCATGTCAAAGCCATATACTCCGGGGCGCGTCTGGGAAGCCCGGCCATCAAGTTGTGGACCGCGCAGCACGCATCCTATTCCAGCGACAAGACCTTCGGCAGGGTCCAGCTTCAGGCGGAGCTCTATGGTCAACCGGACGACTGCGCCGTTCCTATTCCGGACGGAATCTTTGCCATGGGGGAACTCGCGAGACGGTTGTGGCTCGAGAATGGGTTCGATGCCGAACAGGTGTTGGTGACCGGCGGACTCCGGTACCAGCATGTGCGGATCCAGGGGAACGGGCGACGAAAGGGGGGAAAGCCGCAGACCACGGTCCTGCTCATCGCGAGTATGAACGAGGCGCTAGACCTTGATATGTGTGCGGCCGCATCGGCAGCGACGCGGGACTTGTCGTCAGTTCGTCTCCTGCTTCGCGATCATCCATCTTACTCCTTGAGTCAGCGCTGTGGATTCCAGCAATTTCAGCATCGCATCGAGGTGACAAGGGGAACGGCAGAGGAGGACCTCGACCGTGCGGACCTTGTCGTCTTTACCCATTCCGGAATGGCGGAAGAAGCCTTGTTGATGGGAATCCCAACCTGGCAGTGGTTGGGGGCCGGTTTTAACACGTCGGTCTTTGTGGACCTAGAGGTAATCCCGACGTTCACCTCTGTGCCGGAGCTCCGTCGGGCGCTGCGGGCCTTTCTCATGGAGCCGGCTCGGCATCAACCGAAGCGGGAAGTCCAGGATCTGGTCCTGCGCCAGTGTTTCGGTCCCGACCCAGCAGGGGCGTCTGAACGCATTTGCGCCAAGATCATGGACCTCATCGGTGCTCAAGCCATTGTGCGAGTGGGTGCCTTTGAACAATGATGACCGAATGATCATCGAATCGACTCAGGTGCGGGTTTTATGGTGATGGTGAAATTCGGCGGCGGGTGCCCGACAACTTTCTGCCATCGGCCGGAGGATCGACTGTGAAAAGCCACCTGCGTGCGTCGCTCCGTGCCGGACGTCCCGTGTTCGGATCATGGCTCCAGTTCGGGCACCGGGGAGTCGCTGAAGTCATGGCGAGGTCCGGGTTCGACTGGATCGGGATTGACCTGGAGCACAGTGGAATTGGTATCGAAACGGCGTGCGAGCTGATCCAGGTGATTGAGCTGGCTAACTGCGTCCCGCTGGTCCGGCTCTCAGCCAATGATCCGGTCCAGGCGAAGCGGGTGATGGACGCTGGAGCCCACGGGGTCATCGTGCCGGCGGTCCAGTCGGCGGCGGAGGCGGAACGTGCCGTGAAATCTGTCGCCTATCCGCCGGCCGGCTCCCGTGGCGTGGGATTGGCCCGTGCGCAGGGGTATGGCCTTCGGTTTCAAGAATACCTTAGGGAAGTCGGGGAATATGCGGTGCTCGTTGTTATGATTGAACATCGAAACGGTGTGGATCAGCTTGAGAAGATTCTGCGCGTGCCCGGAGTGGATGCGGTCTTTGTCGGTCCCTATGATCTTTCAGCCTCTTACGGGATCCCCGGGGAATTGGATCATCCGGTCATGGGCGACGCCATGACCAGGATTCTAAAGGCATCACGGGCAGCCGGCGTGGCGGCCGGTATCCATGTGGTGCATCCGCCCGTCGACCAGGTTCGTAAGCGTATCGCGGAAGGATTTCGGTTCATTGCCTACAGCGGCGACATGCTCCTTCTCGCTCCGGCTTTGCAGGAAGTCGCCAAGCAACTGTGCGGCCTGAGGGAGCAGAGCGGGTTGAAGGCCCAGTGAAGCCTTGAATCATCTCTCGCTTTGAGTGAAGCAGGGGGATACTTGACGTCCGGTTCGCTGGGGGTTCCAGAGAGGCAAGGTCACCCGGCGGCGGGGTGGCCGCTCGTGAAATACAGCGCATGGCAGGCAGATCGAACGCCGTGCCAGGCTATTCCATCGTGCCGTTGCAGCCAGCGCTGGCTCAAGACAAGATTTGCGAAGGCCATCGGTTTCTTGGGCGCGACCTGGCCCCTGTTCTCGTCGACGAGACCTGCCGCCAAGGCGCGCAAGGTACCAAGGCGGGTCCGTGAGTAGCTGGAAACAGAGGCTGAGGGCCGCCATGCCGAGTCCGGCTGTCCGCCTCTACCGGAAGGCACGATCCCTTGCCAGTGCGGCCGGACGCGCAGTCGTTTCGGTGCGCACCTGTCGTGTCCGTGGTCTGACCGTTCACATAGGAGTTGCGTTTGAGATTGAGGCGTATCGGGTCGCCAGTTATGCCGAAAAAGAACCGGAAACCTTGGATTGGCTGGACAGCCAGTTGCGGGACGGCGACGTGTTCATGGATGTGGGCGCCAACATCGGCCTGTATTCGCTCTACGCGGCGAAACGCAACCCGCAATGCACCGTCTACGCCGTTGAGCCCGAATCCCAGAACTTTTCTCGCTTGTGCCGGAATATCGTTCTGAGTAAGGCCGGGAACGTCATTCCATGCAACTTCGCGCTCTCCGATCGCGAGGCGTTCGACCTGTTATATGTCGGGAGCCTTGAGCCAGGATCGGCTCTGCACTCCCTGGGACGGCCGAGCGAATATCGCCACCATGAAGAGTCGGTGCCGCTACGGCAAGGGACCCTGTCTGTGACGCTGGACGCGCTGGTGACCCGGTACGGACTGCCGCAACCCACGCTGCTCAAAGTTGACGTGGACGGGATCGAGGAGCAGATTCTCGACGGCGCCGAGACCCTGTTGGCCTCGCCCATTCTGCGATCGATTCTCGTCGAAGTGACCATGAAGGATGGCTCGACCGATGCGGGCATGGAAAAAAGACTCGACCGGTTCGGATTTCGGTTACTGCGGGCCAGTGACTGGGTCGCCGAGCTGAACGGGTTGCGGTCCCACAACCTCATTTTCGGTCGCCGGTGAAAGAAGCGGACATCCGAGACCGCAGCGCCTTCGCCCGGTATCTTGAGCTGGTTCAGCAGGATATCGCGACGTATTTCCCTGATCCATCGCGCTTCCAGACGGTCGCGTGCCCAGCCTGCGATGGTTCGCGGCACTCCTTCGAGTTTGCGAAGAGCGGGTTTTGCTATGTCACCTGCGCCGCGTGTGAGACTCTCTTCGTCAACCCTCGCCCTGCGCCTGAGCTTTTAACAGCGTTCTATCGCGCGGCTCCGTCGAGTCGGTACTGGATCGATGGGTTTTTCCGTCCTGTCATGGAAAGCCGGCGGGAGAAGATCTTCCGGCCGCGAGCGCAGTACGTGGCCCGGCAACTCGGCCGCTGCAGGAGTGGGACCGTCGCAGACGTGGGGGCTGGTTTTGCCTTGTTCCTGGAAGAGCTACGCAACTTGTGGCCTGAGGCCTCCCTGGTCGCCATCGAGCCATCGCCGGAAATGGCGGCGATCGGACGGGCGAAGGGCTTTGAGGTCGAAGAGCAAACCATCGAATCGCTCGACGGGCACGCCGGACGGTTTCAGTTGATGACCGCTTTTGAGCTGCTGGAGCATCTACATGAGCCGCGCCTATTTCTGAAGAAAGCCTTTGACTCGCTTTGTCCGGGCGGGTATCTGCTGGCCACGACTCTCAGCGGCCAGGGGTTCGATATTCAGGTTCTCTGGGAACGGTCGAAGAGTGTTTTCCCGCCCCATCACCTGAATTTTTTTTCGCCGGGTGCGCTGGCCCAGCTCGTCACACGGACCGGCTTTGTCGTTGAGGAGATCTGCACGCCGGGTGAATTGGACTGGGATATCGTCGAGGGTGCTGTGTTGAAGGACGGGATGGACGTCGATCGGTTCTGGAGGGGGCTTGCACGGTCCGGGGATGCGGCCTGCAAACGGGATCTGCAAGCGTGGCTCTCCCGCCACGGGCTGAGCTCCCACATGCGGATTCTCGCGCGGAAACCGTAGCTATGCCCAACGTTGTCTGCATCATTCCGGCTCGGATGGCATCCTCACGTTTTCCGGGCAAGCCGCTGGCGCCGATCATGGGACTGCCCATGATCGAGCACGTGCGCCGTCGCGTGGCTCTGTGCGACTGGCTCGCCGCCGTCGTCGTGGCGACCTGCGACGAGGAGATCCGGCGGGTCGTGGAAGAGGCCGGCGGGCATGTGATTATGACGAAAAGCGTCCACGAACGGTGCACGGACAGGATCGCCGAGGCCGCCGACGGACTGAAGGCTGACATCGTTGTCAACGTTCAGGGCGACGAGCCGATGGTTCTTCCGCGGATGCTCCAAGAAGTCGCCGCGCCGTTGCTCAGGGACCCGGCGCTTCCCGCTGCGAACCTGGCGACGGAGATCGAGGGGCCGGAGGAATTCGCGGACCCGAACGCCCCCAAGCTGGTCGCCAATCTGGCCGGCGACATCCTCTACGTGTCCCGGGAGCCGATTCCGTCGAGAAAGAAGGCGGGCACGGACGCCTACCGCAAGCTGAAGCAGCTCGGTATCATTGCGTTTCGCAGCGACTTTTTGCAATCTTTCTCCAAACTGGCGGCTACACCGCTTGAGCAGATCGAATCCGTGGATATGCTGCGGGCCATTGAGCATGGCTATCGCGTCCGGGTGGTGGTGACGAAGGGGCGGATGATCGGGGTCGATCGGCCCGAGGATGTGGCTCGTGTCGAGCAAGCGCTGGCGACCGATCCGCTCGTGGCACGGTACCTGAGATTGGCCTGATGAAACGGGAGCGACTCAGGGTCGGGATTGCAGGTTATGGAGTGGTGGGTAAACGGCGGCGCCACTTCATCGACCAGCATCCGCGTCTGCAGACGGTTGCGGTCTGCGATCAGACCTTCCGGACGCCGGCCGCGTTGACGGACGGGGTCCGATGCTACCCCAGGTACGAGCAATTGCTGGAGGAGCCGCTTGATGCCCTGTTCGTCAGCTTGCCAAACTACCTGGCCCCTGAGGTGACGATCGCCGGGCTGCGGCGGGGGCTGCACGTCTTTTGCGAGAAGCCACCAGGCCGGGAGGTCGCCGACATCGAGCGTGTCATCGAGGTAGAGAAGCAGCATCCGGGCCTGCTGCTGAAGTACGGGTTTAATCATCGGTACCACGACTCCGTCCGGCAAGCCCTGGGGATCGTGCGATCGGGAGAGCTCGGGAAGATCATCAACTTGCGAGGCATATACGGGAAGAGCAAAATCATGCCGTTTTCATGTGGGTGGCGAGCCGAGCGGAAATATGCCGGGGGCGGAATCCTGCTCGACCAGGGTATCCACATGGTGGATCTCTTGCGTCTTTTTTGTGGGGAGTTTGTCGAGGTCCAGAGCTTTGTGTCCAACGGCTACTGGCATCACGACGTCGAGGACAATGCCTTTGCCTTGATGCGTGACTCCCACGGGCGCATCGCGATCTTGCATTCCAGCGCCACCCAATGGCAGCATCGCTTCTCCCTGGAGATCGCGCTGACCGAGGGATACCTCGAGCTCCGCGGTATCCTCTCCGGCACCATGAGCTACGGGGAAGAGAAACTCGTTATCGGCCGGCGGGACGAGTCTGACATCGGAACCACGAGGGAGGAAACGGTTAACTATCTGGAGGACAACTCCTGGCGCGACGAGATTCATGAGTTTGCTGATGCCGTTTGCAATGGCGGACGCATCACCTCCGGCAACAGCGCGGACGCGCTCGGGACGATGAAGCTCGTCTACCGCATCTACTGGTCGGATCCCGAATGGCGAAAGACCTATGGGATTCCATCTCCAGACTAACCCGCTTATAGAGGACACCGATGTCAACACTTGAGACCATCCTGAAGGAGTCGACTGATCCCGCTCAGTTCGCCCGTGCGTATCTGGACTACCTGTCCGGATTGTTAAAGCGGCTGGACCCCAAGGCCATCGCCGCGTTTATCGATGAACTCGAGCAGGCCCGGGCGAATCACCATACGGTCTTCGTGGTGGGGAACGGAGGTTCCGCCTCGACCGCCTCGCACATGGCCAATGACTTCGGAGTCGGTGCATTTCCCGGGGATGGTATTCCGCCTTTTCGGGTCCTGGCGCTGACGGATAATGTGGCGGCCATGACGGCCATCGGCAACGATACAGGCTTCGAGAACCTGTTCGTATCACAACTCCGCATCCACCACAGGCCGGGTGACAAGTTGATCGCCATCTCGGCCAGCGGCAACTCCCCGAACGTGGTGCGAGGGGCCGAATGGGTGAAGGACCGGGGTGGCAGGGTCATCGCCTTGGTGGGGTTCGACGGCGGCAAACTCAAGGGCCTGGCCGACGTCGTAATCCATGCTGAGACGCCCAAGGGAGAATATGGCCCAGTCGAAGACATCCACATGATCCTCGACCATCTGGTCTATACGTGGCTGCTGAAACGGCACCGGGCAAACCAGCAGCGGTGAAACCACTGGACCGTGTCCGGGTTTTAATCGGTCCCTCCTCTTTTGGGGAATACGACCGTGCACCTTTGGATCGCCTGATCGACGCCGGGTACAAAGTTGTCGACAATCCGTACAAACGCAAGCTGAGCAAGGCTGAACTGGCCGACTTGTTGGCCGGAGGGATCGTCGGCTTGGTCGCCGGGCTGGAGCCGCTGGACCGGGAGGTCTTGGCGAAGTCCACGCTGAAAGTAATCTCTCGCTGCGGAGCGGGACTTTCCAACGTGGACATGGCCACGGCTCGTGAGCTGGGCATCGAAGTGTACTCGACGCCGCAGGCGCCCTCGGCGGCCGTCGCGGAGCTGACCCTCGGGGCGATGCTTTGCCTTCTGCGGATGGTTCCGCAGATGGACCGGGACCTTCATCGGGGCGAATGGAACAAGCGGATCGGGTGGCAGCTTGCGGGAAAGACCGTGCTCATCGTCGGGTTCGGGCGCATCGGCCGTCGCCTCGCCGCGCTGCTTCGCCCGTTCGATGTGCAGCTTCTGGCCGCTGATCCAGACCCGACGGCCGCTTCGAACGAAGACCATGTTCCGGTCGTTTCCCTGCAAGAGGGGCTCCCCCAGGCCGACGTGGTCACCATCCATTGCAGCGGCCACGAGTGCGTATTGGGCGAGAAGGAATTCGAACTGGCCAAAGCCGGAGTCTTCGTGCTGAATGCAGCCCGCGGCGGGGTAGTGGACGAATGCGCTTTGGCTCGTGCGATCGAAAGCGGGAAGGTTGCGGGGGCTTGGCTGGATGTGTTCGAGGCTGAGCCATATCAGGGGCCCCTGTCAAGTTGTCCCCAGGTCCTCTTGACCCCTCACGTCGGCTCCTATACGGTCGAATGCCGACGCAGCATGGAATTGGAGGCCGTGGAGAATTTGATCGCGGCGCTGCGTCGAAAGGCCGTGCAGCCGTAGCAGTCCTCTCGGCTCCGCGGCCTTGGAGCCTTTCCTGTAGAGAGCTATACGGAACGTCTTTCCCGAAGCTCAGCTCTGTCGCACGTGGTCCGTCAGTGCTTCCGAACTGTCCGACGCAGGCTCCCGGATGTGTTGTCCCAGTGCTCTGTGGCTGTTTTGATCATCTCCCCAGGCGACAGAGGTGTCCGCAGGACGAATCGTGTGCAAGGCTCCGGAGAATCCGATGTGTCAGGATGCTTGCGAACGGACAGACGATTTAACGACCTGGCTTGAACTGGCGCAGGCGATTGCTAAGGAGACTGGCGAGTTGCTGGCGGAGGGCCGGGCCACGGAAGCGAAACTGATTGGAGTGGATGGGCGGGAGGTGAAAGTGTCGGCCGACCGCCGATCAGAGGAACGGATCATCGGGCGGCTTCAGGAGAAGTCCGACTTTGATATCCTGTCCGAGGAGTCCGGCACGGTTCCCGGTTGCAGTGGTGACCCGGAGTGGCGCTGGATTGTCGATCCGCTAGACGGTAGTGCGAACTACTTGCTTGGGGTTCCGTTTTCGTGCGTATCAGTAGGGCTCTGGCGGAAGGATGAACCGATCTTAGGCACTGTCTATGACTTCAATCGACGGGAGCTGTTCGGTGGGATCGTGGGGATGGGTGCCTGGCTCAATGGGGTCCCGATCCGGGTCGGACCCGCACGCGAGCCGCAGGACGCGGTCCTGTGCACGGGCTTTCCCGTGGGGACGGACTTCTCCTCCGGAGCGCTCACCAGCTTCGTATCGCAAGTGCGCTCGTACCGGAAGATCAGGATGCTCGGGTCCGCTGCCTTGTCCCTGGCTTATGTGGCAGCCGGACGGGCGGATGCCTACTTCGAGCGCGATATCCGGACCTGGGACGTGGCCGCAGGTCTGGCAATCGTGCTGGCGGCCGGGGGCTGGATGATTCGAAGCGCATCAGAGAGGCCGGAAACCTTGACCCTTTATGCTGGTCCGAGAACTTCGACATCGCTCTGTCCGTGAGCCGGAACGGGTAGAACTCCGGCTTCCTGCAAGTGTCGAAACCTATCCCTATGAACAAGTCCTCTTCACGACCCCTAACCGCCGTTGATAGAATGGCGCGGTCGGTGTTGAAAGCGTCCTGTTCACTGAGCGAGGGGTCATCGTGGCGCTCTTGATTGCTTCATGCTTGGTGGGACTGGTCCTTCTTGAGATCGGTCTTCGTTGGGCTCGGTATGTGAGGCGCGATATCTCGTTTTGGAAGTCTTGGGAGAGGCCTGCGCCGAAAGTTCTGTCATACGAGCGACATCCTTATCTCTTTTATGTCAAGCGACCAAATGTCGAAGGACTGCACCCGTCCAACAGCTTAGGGTATGCCGGAAAGCGGGAGGTGTTTCAAGGCCGTCTTCCCCGGTCCGTGCGAATCTATTGTGCGGGTGGCTCGCCGGTGGAATTTAACGATCCAGCGGAAGGGCCAGACTCCTCCTGGCCAGGAAAGCTGCAAGATATTCTTTCCGCTCGGTTCCCGGAGGTCATCATTGAATGCATCAATGCCGGTGTCGCGGGGTACACGTCTGCCGAGTCCTTGTCCGATTTTCTTTTCCGCGGCATCGAGCTGAAGCCTGATATTCTGCTGGTGTATCACAACGGCAATGATGCATGGATGTGCCAGATGGTTGACGGCTTTAAAGCTGATTATTCACATGCCAGGCTGCCCAAACCTTGGAACGTCGGATGGATCAACCGAATTCCGCAAATTCCTTGGCTGGCAAGCTATCAATTAGTGTGGGATTGGGTGACGCAGAAATGGGGGAAGGCGAGCGGGCTGCTCTTTTGGATATCCGATCCGCCGTGGAAGACCGTGGGCTATTTCCGATCCGACGCGGTCCAAACCTTTCGTCGCAACATCACCCACCTTGTCCGGGCGGCCCAGGCTTGCTCCTGTCATCCCGTGCTGATCAAGTGGGAGTGCAATTGGTCAGCCAGGAAGCTCCCGCCCTTCCTGGAACGACGACCAGAGACGGTGGACGTGTATTTTGAATTTCTCCACGCGAACAATAAAGCCCTGGAGAGCATTGCCTCCGACTCAAGCCCTTGTTCTTTCCTGGACGTAGGGCCATTTGAGCCGGCCCACTTTTTTTCGGACACGGTCCATTTCAGCCCTAGCGGGATCGTGGAAATGGCCCATCGGGTCGCCAACGGGATCGAACCGTTGGTGAGGTCAATCATTGAATCTAAGACAGGTGGAATACACGAGCCCTTGGGACAACATGCAGGGCTACAGAAGGAGTGGCACGGCTGAATCTAGGGATGTGGAACAGGGACATGGGGCGGCGTTGCCTCCGGCCGGAAGGCGCCGTAGGTGCATGAGCGATTGGCGAACGGTTGAGGCAGGGCGAGCCTTATTGAAACAAGTCTGGATGCGCCTGTTCGTGGACATCGAGAAAACGGCGTATCAGGACGACTGCAGACGTTTGGAGAGGGCCTATGCCGTGGAAGATCCCTGGCATTTAAGTTCCGCCAGAGAGGCGCTCCGGTACAAGGCCATGAGCGAGATGATCCTCGAGCACTGTGGGCGGCTGCGATCCCTCCTGGAGATCGGGTCTGGCGAGGGACATCATACCCAATTTCTGGAAGCCGTTGCGGATGAAGTGGTGGGCTTGGAAGTCAGTGAGAAGGCGATCGCGCGTGCCAGGAAGCGGTGCCTTCACGCGAAATTCGTCCGGGGGCATTTCCCGGATTTACCCGACGAGATCAGGCATCGCTTTGACTTGGTCGTTGCCTCAGAGGTGCTTTATTATATTCGCGACCTTGATGCCGCGGTGGACATGATGAATCAGTGCGGGACGTTTTGTCTGGCGAGTTGTTACGCACGAGAAATCGAGCGGATTCATGCAGCGGTCAGTCATTTGCCGATGCTGGCGCAGAAAGACCTCCGGTTCGATTCCATGAGCTACAGGGTTTACCTCTGGCGGAGCGGGCATTGATCGAAAGGCCCGAAGCACTGGCTGACCCCGTGCTGGAATATATCCCTAGCCGGCCAGTTGTGAGTGTCCGGTCGATCCTGACCGGGCAACGGATCTTTTTCCCGCCACCGGGCCTGTTTTCCTTCGCACGCTATGCGTTGATCTATTACCTCCAGTACCTTTCGTCTCTGAGGAAAGAGCCGGTCCGACGGGTGCTCTTGCCGGACCACATGTGCCATGAGGTGGCGAATTCCTTGAGGGAGTACGGGTACGAGGTAGGCTATTACGCCCTGGGAGAAAATTTCCACGTTGCCGAGAAGGCGGTCGAAGAGGCACTCACGAACGACCCTGGCTACAAGGTCATTCTCCTTGGCCACTTCTACGGCAGAATCTGCCGGAACCTTGAGAGCATTATCAGGCTTTGTCGTGATCGAGGAGTCACCGTCGTCGAGGATTGCGTACACCTGCCGTTCCCCTACCATGCGTCCTTTACGGGCAGTGATGCGGACGCCAAGCTCTACACGCATCGAAAAGTCTATCCGATCCCTTATGGGGCCACGCTCGTGCTGAGAGAAGGGCAGGATCGGTTTGACCGGTTTGTTCGAGCGACCGTACCTAAACGGTATCGGGGCGGCATCGGCGAAGCCTTTGATTGGGCTTGGAAGCAGGTCATCAAGAGGGGACTCCAATTGACGGGGCAAGGCTACAGGCTGCCGTATCGCGACCTCTCGAACGATCCGTTGAAGCCCTTCAATTACGCCTGTCCGGGAGTGGCGGGATTGCTTTCCATGAGGAATCTGCATGACGCCGTGGTCCGACGGCGGAGGAATTATGAGACATATCTGGAACACCGGTCTATATGGGCGTCCTGGGGAAGGGTGTTGGAATTCGACGTCAAGACGGACGTGCCCTACATGTTCGTGCTGTTCCTCGACGACGCATTTGATGCCCTGACCACTGTGCAATCCCTGATGAAACGGTCCATCCCGGCTGTGCCGGGATTGGCCCTGGATGAGTGTGTGCGGGCCCGCTTGCCGCGCAAGCACGACTACCACAAGATCATTACGCTGCCTCTGCACCAGGATATTCATGAAGGGCACATCCGCTATATCGCGCATGTCCTTTCTTCCGGGCGCTTGCCCTCCTGAGCTGCGAGCCCCGCCGCGGCGGCCGGCACGGCGAGGGCGGCAGCAATCCCTACGCAATCGATGAACCGTGAATGGCGAAACGTCCTTCGGCGCTGCCGCAATCCATTTTTCGCCCTGAGGCTCTGGTTGTTCTTGCACAAGCAAGCCGCGCGGAAGCTCCTATCGAAAACGCGGGGGCCGGTCGGGCACTATCCGGCTGAGGTCAGAAGCGCCCTGGGGCTGGTTCAAGCAAGCGACGATGGCGAGCAGGAACGTGAGCAGCCTGCCCAGGAGGCCCGTCCCTCAGGGCCACCAGAGACCTCTTTGAGGCTAGCCCACGGCTGGTTCGATTGGCGCGGGTCTTCGTCCTGGAAAGCGACGTTCCAGGACGCAGAGCAGACCGTCTCGCTGCACCGTTGGACCTGGCTCCTGCTCCGGTTGACCGAGAGGCCCTCGCATGAGGTCAGAGAATGGGGAATCAGAATGATGCGTGATTGGGTCAGGACTATGGAACAACCCCGGTCTGGTCTTCCCTGGGAGAGCTATACAACGGGGGAGCGCATCTGCAACGCCGTCCTGTTTTTCGCCGTCGTAGAAGGCCGGCGTACCGGCCTGCCGTCCATCCCGGCTGATCTCCAGGAAGCTCTGCGACGTATGGCCAGATTCCTGGCCTGCCGATTGGAATATCATGAGCCGGACGCCACCGGCAATCACGTCATCAACAACGCGCGGGCTCTGTGCTTTGCCGGTCAAGCGTTCGGGGCCGCTCCCTATACCCAGTTGGCACACGCTGTTCTTCGCCATGATCTTCCGCGCATGGTGGATTCCGACGGGTTCCTCGCGGACGGGTCGAGTCACTACCACTTCCTCGTGACCCGGTGGCTGCTGGAGCTGCTGTGGATCGGGACCGAAACGGGGGACAAGCAAGTCTGCGCGCTGGTCCAGCCGATCGCGACCGTCATGGTCGAACGATGCTGGTTTTTCCTTGTCTTCGACCCGCGCGGCGTCGACTGGACCATCCCCCTCATAGGCGACGTTTCCCCGGACTTTTCCTGGCGGTGGCTCGCCGACTTGCCATGGTCGTCATCAGCAACAAAATTGTTCACGCCGAATCCGTTGCCGCCCCCCCCGCAGGCGGGCGGATGGGGAAGCGTCTTTGGAAACGGCCTGATGCCAGGTGGCCGGGTGCCCCGTAGGGAAAGCAGTGAGGACCCGAGAGTACAGTCGTTTCGCGATGGCGGCTGGCACCGTCTGGATTGGGGGCCTCTGACCGTCTTCTGGCACATAGAACCAGGCGGAGCCCCCTCCCGCGTGTCGCATGGCCACTGCGACATCGGATCCTTCTGCTTTTACTGGGATGGCGTGGAAATTCTCGCTGATCCCGGTCGGTTGAACTATCGGGAAGACGACGCGCTCGGGCTGTACGGAGTGTCGGCACGGGCGCACAACGGTGTCCTGATCGACGGGATCGAGCCATTCGTTTACTGGCATCGAAGGCGGTACCCAGAGGCGTATCGGGCTGGAATGGTGGAGGCCTCCTGGGCGCGGCGGAAGGACGAGGTCGTGTTATCGCTGCGGCACACGGGATTCTCGCGGCTCTGCGGTGACCGTATCGTGTACCAGCGAACGTTCTCGGTGAGCCGTCGTCGCTTTGTGATCGAAGACCGCATTGACGGGCATGCTTGCCATTCGCTTGCCTTCCATTTTCAGTGGGCGCCACGAGTCGAAGTGTCGAGGCGCGAGCAGCCCGGCGGCTTCGCGGTCCGGTCGACCGCGAATGAATTTCGTGGCGTCTTTTATGAGGAACCCACGGCCTCGGATGGGGATCACAGGGAGCTTTCGGGCACGGCAGTTCGAGGCCGGGCGCTGCCAGATTTCGCGGGATGGTATTTCCCCCAGTACGGAGAAAGGGTCGAATCGTCGAGCGTGGTGTACGAGTGCAGGGCCAGATTGCCCTACGCCCGGCGTTTCGTTCTTCAGTGGTCGTGACGAGGCAGTCCGGAGACTGGCTCGGCCATGGGAAGGCAGGGACGCCATCGGAGACGCATCGATGCTGACATTTGATCACGACCCCACTATCTCCGTCGTCTGTCCGACGTACAATTCCCGCGCTTTTGCGCTCCGTGCGCTGGAAAGCGTGCTTGTGCAGACGGTCCCCCCTTTTGAAATCATTGTCGCCGATGATGGTTCGACCGACGACACCCTCCAGGCGGTCCAAGCCGTACTCTCCGGGCATCCGGAGGCTCGCGCACAGATCATCGCCGATGCTCATTTCGGGGCGGGGGCGGCCAGAAATGCCGGGATCCGCCATGCGAAGGGCGAGTGGATCGCCTTCATCGACTCCGACGATGTTTGGCTGCCTCGCAAGTTGGAGTTGGTCATGGCGGCGATCCGAGCGCATCCCGAGGCGAACCTGGTGTGCCACAGCGAAGAGCACATCATGAAAGACGGGGGTAGACGACCCCTGGATTATGGCGGACGATATGATCCATGTCGGCCGGTCGGGCCACAGCTTTTTTTCAGCAATCTCTTCTCGCCGTCCGCAGTGACCTGTACCCGTTCTCTACTGCACAAGGCTGGATTGTTTGACGAGTCGCTTGCATCCTGGCAGGACTATGACCTGTGGCTTCGCATGTCTCCGTGGGTCCGGCCCTTCTTTATCCGGGAGGTGCTCGGCTGGTATTGCGAGCGGGAGGGCAGTATTTCCGCGGGCAGCCTCTGGAGACAGTGGAGGTGCGCGATCCGCGTCGCCTCTCGACATCGCGAGCAGGTCACCATCGTCGGCTATCTCTGCCGCCTGTTGCGACTCACCGGTTCCTTCGGTGCGCGAGGACTCTCACGGAAACTGACTTGATAGGCTTCGGTGCTTCCATCGACAAGATCGATGGCGGGGTCCGGGGACGCCTCGGGTCATCCTGTCGAAAGGCCGACGGTGGCAGGCGTGAAAATGGAATGGTCACGAATCGTAAGGACCGGAAGCGGCCAGCCGCTAGAGATTGACGACAACGGGATTGCCCGGAATGCTAGGTTTTCCGGTGCGCTGGGACAAGCGGACGAATTGAAGACCAGGGAGTTGGCGGCCGCGCCCTTTCTGGGCTCTTCGCAACGAGCGTTACGGGAAGCGAATCGGCATCACTCTTGGGGCGTCATGCGCGAGCGTGCCCGCAAGGTTCTCCAGGAAATCGTCGGGTCCAAAGCTCCGTCGGAGTCGGTGCTTGTTGACCTTGGCTCGGGATTCGGATGGCAGTGGCGGGATCTAGCTTTGGAGTATGCGCGAGTACAGTTTGTCCTGGTGGATTTTTCCCTCACCAACCTCCTGGTCTGTCGAAGCCTGATGCCGTTCCGCGAGTACCCGAACGTGCTCTGCGTTCACGCAGATCTTGTCGATCTACCCTTGGAGGACGCGACAGCTGACTATTGCTGGAGTGTCCAGGTGTTGCAGCACTTGCCTCGGGATAAGCGGTATCGGGGGTATCGAGAGATTAAACGGGTGTTGAAACCTGGTGGGCGGCTCTATCTGGCGTGGGTCCGGCCGGTTCCACTGGTTCGACTGGCATACGCGCTCCTTCGCAAAACGTATCTTGAGAGAGGGAGCACTGCCAACGGCATGTTTCTTCAACGCTTCAACGAGGATACCTGGCGGGAGCTGTGCGAGCAGTTCGACGACGTTCGCCTGACGTATTCCGAGACTCTGTTCCATCCGGATCTGCACTGGGCGCCGAGGTCCCGTGTTGCGGCATGGCTGGACCAGTGCCTGGGGAGAACTCCCCTGGCAAGACTGCTGGCCCGTCAGGCCGAAGTGTGGGGTGCGTCATTGTCCCGGTGCGCCCCCGCGTTATCGTGCTTCTGCCTGTGAGCATGCGCCCTATGTTATGGCGAGCCGCGGAGAGATTGGACGAAGAGGCCGGGGTGCCGCCTCCCGGCAAGGCTGAGGTGACGGTCATGCCGGTTCCTGAGGCGGTCCTGCGCTGGAACGAGCTCGTCGCAAGCTTTCCCCATCTGGCCTTCGAGCAAGGCTATTCCTGGGGAGTCTACCGGCATGCGTTTGGTTGGCAGCCGCTCCGCTGCATCTTCTCCTCGTCGGACCGAGTGTGGGGGCTTTCCCAGTGTCTGGTCAAGGAAATCAAACCCTGTCGGGCAGCCGTGATTTGGGTTCCCAGCGGTCCGCTGCTCAAGAGCAACGACTGGCAGGCCGTTCGCGAGGGGGTGGCCGGACTCTTTGAGGGCTGGAGGGTTTATCTGCGCATTGACCCGCCCGGACCGGGAAGCAGACTGGTGGTCCAGGAACTGACGCGATCAGGATGGAGACCCGCTCCGTGCCGGCTCAACAGCCGGCAGACGATCATCGTGTCCCTAGAGGACGAGGAGGAGACACGGCGCGGCCGGTTGAGCGGAAACTGGCGGCACAACTTGACCCGCGGGGAACGGCGGGGAGGGCGGGTTGTCTGCTGGCGTGGGGGAGGGAGCGTGGAGATTCTGGCCGAACTGTACGGGCAAATGGTGGCCTTCAAGGGAATCGCGCCGATGATGAACGAGCAATCCCTTCGGCATATGATGCGGGCGTTCGGGAGCCGATTCATGGTCATGGTGGCGCATGATCCAGCCGGTCACGTCCTGGCAGCGAGGGGCGCCGGGTGGCTCGGTACGCATGGACACGATCTGTTCGCTGCGACGTCGGAAGAGGGAAGAAAAACGTACGCTTCCTATGTCACCCTATGGAAGCTCCTCGAGACTCTGCGGGAAGAAGGGGTCAGGACCTACGACCTTGGAGGAGTGGATCCGGAACGAGTGCCCGGTGTGTTCAATTTCAAACGTGGGATTGGGGGAACGTCAGTCCAGCGATCCGGTGAATGGGAATGGAGTAATTCCAGGATGCTCAGCTGGGCCGTCAATGCCTGGGTGCGGGCTCAGGCGTTCGCAAGGGGCTAGCAGGACCGCAGAAGCCGGGGTGAACGTCTGACGATGGCTTCGGCGTCTGGATGTATGGTCACGACTAAACGCCGCCTGATGCAATGGGTTTCCGAAACGCGAATGCGCGCGTTGCAACGCCGCCCTCGGTCTGGGCTACGAATCCTCCTCTATCATTCCGTTGGCGGGAGGGTGCCGTCCGACACCTATGGGCTCTCAGTCGATCCGCGTGATTTCCACGAGCAGATGCAGTGGCTCAGCCGAGAATCCGGTCATGCCGTTGTCGGCCTAGAGCAAGGTTTGAGGGACCTGCGACGCGGAGTCGACAGACCGCTGATCGCGGTGACCTTCGATGACGGTTATCGGGATACGCTCACCGTCGCCGCGCCGGTCTTGCGGCGCATGGGAATACCGTTTACTGTATTCGTCACTTCCCGGCACCTCGAAATGGGGGAGAGGGGCAACAGTCTGTATCTGGGGTATGGCGACATCACGGGCCTGTGCCGTCTGGAAGGCGTGACCATCGGAGCGCACGGGTATTCACATAGCCCACTCACGCGCCTCATGCCTGCGGATCTGCGCGCAGAGCTCGTTCGATCAAAACAGTGCCTGGAAGCGATTATTGGCCGTCCTGTGACGGCGATCAGCTATCCCCACGGCGCCGTGAATCGCCTCGTGAGGAGAGAAGCTCGATCCTGCGGATATGAAATCGGTGCGACCAGCATGATCGGTGTGAATACGGCGGCGACTCCGGGCTTGGCCATCCGCCGCACGGAAATTGTGGCGGATGACGGTGTTGACGGCTTTCGTCGCAAGGTGCTCGGAGCCTATGACTGGTATGCCATGAAACAGCGGATCTACTGGCCCGTCCCCAGACTTTCCTGATTCGAGTCCGGTAAGGTGCGAAGGGCGGCCGCTCGCCAGGCGCGGCGTTCGGCAGGAAAGTGCTGCAAGGATCGAGACCCTGTTCGTCCATCTGGTCCTGGGGTCGGAAAGCTCATCGAAGGTCGGTCCTGTCCGGTATCGGCGAATGACCTGGTTCCAGTCGACAAGCTCAGCGGACCCCCTGCCACGCTATGGGCAACTTTTGGAGGCTGAACCATGGAAGCGGAAGATTATGAATCTGAAGGGCTGTGCCGATTACTGGCGGCAGCACAGGGGCTTGCTCGCCATCTTGGCGCTGGGTCTGGCTGCGAGGCTTGCCGTCTTGTTTCTGTATCTGGGGATGCACGATTGGCAGGGAGAGACGTGGGAGTATGAAATGATCGCCAGGAATATCCTGGAAGGGCGAGGCTTCACTCTCCTGCATAACAACACCATTTATAGCTCCTTCATTGTTCCGGTGTTCCCGCTGATCTGTGCGTTCCTGCATCTCATCGGGGGGCCCGGTCTGGGGTTGTACTATGTCTTCCATCTCTCCATCGCGGTTGGCGTCATTTGGCTCACGTATGCGGTCGCCCATCGCTGGTACAGCGCACGCACCGCGGTCCTCGCCGCCATGCTCGTTGCGCTGGAACCAGGTCTGCTCGTCTACCATTCTTACAAGGTTGACGTCATTGCCCTTTCCACCTTTCTACTTCTGCTCGGAATCTACTGGCTCCTTCTTCTGGGAAGGGCGCAGGACCGACGGCTTGCCGTTTTGGTCGGCGCGATCGCCGGCATTGGCGTCCTAACACGCCCTGACTTAGCCGGGTTTCTGGCCGCTCCGATAGTGTGGGCGGTCATTCAACGGAGGCAGTATCCAGGCGCAGGCCGGACGGCGGTCGTCGTTCTGCTCGTCGCTTTCGCGGTGATGACGCCGTGGATAGTCAGGAATTCGTACATTCACGGCAGGTTGGTGACCCTGGTGACCATCTCTGGCGAGTCACTTTGGAGGGGCAATAATCCTAATGCGACCGGCACAACCGTGACGTCTGATATCAGGGGGCAATTGGAGGCGGCACCGGAAGAGTTCCGGCGCAAGGTGTACTCGCTCGGAGAGGTTGAACAGAACGCGTTCTTCAGACAGGAAGCCTTGCGGTACATTGCCATGGACCCATTGGGTTTCTTCGTGCGGGCCATTCAGAAGCTCTATTACTTCTGGTGGTTTACACCCACCTCCTTTCGCCAGTATTATGAATGGATTCCTTCTCCGTTCGTGGCTGCCTACCCGGTCCTGTATGGAACACTCTTGATCTTTGCTTTGCTCGGCGGCTGGTACGCAATGAGAGGGCCGGTCCATGACACGCGGTGGGTCACGCTCTGTCTCCTCACGGCGCCGATGGCGATCGCGGTCATCCATAGCATTAATTACGTGGAAGGGCGCCATCGAGTACTGGTCATGCCGGTGGTCCTGCTATTGAGCGCCCATGGCATGGTCGGTCTGTGGACGTCGCGGTCGCCGGGCTTGGGGAGCAATGGGTCTTGAGGCGATGGTTGCGGAGAGGCTGCGCATGGTGAAGCGCGACCGGCTTGAGGCAGGAGTGGGCACTCCGGCCCTCCGCCGGTAGCTTTGCGGGCTTCGACCAGGCTGCTGAACACTGTGTCCTTCGTTTCCGAACTGCCCGGGCGATCTTTCATTCCTTCGTGGGAACCCTTCTGGGACAAACGTAGCGGCAAGGCAACCGTGCAAGTTGTCTTTCAAGACCTGAAACGCCACAACCTGACCCTGAGAGACAAGCTCCAAGGCTGCCTGAACCGGGTTCTGGAGAGTGGCTGGTACCTCTGCGGGGAAGAGCTGACAGCGTTTGAACAGGCATTCGCCCGCTTTCTGGGGGTTAGCCATTGTGTTGGTGTAGGGAATGGGACGGATGCGCTCGAATTGGCATTGCGCTGTCTCGATGTCAGGGCCGGAGATCGAGTTGCCACCGTCGCAAATGCCGGAATGTATGCGACGACGGCAATCCTGAACGTCGGCGCTCAGCCTGTCTATGTGGATGTGGATAGGACGGCGCTGACTATGTGTCCGGAGAGTCTCGAACGGTCCTTGATGCCGGGCACGAAGGCGGTGATCGTCACGCACCTCTACGGAAGGGCCGCTGCGCTGGACGAGATCCTTGAGGTTGCGCGGAGAGCCGGCCTCTACGTGATCGAGGATTGCGCCCAGGCGCATGGTGCCCGGCTCCGAGGAAAATGCGTGGGAGCCTGGGGAACCGTGGGATGCTTCAGCTTCTATCCCACGAAGAATCTGGGAGCCCTCGGCGACGGAGGCGCTATCGTGACCTCGGAGGCGGAGCTGGCCGACAAGTTGCGCTGTCTGCGCCAGTATGGATGGCGGACCAAATATCACGCGGAAATCCGGGGTGGGAGGAACAGCCGTCTGGACGAGCTGCAGGCAGCAGTGCTGCGAACGAAACTGACGCATCTCGAATGCTGGAATGCACGGCGCCGCGCCATTGCCCGCAGCTACAGCCAAGCGTTGTCCGGTCTGAGTCTGATCGTCCCCGACGTCCCCGAAGAATCCTACGTCGCCCACCTGTACATCCTTCGGTGTCTGCGTCGAGACGCGTTGCGCGAGGCGCTCGCGCGTTGCGGCGTCATGACGGACGTGCATTTTCCGGTGCCCGATTACCGCCAGCGCTCGGTGTGCCAGGTGCTCGACCGAAGCTGGCAATTGCCGGTCACCGAGGAAAGCTGCGATACGGTCGTCAGCTTGCCGTGCTATCCTGAGCTCAGCGACCAGGAAATCAAACACGTTATCGGGGCGGTGCGGGCGGCGCTTCAAGGATCGTAAGGTCCACGGACAGCTATGCTATCAGATTCACTCTCGCGCGCCGTCAGCGTGGTCGTTCCGGTCTATGACAATGAGGAGAATCTGCCCGACACGATCCCGGCGTTGCTGGCCCTGCGCGACAAATTGACGGACGTTTCGCTTGAACTGGTCTTCGTCGACGATGGATCGGAAGACCGGTCGCTGGAGATTCTGCTCGAACACCAGCGTCTTCACCCTCAGATGATCGCGGTCGTGAAGCTGACCAGAAATTTCGGAGCCATGGCGGCAATTCAGGCTGGGTTCAGCGTCGCCCGAGGTGACTGCGTCGGGGTCATCGCGGCCGATCTGCAGGACCCCCCGGAGCTGCTGGTTGAAATGGTCGAGTATTGGAAGCGTGGGGCGAAGGCCATTCTGTCCGTCAGGCAGGAACGGGAGGACCCTCTCCGGGACAAGCTGTGCGCGAAGGTGTATTATGCATTAGTTCGACGCTGGGCGTTCCGCGATTACCCGGCCGGCGGCTTCGACATGTGCGTGATCGACCGGCAGCTCGTTGATCAGATCAATGCGATCCAAGAAAAAAACACGAATATCATGTCGTTGATTTTTTGGCTGGGTTATCGGCCGGTTCTTATCCCCTATGTCAGGAGAAGCCGGACAAGGGGGCGATCGCGGTGGACCTTTGCCAAGAAGTTGAAGCTGTTCATCGATTCCCTGGTCGCTTTCACCTATGTTCCCATCCGGCTGCTGACGGCGGTCGGGTTCATCACGGCCCTTGGCGCGATCAGCTATGCGGTTGCGATGGTCGTGATCCGCATTTTCTACGGTATTCCGGTGCCCGGCTTTGCCACCATCGTGGCCCTGATCGCGCTGACGTCGGGGATTCAGATGATGATGCTGGGCGTGCTGGGAGAGTACCTGTGGAGGGTTCTGGATGAAACCAGGAAACGTCCCGCCTATGTCATTGAGTCGGTCGTTGCCCGTGAAGCAAGGCAATAGCCGATTACATGTACGGGCGGGCAATCCGGTAGTGTCCCTTGGACCAAAAGGCCGCAAACGAGCTGGCTATTTCAAGCATCCGCGGTCGATCGTCGAGTCGGACGACATCGGGAAGGGCACCCGAATCTGGGCCTTCGCGCACGTCCTATCAGGAGCCAAGATCGGGATGGACTGCAATATCTGCGATCATACGTTCATCGAGAATGACGTCATTGTCGGAGATCGGGTCACCATCAAGTGCGGCGTGCAACTATGGGATGGTCTTCTCGTAGAAGATGATGTATTTATCGGCCCGAACGTCACGTTCACGAATGATCCGTACCCACGCAGCAAGGTTTATCTGGAAAAATATCCACTAACGGTGCTCGAGGAGGGATGCTCCATAGGCGCGAATGCAACGATTCTGCCGGGAATCCGCATCGGCCGCTACGCGATCGTCGGGGCCGGATCGGTTGTGACCAAAGATGTTCCGGCCTACACTCTCGTGGCTGGATGCCCTGCCCAGGTGCGACGGAAGATCAAGAAGATTGTGTCGCCCGGGAAGGCTGTAAGGCATTGAGATCAGTCTCGTAGCTCGTGAACTCAGCATGTCTTCCGAAGCCGATCAATCGAGGACGGTGACTATGCAACAAAAGGAGAGACGACCGCCCCAGACCGGGCTGTCGAAATGCAGGATCATTAACCTGCCGAAGATCACGGACACTCGGGGGAACCTGACGTTCGTCGAAAGCGGCAAGCACATTCCATTCGACATCAAACGGGTATTTTACTTGTATGACGTACCAGGAGGGGCCGAGAGAGCCGGGCACGCATTAAGAACATGTCATCAGTTCCTCATCGCAATGTCGGGAAGCTTCGATGTCATCTTGGACGATGGGCGCTCCAGGCATGTGTTCCACTTGAACCGGTCATATTATGGGCTGTACATTCCTCCGTTAGTCTGGCGGGAGATGCATAACTTCTCCTCTGGTTCGGTGTGTCTCGCCATTGCCTCCGAGTTCTACGCCGAATCCGATTACTGCAGGAGTTATCAGGATTTCTCGCTCGCGGTCAACTCTTTAGCTGGAAGACAGCCGGGTGAGATCCGATCATCTACTGAGAAATGAAGGCGCTCCTCACGCTCCGGTCGTGAAGCCGCGATCCAGTCAGAACCCCGACAAAGACAAGGCCCGGTGCAGGTAGCGCGCGGCCTTCAAATGCCCTGCTCGGTTGAAATGGACATCAAGAGGAAAATAGTCGGCCTTGGAGAAGTCGCGGTAGTTTGAGAAGACAGGGACGCCGTATCGGGCCGCGAACTCGATGACCATGCTGTGAGTGCGAGAAGGGCCGGTTTGGCCAAGGCTCGGGATGAGATAGAATCCTGTGAGACGGTCGCCGCTGGCGTGTCTGAGCAGCTCGAGCGATCTGATGAACTTCGCATCTTGTTGCGGCTGCTTGCCCCGTGGCTGATATGCCCACATCGACCAATCGATGTCATGCAGTAGCCGATCCCGCAGGAAGGCGATGAGATACGATCGCTTAAGAAGCCGGCGCATGGACGGTGGCAGTTTCGCGATCACACCCTCGCGCAAGCCGGCGCCGTCTTCGGTAACGATGAATCCCTTTTTCTCGATCCTATCGGGAAGTCCCTGGTCTTCTAAGGTCATGACCTTGTCCGCTTTGATCCAAAAATTGGAATTCACCTCATCTAGATCGTTTTCAGAGATACAGACAATGAGGCCCTTGGGCGAAATGTCCTTTCTGTACTTCGAAAGCCACAGAGCGTAGGTATCGGGCGAAAACCCATCGGCGAACCCGGCGTTGAGAAAGTCATACTTGCCCTGGAAGAGCTGCTCGAGAATGGAGCAAAACGTTTCGTCGTTTTCCACTCCGAACCCGAACGTGAAAGAATCGCCCATGCAAAGGACGCGCGGTTTTGAAAAGTCCACTTCATTATCACGCAGTCCCATACTGTTCGTGATGACGGTTGTGTCAAACTCCAACATTTTAAACCGCGAACGGTTGTTGGGACGCAACTCAGAAGGGAGAAACGAGCTCTTCCGAAAGTGCGACACGTGAACCTCGTACGGCATATAAGCGTAGCTCATGGCTGGGTTGAGCACGCGCAAAAGAATTTCAGCGATGATCAACGCCAGACCAGTCGCAAGGACTACCGTCGTCAGCCCGAGCGCCATCGTCCGCTTCACACCGAGGGCCTTCTCCATAGGAATCTCCTTTGATGCTGTGGCGATCCGGTTCGCTTTGCAGTTGCAGTCCGTGAGTTTTCAGGGGAACTAGGTTTGTCATGCTTTCTTGCCAGGACTAGTTGGTGCGGCGAATTCTGGAGCAGCGCCGCGGCAGGGGCATACCTAGTATCCTACGCGTGGTTACGTTGTCAACAGGCGAGGTGATGATCGTCTTCAGAGGAATATCGAGCGGCCAGGTAATGAAATCTGTTCTCCTCCTGCAGTTAACACTGGTGTCTCTGATGTGCTCGCCGTTGTCCTTCAATATCCAGCGGGCAGATGAGTCCAACCTCTCGGCGCATTCTCTGGCCGGCTGAACTTTAACGAAGCATCGACAAACGATGGAAAGGCCGAGTCAGAACATCATCTGCATTTCGACCATCGACTGGGACTTCATATGGCAGGGTCACCAAGAGATCATGTCCACGCTCGCTCGGCAGGGGCACCGTGTTCTGTTTATCGAGAACACAGGGGTTCGAGCTGCCACCCTGCTGGATCTTCCCCGCCTCAAGAGTCGCTTGCGGAATTGGAGAAAGGGTGTCAATGGGATCAGGAAAGTAATGGACAATCTGTATGTTTATTCACCGGTCGTCCTGCCTTTTCCCCATTCCCGAATTGCGCGGTACATCAATAAGGCGATTATGACCCTGACCCTGAACCGGTGGATCAAGACGGTGCGCTTCGTGAGTCCCATCGTCTGGACGTGGCTCCCGACCGCCCTCGCGCTGGAGTTGATCGGTGCTCTGGACGCGCAACTCGTCGTTTACTACTGCGTCGATAACTTCGAGGCGAGCACGGCTGGCGGCAAGCAGATCCGGAAGACAGAAGAGATCCTCATACGAAGAGCCGATCTGGTCTTTGCTCATTCAAAAGGGCTCTTTGACCGCTGCAGCCGACTGGCGAGCGAGGTGCATATTTTCCAGTACGGCTTTAATCGCGACATCTTTGCCCAGGCCGGAGACAGGCTGCCGGATGATCTCGAGGGCATCACGCATCCTGTTCTCGGGTATGTGGGCGGCGTGCACAAGGTGGTGGATTTTGATCTCGTTAAAGTGGTTGCGCTCGCGCACCCGGATAAATCCCTGGTCTTTGTCGGGCCTCTCCAGACGGACGTGCACGGGCTCGCCAGTCTTCCCAATGTCCATTTTTTGGGGAGGAAGCAATACTATGAGCTTCCGACGTACATACGGCATTTCGATCTCTGCCTGATCCCATATGTGTTGAACGACTATACCAGGTATGTCTATCCGAACAAATTGAACGAATACCTCATCATGGGGAAGCCGGTGGTATCCACGCGCATTCCGGAAGTTGAGCATTTCAATCAATGCCACCAGCACATTGTATCGGTTGCCTATGACCACGAGGCCTTCGTCAGGCTGATCCAGGAGAATCTGGATCAGGATTGTGAAGCCCTTCGCGCAAAGCGCATCGCGCTCGTGGAAAACAACGCCTGGGACAGAAAGATCGAGGCGATGCAAGGCTTGATCCGAGCAAAGCTCGAAGAGAAAGACAAGATCCGAGAACAGACCTGGCAGCAGACGCTCGTCCAGTTTTATCGTTCAACCAGACGAAAGGCCGCCGCCGTCGTCGCGGTCTGCGCCTTGGGGTACTTCCTGATCTTCCATACTCCGCTGGTCTGGTGGCTTGCGAAGCCGCTGCTGATCGTTGAGGAACCGGTGCCGGCTGATGCGATCGCGGTGCTGGCCGGGGGGATTGGGGAATCCGGGGAGCCTAGCGAGTTCTACCAGGAGAAAGTGAAGGGAGCCGTCGCTCTCTATAACCGAGGCTGTGCCCCGAACTTGATTTTTTCCTCCGGGGTCAGCCGAGCCTTCAACGAAGCGCGAGTGATGCGCGCGCTTGCGGTCTCGCTGGGAGTGCCGGAACACGCAATTGTTTTGGATGAACTCGGTGGAGGCAACTATCAAAGCCTCATGACGCTGAAAAGCACGATGACGGAGCATGGGTGGACGCGCGTGTTGCTGGTGACGTCGCTCTATAACGGGATGAGAAGTCGGCTGGTCGCCGAAAAGAACATGCACGGGGCCGTTGTGAGGATCGTGCCGTCCAAGGACGGTAACTTCTTCGGAGATCAAAGCCGAGTGGCACGGAAGCATGTCCGCGCGATTGCCCATGAATACCTGGCCATCCTCTATTACTGGTGGAAAGGCTATATCTAAGAGCCGAGAGTTTTTCGTTGGATCAGAAGGCGGACGATGCTGGCGGGTTTACAGAAGAGATTTGAACAGGTTATTGGGCGGAGTTCTGCCGTGCTGCCGTGGGCTGGATTCCTTGCGCTGGCTTGGGCGCTCGCGTGGTTTGGCCGCAATATGCATGTGTTTGGCCACCGGCTTCAGCATTTTTCTGGCCGGAACATGCCGCTCGGGTTGGAGGTGGACTATGCCATGGGCTTGCTCTGGTGGCTGGTCCTCGCCGTCGGCCTTCTCCTCCTCAAGGGAGAGACCCGCCGGATGCTCTCCGTGGCCTGGCTCGTCAAACTCTTTGTGGCGCTGGGCGCCATGCTGGTCTACGAACAGTGGTATGACCTGGATGCGTACACCTATTTCAACACCGCCGTGACGGGGCAGTTCTGGATGTATTCGGGATATGATTTTCGCAAAGATATGCTTCCATCCTTCCGTGTCTTATCGGACACAAGCGGAGAGGCCATTTTTAGCGCCGGAATCGGTACGGAGAACGTCATACGCTCCATGCTGATCATGGTGAGTATTACCGGCCCCTTCTATCATGCCATGAAGGTCGGCTTTGCCTTTTTGGGTCTGCTTGGGGTGTGGTGGTTTTATCGGGCCGTCGTGGTCGCGGTCGGGAGGCCATATCCTGCGGCCTTCTATCTGCTGGCTTTTTTCCCATCCATTCTGTTCTGGTCTTCCATTCTGGGGAAAGACCCGCTTCAATTTTTCTTCCTGGGCTTGTACGCCTACGGTGGCAGCATGTGGCTGGTTGAGGGCCGCTTAGCAGGGGCTTGGTACGCCGGGCTCGGTGCGGCAGGGTCCTACCTATTGCGACCGTGGCTCGGAACAACGGCAGTGGCAACCCTGAGCGTCGCAACCATTTTGGGCCGGTGCAAACCTTGGCAGATCGGATTGACCGTAGCGGCGTTGGCGCTCAGCGTGCTTGTGGTGAACCCGCTGGCCGTATCAAAATCTCTGAGCCTCGATTTTATTGACGATCCCGAAAAGCTCCGAGAGCTCTTGGAAAGCAAAGCCGAGGGTGTGGCAAAGGCGCCAGGGAGCGGCTCGAAGGCAGAAGTGATTGAGGTTGGCCAGACGTCGTGGGCCATCGCGGTCTTCTCGGGCTTGTTCAGGCCGCTGCCGTTCGACATCACCAATCCGTTCACGGCGCTTGCCGCGATCGAAAACTCGATCGTATTGCTGTTAGCTCTCATTGGACTCTTCCGTTTTCGCATCGTCTATTTTCGTGATCCACTCGTCCTGTGGCCCCTCTTGATGAGTCTATCTTGGGCGCTCCTCTACGGGTTCATCGTCATGGCGAACTTCGGTGCCGGCGCGCGGTACAAACTGCAGGTGTGGCCTTTCCTTCTAATGGTCGTTGTCTGCTTGGTTCATCGGGAAGGACGTGCCTTGCTCGATGCACGAGCCTCCAGAAAAAACGAGTTGGGGGCAGTGCGGAGGGTTCTGTAGCAAGCCACTAGGTGACGCAAGCAAATCACCCCCATCTCCTGAGGCTCCCTGAAAGCGGGTATTGCTTCTCAAGGACTCAAGAGGGTACTCCAAGCTGGACTTCAAACAGCCCAGAGATTGACTTCCTGGCCGGGGCGGTGATAAATCAGTTGCCAAACGTGCGAGCCCAATGAGATGAACCCGGTGCATGGGACGGGCCTGAAAAAGTGACGCTTCTGTTCAAACAGGCCACCGCGGCATTGTTGGTGGCGCAGTTAGTCCTGGGCCCCGTTGGTGCCGCCTGGGGGCAGACAAAGCATGATCGTGGCGGGAAAGCGGCAGGTGCTGCCCCAGGCCAGAAACCTGGTGGTCCACCTGGCGCAGGAGGGGGAGGGGGAGGGGGGGTTGAGTCCAGAAAACCCGCTGAAGAATCGGTGCCGGGCGGCCAGGCGCTGTCGCGAGCTGTAGTGCCGGATCATTATATCCTAGGCCCCGGTGATGGTCTGTCCGTCAACATCTGGGGAGAATACAACGAAAGTTTTGACTTGAAGGTCACACCGGACGGGAAGATCAGCCTTCCGACGATTGGGGATCTCATGGTCAAGGGGATGAGCCTGACCAAGGCGAACGCTCTTCTTGAGGCCGAGGTGAAACGGTATTATCGGAACGTCAAATCCAGCCTCAGCCTGACGTCGCTGAGGGTGTTCGAAGTTCTGGTCCTGGGAGGGGTTCTGGTGCCGGGGGCCTACCTGGCGACGCCGGTGAAGCGTGTGTCCGACGTCATCAGTCAAGCCGGGGACGTCCAGAGGGGCGGAAGCCCGCGCCACATTCAAGTGCAAAGAAAAGGGCAGGTCGTGGCGGAGGCCGACCTGGTTGCGTTCCTCCGACAGGGGGATGAAGCGGCAAACCCTTTTCTCCAGGACGGAGATGTGGTCTACGTGCCACCCATGGGGTCCCACCGCATTTCCCTGTACATTACTGAGGTATCGATGCCCGGAGGAGGCGGCGGCGGCGGCGGCGGAGCGATGACGGAAAATTCGATCCCCTACGTGATCGAATTGAAAAAGGGCGAGGGGATTTCCCAGGCACTGGCCGAAGCCGGAGGGGTCAGCCCTTGGTGGGATCTGGAGGGAGTGTTCGTCGAGCGAACAACGGAAACCCCCGAAGGAACCATGCGTATCCCCGTCAACCTTCGACGCTATTTCTACGGAATGGACGAAAGTCAGGACATCGAGCTTCAACCTGGTGACAAGGTTTATATACCGGCTAGTGTCAGGAGAGTTTTCGTGGCCGGGTCGGTCAAGACGCCAGGGAGCTATCCCTACTTTCCTGGAAAGGAGGTAGGGGAGTATGTGGTGATGGCCGGAGGCGCGTCCCTCGCAGCCGATTTCGGTCGGTCAGTCGTCAGACGGGCCGACGGGACAATGGAACCGTACCATGACCATACGGAACTCAATAATGGGGACACCGTCATAGTTTTTGAAAAACTGTTTAAGACCTGGCAGGATTACTTCGCGTTCGTCGGCACCATCAGCGGAGCGGTCCTCGCGCTCGTCGGGTTCTATGCAGCGTTCACCAATTTTGGTCGTTAAGCCATGACTCCGGATACCCTTTCCGAACGCAATCCCACGATTCTTGATTATTGGCGAATCATCTGGCGCGCCCAACGGACAATTGTCGTCCTGGTCGTGGCTTCGACTGTGGCGACCGGAATCGTCAGCAAGCTCTCCCCCAAGCTCTATGAGACGAAGGTGACTCTGCTCCAAGCTCGAGAAGAGCTTTCTGGAGGCGGCATCACGTTTGGCGGGGGAGGAAAAGGCGGCAGCGGGGGCGGGGCCGGTGGCACCGCCGGCATCATGGATGCCATGGGGAAATCGTCGGGCGCCAATCAGTCCGATGTGGTCAATGTTCTCTTCGGGACGCGAGCGATGGTTGAAGAAGTTGTGAGCCAGCTCAATCTGACGGCGTATTACGGAGTGGATACAAAACGGAAGGCCATGGGCGCGTTGCGGGCCGAGATCGTGATCCAGCAAACCCCTAACAAGGCTTTCGAGATCGTGGTGACGACGAGGGACCCCAAAATGGCCGCGGACATTGCCAATACGGCCGCCTCGGCTCTTGACCATCTCAACAAGGAGTATAACGTTACCGCCTCGAAGCGGGGCCGGGTCTTCGTCGAGGGACGGCTGGCCGAGAAGGCTGAGAGGCTGAGGGAAGCCGAGAACGCGCTCAGGGAATTCCAGACGCAAAACCGTATGCTGGGTACCGAACAGCAAACGGGGGGAGGGGTCATGGCAGCGGCCGATCTCCATGGCCAGATCGTCGGGCTGGAGGTGGAGTTGGCTGCCCTGCGGGAATATGCCACCCCCAACCATCCGATGATCAACCAACTTCAGGCGCAGATCCACGAATTGCAACGGCAGCTTGACAAGATGGATCAAGACCAGGTTCGAGGCCTTGAGACGAGGGTGAAGAAGAAATCTTTGACGCAACGGGTTTTCCCCGTGTTCGAAGAGGCGCCGACTTTGGCCCTGGACTTCCTGCGTCTCAGCAGACAGGTGAAGATCGAAGAGTCGGTCTACGGGATGCTGACCGGCATGCTCGAGTCGGCGAAGATCGCGGAGGCCAAAGATCTTCCGACGCTCCAAGTGGTGGACCCGGCTCTTCCGCCTGAGTTCCCAAGCAAACCGACCACACTGAAAAACATGGTGTTAGCCGGCAGCGCCTCGTTGGTGGTTGGGATTCTGGTCGTGCTATTTATCAACTACCTTGACCGCCTCAGGGCCGCCGAGCGCCTTGCGTCGGCTCGTCACGCGAGTCCCGAGCTAGGCCCAGATGATCCGAACGGAAACGGTGGCATGGTAGAGGGGTACCCCGTTGCTCATGAAAAAATTGAACGCCTTCACGGTTGACCTTGAGGAGTGGTATCAGGGGATCGAGATCCCTGTCAACCAGTGGGGTCGTTTTGAAAGTCGGGTCCATGCCTCCACGGAGAGACTGCTTAGCCTCCTGGAAGAGGCAGGAACACGAGCGACCTTTTTTGTCCTTGGCTGTAATCTTCCCCGGATTAAATCACTCTTGATGACGATTGCAGCCGCCGGGCATGAAGTGGGTACGCATGGACTGTCCCATACTTTTATCTACCGACAGGATCAGGCCACATTTCGTGACGAATTGCTGCGCGCGAAAACCGAGACGGAGGCTATTGTTCAACGGCCGGTCATATCCCACCGTGCGCCTTACTTCTCGATCACCAGAGATTCGATTTGGGCGCTGGATGTGCTGGCGGAATTGGGTATCCGGTACGATTCAAGCATCTTCCCGGTTCAGAACTACCGGTATGGCATCGCAGGGTCGCCTCGAAATCTCTATTTTCTCAGCCTGTCCAAGGGAGGGGATCTATGCGAATTTCCCGTGTCCACGGTCAAGGCCTTGGGTCGTGTCTGGCCCTGTTCCGGGGGAGCTTATTTCCGGATCTATCCCTATAGATTCACCAAGCGGAATATTGAGGCCCTGAACCGTGAGGGGATTCCAGCCAATTTCTATATTCATCCCTGGGAGCTGGATCCCGATCATCCTCGCATACCGCTTCCGCGCCGGATCAGCCTGACCCACTATTTTCGTCTTGGAAGCACAGTGCCAAGACTCAAGCGACTTCTTAAAGAGTTTCAGTTTGGTACTCTGGAGAGCGTCATCGAGCATGAAAGACCACACATCCGGCATCAAACAGTACTTTGACCATACAGCAGCACGGTTTGACGGGATTTATTCTCTGGATAAGCCCTGGCCTCAGAAGGCTATCGACGCGCTGTTTCGAAAGACGGTCAACCAGCGGTACGAATTGATCATGGCGGAACTGTGCAATGTGGAGGGACAGGCGGTCTTGGATGTAGGCACCGGCTCCGCCCGGTATGCTGTCGAGTTGGCGGCTCGTGGGGCGTCCGTGACCGGAGTTGATTTTTCATCTGAGATGATCGGGCTCGCGCGCGAAGCGGCCAGGCAGAGAGGGGTCGGCGAGCGGTGCCGATGGTTTCAGGGAGATTTCCTGCAGTTGAAGAACCTAGGCGATCAGTTTGATATCAGCCTGGCGATCGGCTTCCTTGATTACATTCGAGACCCGCAACCAATCCTGCAGCGGATGGCGCAACTCACAACCAAAGCTCTCTACCTGAGCTTCCCGAAGCGGTGGACCGCCAGGACCGGCCTGCGAAAGCTGAGGCTGGCATGGAATGGATGCTACGTCCGGTTCTATAGCAGGCGTGAGGTCGATGCTCTCCTGCGGAGACTGGGTCGAACTCCCGCCTCAGTTCAGGTGTCTTCGGTGAATCGGGATTTCATCGTCAGGGTCTCGTTTGCTTGATGCCGATGCCCAAGGCCAGGGTGCTACACATCATCACCCGACTGATCCTGGGAGGGGCGCAGGAAAACACCCTCTTGACAGTGATCGGCCAGCAGCGGTCAAGTCGATATGATGTTGTGCTTCTTTCGGGGATTGACGAAGGGCCAGAGGGTACGCTACATGACCAGGCTAGGGCCGAGGGTGTGAATCTCGTTCTCGTACCGTGGCTGGTCCGCCCGATCCGGCCTATAACAGATGCTGTAGCCCTCCTGGCCCTCTACCGGTTCATAAAGAAGGGGAAGTTTGACATTGTCCATACCCATTCTTCAAAGGCCGGGATTCTGGGAAGGGTGGCGGCGCGAATGGCGGGAGTCCCTGTCGTTGTGCACACTCTACACAGCCTCGTCTTCCATGAATATCAAAGCTGGCTCAAAAACCGGTTGTATATTTTCTTAAAGAGACTCTGCGCCCCGCTGACGGATTGTTACATCAGCGTGTGTGACGCGACGACTCAGGGAGCGCTCAAGAAAAGGATTGCTTCCGCAGACCGGTATGTGACCGTCTACAGCGGGATACCGCTAGGTCCCTTCTTGAAAATCAGCGAGCAACTGACCGCTGAGGAGGCGAAGGTCCGATTAGGGCTGAATCCTGCCCGTCCTGTCGTGGGGAAAATTGCTCGACTGTATCATCAAAAGGGACATGATCTCTTTTTGCGAGCCGCTGCACGTATTGCAGTTGAGAATCCGGAAGTCGTATTCTTGCTCGTTGGAGACGGGATCCTTCGCGAGTCTTTACAACAAATGGTTCGTGAGTTAGGGATCCATGACTGTACTGTCTTCGCTGGCCGTGTGGCTCCTTCCGATGTCCCGCTCCACATGAGAGCTATGGATGTGGTTGTCCACACCTCGATTCGGGAGGGGATCGCACGGGTGATTCCTCAGGCCTACGCAGTGGGAACGCCGGTGGTGGCCCTCGATCTGGATGGAGCGCCCGAGGTGATCGAACACGGGCGCACCGGCTTCCTGATAAAGCCTGGGGCCGACGACTCGGTCGCCGCGGCAGTCGGCACTCTGCTTCGGTCGAGGTCATTGCGGCAAGAAATGGGACAGAGGGGACGCGCAATTGTCTTGCAGAAGTTCCCCGTTGAAGTCATGGTAGAGCAGATCGACAGGGTCTACGGAAAGCTGCTGGCCAGCAAGGGATTGCCCGTGCAAGCCGCTCCTCACGCGATGGGGCGGGCGGCTCTGTAGGGCTTCAGAGTTTGATGGGTGGCGGGCAGGGGCCCTTGCCGCAGAGACGAATCAACGGGATCTACTATGAATTACTTGATCACGGGCGGAGCAGGGTTTATCGGTTCCCATCTTGCAGAGGCTTTACTGGCACGCGGAACTGATGTAGCGATCATTGACGACCTCTCGACCGGAAGTATCCTGAACATCGAGCATCTCAAGCCCAATCCACGGTTTCAGTATGTGCTGGATACCATGATGAACCGGGCAGTCCTGACCGAATTAGTGGACCGGGCTGATGTCATCGTGCATCTGGCGGCGGCGGTAGGAGTTAGGCTGATTGTGGAGAGTCCCGTCCGAACGATTGAAACGAATATCAAAGGAACGGAATTGGTTTTGGAACTGGCCAGCAAGAAGAAGAAAAAAGTCATCATTGCCTCAACGAGCGAAGTGTACGGCAAAGCCAGCAAAGTCCCGTTTTGCGAGGATGACGATCTCGTTATGGGAGCGACTAACAAGGGACGCTGGAGCTATGCCGGCTCCAAGATGATCGATGAGTTCCTTGCCCTTGCCTATTGGAAGGAGAAGCAAGTGCCCACGGTGGTGGTCCGGCTGTTCAACACCGTGGGCCCGCGGCAGACCGGTCAGTACGGGATGGTGGTACCACGGTTTGTCGGACAGGCGTTGCGGGGCGAGCCAATTACGGTATACGGAGACGGCAGCCAGCGGCGGTGCTTCACCTGGGTCGGCGATGTGGTCCAAGCGCTCGTTGCGCTTTCCGAGCACCCGGGCGCGATCGGGGAAATTTTCAACTTGGGGAATACCGAGGAGATCGCGATCCTCGAGTTGGCCGAGCGGACCAAAGGGCTGACCGGCAGTGCGTCGCCTATCGTGTTCGTTCCCTACGAACAGGCCTACGCAGCCGGTTTTGAAGACATGACTCGACGCGTCCCCTCCATCGAGAAAGCCCATCGATTGATCGGATACCGGCCCACCCTTGGACTTGACGGCATCCTCAAATCCGTCATCGAACACCTGGAGCAAGGGACAAACTGAGATGCTGGAGACCATCCTGGCAGGAGCAATGTGCGCGTTGTTGCTCTCGCTTACCCTGACCCCGCTGATTCGCATGGGGGCGCGCCGATACGGTTTCGTGGTCCAGCCGCGTGTCGATCGATGGCACCAGAAGCCCACGGCTTTGTTTGGGGGGGTGGGCATCTTCTTAGCGTTCGCCATCCCCTTCGCGGTTCTGAACGAACACGAACGGAGTCTGCTCTTTCTGATGGCAGGAGCCACCATTGTCTTTGGGCTTGGTATCGCCGATGACCTTCACCCTGTACAACCGTATATCAAGTTGGTTGTCCAGATCATGGCGGCAGGCCTCGCTACCTATGGGGCCTTCGCCCCATCTCACGGGATGGGCCTGCTCCTGATCCCCTTGGCGATTTTCGGCTTAGTGGCTCTGACCAACGCCTTCAACCTTCTCGACAATATGGACGGACTCTCGGCCGGGACGGCATGTATCACGTCATTCTTCCTGTTCCTTATTTCGTACACCACCCAGAATTGGATGATCGCCCTCTGTGCGGCGATCTTGTTCGGGGCTACGCTGGGATTCCTCTTTTACAATTTTCATCCAGCCACGATCTTCATGGGCGATTCCGGCAGCATGTTCTTGGGGTTTACCCTGGCGGCCCTCACGATGAAGGGTAACTGGGGAGAGGCCACAAACTTGTTGCTGATGGTCGTGACGCCTCTCATGGTCTTGGCTGTCCCTATATTCGACACCACCTTTGTCGCGCTTGTTCGCTGGATAAATGGCCGCGCCATTTCCCAGGGTGGCCGTGATCACACCTCACATCGCCTAGTGGCCTTCGGATTACCAGAAAAGAGAGCGGTGTTGCTTTTCTATTTGATCAGCGGCATCTGTGGCTCCCTTGCCTTTTTAGGGGTGTGGTACAACGCGATCCTTCCATCTATCTTGGGAACACTCGTTGTCATCGGTATCTCCTGTCTCGGCATATTTCTGAGCCGGGTTGTAACCTACGGGACGGAGGACGAAGCAGGCGTCCGAGCAGCCGCCGATCGCGGTGTGGTGCTCGATATCTTTCTCATGCATAAGCGCCGGATCGCGGAGGTGTTGCTGGATGTGGCGCTGATCTGTGTGGCGTATGTCTTAGGCTTTGTCCTACGGTTTGACGGAGCGGTTCTCCGGCAGCACGTTGTCACGCTTGCCCAATCCTTGCCGCTGATTGTTCCTCTCAAACTCGCCGTATTTACATACTTCGGGTTATACCGCGGGGTTTGGCGTTATGTGTGGGTGCAGGACCTCATCGCCATCCTGAAGGCCGTGACCATGAGCTCTGTACTTGCGGTCGCCGCCATGACCATGCTGTTCCGGTTTGACCTATTTCCACGGAGCGTGTTCATAATTGACTGGATGGCGTTGCTGCTTCTGGTCGCAGGGGCTCGCCTCTTGATTCACGTCATTCGCGAATATCTGGTCGGTTTGTCTGATATCAAAGGTAAGCGGGTTGTCATTGTGGGAGCTGGAGATGCGGGCGAGTTGGTGCTCAGGGAACTCAGGAACAATGTGCGCCTCGGATACGTTCCTGTTGGCTTCTTCGACGACGATGTTGATAAGCATGGACGACGGATTCACGGTGTCCCGGTCCTAGGCGGCAGGGATAGGATTCCGGAACTGGTCGGCAAGCTCGGAATCAACCAGATTATGATCGCAATGCCTTCAGCGTCACGTGAATCGCTTGCCGGAGTCGTCAGAATTTGTGAATCGTCCGGTCTGCCTGTTACCGTGATGCCCTCATTGGCCGAATTGTTTTTAAACACTTCTCAAGTTCATGCCGTGCAGCCTTTATCGAGAGCGGTCACGGTCGGGCAGGAACGGATGTCGAACTGATGCGCAAGCGTGTCTTCAATGCCAGCAACATTCGCCGGGCTCATGCCTGGTTGATGCCCATCGTCTTCGCTCTAACAGCCGCATGTCACGGGCTGCCAGCGCGCGATAGCGGGAATCCAGTACGGGTGGAGGCAGTCGACAAGTTTGCGTTCACTGGTCAGATCTCATCGCTCGCGTTCCTCCAGGGAGGACATGCGCTGGTCATCGGGGGATGCCATGTGCAGGCTCAGGGGAATGGCACGGCGTGCACGCAAGGCGAGGTTCGGGTGATGAATTTGGATGGGACAAAAGAGGAGGACGCCTTTCGGTTGCCGAAGGCCGTGACCGCGATTGCGGTATCCCCGGATGGAAAAATCTGGGTGGCTGGTGATTCGGAAGGACGGCTGATCCGGTCAACTGATGCCGCTACGGTGTCGTCGAAACTTCTGAATCAGAAGCAAGCAATTACTGCGTTGGCGTTCTCTCCCGATGGGAAGTGGGTGGTTTCCGGAAGCCACGACCACTCCTTCCCGCTGGGCTTTATGGATGTGGCGACAGGCGGCGTGATCAAAGTGAAAATGCGGTTTGACCCGGTGACGGCCCTTGCCTTTGCGCCAAATGGCAAGGATTTGGCGGTGGGTATGGAGAAAGGTGAATTGGCGGTCTGGGACTTTACCTCGCATGCCAGTCCTGTACCTGTGTCCTTTCACGGAAGCGAGGCGAGGGCTATTTTGGATGCTTCGTTCTCTCACGATGGCAAGCTCTTAGCCTATGGCAGCCGTGATGCAAGGGTAGAGGTCTGGGATAGGAGATCCGATCAATCTCTTATGGAATTGAAGGTGAGCTCCGCTGTCAACGCGTTGAAATTTTCACCCGACGGTCAATATCTTGCGGTGGGCCAAGAAAATGGGAAGCTTGCGCTTTTTGAGTTGGAGACCGGACAGGAAATCTGGTCGAAACGACATATCGTCTCGATCTCAGATCTCGCTTATTCCCCCGACGGAAGCACTCTGGCAGTAGCAGCTCAACAACATGTCTTCTTGTACTCTCTAGGGGAGGGAAGCCCTGAACCTGGTCCCACATCACGGTCTGAGCGCTTGACGGGGTCCAAAATGAAGGGACGGGCGCTGCCAGGACGAACAGCTTCTTTTTCGCCGGTCTCTTCACGAAGGCTCATCCGAATCATGCAGATCGCGCAGGACGAATTTCTGTGGCTTCTGCCCTTTGACCGGCTGGTGGCTGGCTCGGTTCAGGCTATGGTGAAACTGGTCCCAGGGGCAGCAGTCGAGCCATCAGGGATAGCGTCTGCTCAAAGGCTGACACTGAACGCTGGCGGACGCTCCCTTTCGCTTGATCTCAGGACGCTGGAGCAGGCCGAGGGGCGCGAGGGGCTTCGTGAGGCGGTGCGGACGTATGAGTCAGCTCAACGGTTTCTACTGGTTTCCAGTCCAATTGCGGCGACCAGCCTCGAGGATGCCGCTATCCAGGGCGCTCTGGCTGAGTTGGGCCCCGGCCTGCGTCTGGGTCCATGGCCAGCCGAGGGGCCGGCTGTGAGGGTGAGCGGAGCCGCTGAAACTCCCGTAATCTCGACGTTGCCGGGGGCAGACCAGGGAATCGAACAGGCCTTGCTTGCGGGTCGAGTCGCCTATTTGCAATTGACGAAGTTCTCCCGGTTGACCGCTAGGCGGGTGCAGCAGTGGCTCGCAAGGGGAGGAACGGAGTCGCAGCGTCAGGCTGATGCCGTGGTGCTCGATCTGCGTGATAACCCAGGCGGTGATTTGGAGTCGGCTGTCGCAACGGCAAAGAATTTGGTCCCGCGGGGACATCTGATTGCGAGCGTTATTGCCAGAAAGAATGGAGAACGTACTGACTTCTGGTCAGATGGCCCACGAGGCCGCCCGCGGTCCATGGTCGTTTTGGTGAATGAGAGAACAGCCGGCACTGCGGAGTTGCTCGCCTGCGCGCTTCAGGCGTCAGGGGCCGGAATCCTCGTTGGTGCCAGGACGGCCGGGGTAGACGAGGTCTACACGACCTTCGGGCTGGCCAGCGGTGACAGGCTTCGGGTCAGCACCGGACGGTTCCTTTGTCCGGATGAGCGGAGTGTCCGCTGGAAAGGGCAAGCAGTCGATGTGGAAGTCGGCCCAGCCGCTAGCGCAGGAGTCGTTCCTATCGGAGTGTCTCCCACAGACTCTTTGCGTCCCCGGCGTCTGGTGAGCCAGCTTGGAATCGGTCTTCCGACAACGTGGGACCAGCAATTGCGCGCAGCAGTGGACCTCGCTTTATGCCTCAGCCAGGCTCGCCCTCGTGATCACGCCGGCCAGCAGGCGGTTGCTCGGGGCCTTGACTCATCAGCAAGTCTGTTGAGCGTCTGCCAGTGAGCCCAGGCGAAGCGTGCCGGTTCGCCTGCCCTGCCTTCTAATTTCCTTCCCTCCTCATCGTGAGACAGTGCGGTTGCGGAGTTCGCGCCAGCATCTGCCGGCTGAGGGGTCCTTTTGAATCAGAGGAGAGAAAAGTTGGACGACAACCGGAACGCGCGTACGGAAAGGACGGGATCATTGACCGGCTCGGCCATCCGCTGGGTGCTGGTCTTGGCGGTGAATTCCGTTGTTCAGTTTGAAGGCTATGCGCTGGCTTCGGTGAACCTCCCGACGCACCATTGGGCCTATGAAGCCATTGAACGCTTAACGGCTATGGGGGTAATCGGCCACGCCATCGTGGTCACGAAGCCCTACAGCCGGAAGCAGGCTGCACAATATGTGGCGCAGGCGCTTCGGCAGGCAGCGGACAGCCCACAGGCTCAGGAAGGTCAGGAAGAGGTCACGGGCCTCCTGCTGGAGCGGTTGGTCCGTGAATTTCGACCAGAGCTGATGGACATCGGGGCATTGCCGGGCAATCCACGGGCTGGGCTGTTGGATTCCTTGCGCATACTGGGGCCTTCAGGAACCTCGGGGACAAAGACCAATGCTGTTCGGTATGGGGGCCGGCTTCAGGTGGAAGGTGATGCTTTTTTTGTAGGGCACCAGACTGTGCGGTTGCGTGAGAACCGCGGCGGTGAATACTACGCCAACGGCGAACAAATCCAAACAGACGTCAGGGGATGGATCGAGCTCGGCGACGCGATTTCCATTGTGGCGCAGCCCAAGTACATCAGTAACCCACATGTGCTCGGGATCGGGGCAACCAATAACACCAAAGAAGCATACCTGCGGGAACTGAACTTCAAGCTTACCCTTGCGAATATCTCGCTGGAAGTGGGGCGTGGGATGCAGTGGTGGGGGCCCGGGTATCATGGGTCGTTGCTCCTGACCGATCATGCGTTCCCACTCGACATGATCAAGCTGGGCAGCGAGGAGCCGTTCCGCCTTCCCTGGGTCTTCCGGGACCTGGGGGAATGGAAGGTCAATACCTTTCTGACGCAACTGGATCGCGACCGAGACTTTCCCAGGGCCAAAGTCTTTGGACTCCGCATCAGCTACTCGCCGACCAGTTGGCTGGAGCTGGGATTGACCCGCTTGACGCAGTTTAATGGGCGGGGGCGTGATCAGTCTTTTCCCGACGCGGTGCTGAAAGCCTATTTCTCCAATCCCAACACGCTGGGAGGCAATGACGTCAACGAGCAGGCCATGATTGACTTTCGGGCGAAGGTTCCGCACATCAACTATCTTGTTCCGTTCCCTTCCGGCCTTCAGCTCTATGGGGAGATCGGCTCCGAGGACAAGTGGTCGAAATTCCCCTTGCCGACTCAAGCCGCAGTCCTCGGCGGAATCTATATCCCCCAATTGTTTCCTGGCGATTCGACGGATCTTCGGTTCGAATACGCGGACACTGACCTTTCACGTCGAAGAACCAATATAGCGAATGTCTGGTATAATAATTTTCTATACCGGAGCGGGATGCGCTATCGCGGTTTCCCCTTGGGACATTGGATGGGAACCGATGCCACCGATTACTTCTTGCGCGCCACCCGCCACATGACCGACGATTTGGTCGTCGGAGTCAACCTCGATTATTCTCAGCGCGGCATGAGTTTGCCGCAGCATGAAAAGAAGCGCGAAGCGGCTGTGGATGTGACCTGGTGGCTGACCGGCAAGATGCAGCTCACCGTAGGGTACACCTACCAGCATATTCAGAATCCCGGTCAGATTACGAGCATCAATCCCTTTCAAGAGACCTTCGCAAGCGGCGTTCTGTCAGAGAATTCCTTCTTCTGGACAAACCTGGCCTGGGAGTTTTAAGGGCCTCCACAGCCTGTGCATGGTGGTGGGCCGCGTAAGACCAGGAATTGACTCTCCTGCTTGCCTTGCTAACTTTGCGGTACTTCTGTATTCTACTCTCCGGGACTTCTCTCTGGCGTATGGCTTCTCTGGGCCAAGCGAGAGGCTGTCGAACGGACCTTCGAGGATTTATGCGGATGGGCATTGAGCCGAACATCCAGGGTTGAGACGAGTACGAAGTGAGCTTGTGATGGCCGGAAAGAGAGACTTATGAAAAATCGGTGGTCTGAGAAGAGGGCCGGGAAGCTGACGGGGATTGATGCGTTGGTGTATGCCAGCAGGATAATCGGGGAAGAACCGGAGTTGGTGTTATGGGGCGGAGGGAATTCTTCTGCGAAGGCCATCGTTAAAGATCATCTCGGTCGTGAAGTCCGCGTCTTGCTGATGAAAGGCAGTGGCTCTGACATGAGGACGATCACTGCCAAGCAGTTTACGCCTCTACGACTTGACGAATTGCTCCCTCTCTTGGAGCGCGAGGATATGACGGACGAAGAGATGGTCGCGTATCAAAGTCGATGTATGATGGAGAATTCTGCTCCTAAGCCGTCTATTGAAACCCTTCTGCACGCCTTTCTCCCGGCTCCTCACGTTTATCACACCCACGCTGATTCGATCTGCGCGCTCACCGACACCTCAGACAGTCAAAAGTTGATCCAGAGCGTCTATGGCGATGAAGTGGCCCTCATTCCCTACCTGAGGCCAGGGTTTCGATTGGCTAAGTTGGTCGCGGAGGCTTATCGGAAAAATCCTGGGCTGCGCGCCATTGTCCTGGACAAGCATGGATTGGTCACGTGGGGCAAGACGCCGAAAGAGGCTTACAACAAAACAATCAGGATGGTTTCTGAGGCGGAACGGTTCATACGCCGGAACACCCAGGGCCGTTTCGATCGGCCCGTACGGGCAATTGTCGCCCAGCCTGCCTCAGAGCGCCGCGCCCACGCCGCGCTGGTTGCTTCCCTGCTTCGTGGTGCCGTCAGCCGGAGCAGGCGGATGATCGTCACGTATGAGGATAGCAAGTTGGCGTTGGCGTTCGTCAACGATCCTCGCGCGCGACTCCTGTCGCAGGTCGGGCCGTTTACCCCTGACCACATGCTCCACACGAAGCCGAAGCCCC
>Ga0233425_10001207_pt1 | contig 59964 bp, 65 predicted proteins | sample Watercolumn_Towu_2_FD_181712 | JGI IMG/M metagenome (GOLD analysis project Ga0233425, IMG submission 181712) | Freshwater microbial communities from Lake Towuti, South Sulawesi, Indonesia - Watercolumn_Towuti2014_140_MG | ecosystem: Environmental > Aquatic > Freshwater > Lake | place...
TGAGACGAAGGAGAGCTCCAGGAGCTCGGCCTTGGTGATGAGGTTACCCTCGCGCTCCTTCTCGATGTAGCCGACGCTCGTGGCGCGCAGGAAGCCAAGATCGTAGAGCCGGCGCTTCTCCTGGCCCTCCTCGGTCGGGGCGAACTTGCCGTTGAAGATCATCTTGCCGTCGACGACCTCGATGCTGGTCGTCATGCCGATCAGGCGGCTGTGGTCATGACCCCAGAGGATGACGGGATTGAGCATGTACCGCTCGGTGTCCCAGCCATCGAGCTTGATGACCTCCTGGTAGCGGTCGAGGTTCTCAGTGGTGCCCACGACGCGGAAGGTGCCAGTGTCCTCATCGGACGCGGCCTTGATCCGGCTGATAAGGTCCCGGACTTCCGGGGAGGCGAACTTCTCGACGATCTGCGCGGCGAGGTCCGCGGCGATGTTCTTCATTGCGTGGAGTATACACGAGGAATTCCACGGCTTGAGCTGAACTGGGGGAGTGGACTGAAGAGAGATAATGATGTTCGCTCAGTTCGGATCGCTTCCGGGAGGGAAACATGTCGAACTCCATGATCGGCCTCAGAGCGGCCTCGCTCTGCTGTGTAGTGTCCGCGTTTGCGTTGCCTGCCTCGCCATTAGCCCCAACCGAGCAACCTCGGCACCTTGCCATTCAGGACAACTGTCCGGCGATCCATGGACCGACCGCGAACGCTCCAGACATACTTGGCATGCCTCTCGGTGCAAGTGCCGTCCAAGTCCTGTCTCGGCTGCGATGCCTGGGCTATCAGCCGCAGTTTACGTTCAACAATGAGGTGCCGGCGATGCCCGATGGCTCTCGCCCGGTGCGGTTTATTACGGCTCGCCGGGGAGGAGAGTCTCTTCAGATCGCCGTCGCAGGTCCCAACGGTCGCGGAGTGGTCGTAGGTATCCAAAGGCACGTGCGTTTTCGGGAAGGGGAGGAGCCCGCACTTGCTATTCTTGAAGTCGACCTTGGTGCCAAGTACCCGCCGCTGATGAACCGCTTCAGGCCGACATCCCCGCGACGTGGTTCGGCCGCCGCGGACCTAAGCGGGTTTACGGGCGAAGCGCGCGTGCTCACCCCGCTTGCGATGTGCCACAACGAGCATGCGCATGCAGGAGGGGATTTGCTCGTCTATCCCGATCCGGATTGTGGTGTCTTGATCGCTGCCGATATTACGGCGTCCGCGCGTAACCCCCGGCTGGCAAGCTCGTTCGCGGTTCAACTGAGCCACGGTGCCTTGGCCGTTGAACACAACAATCGATATCTCGAAATCGCTAGGGAGGCCATTGCGCGGCGTCGGGCAGAGGAGCTAGAGCGGGCGCGAAATCGGCGGCCTGATCTGTAAGCAACCGATCAATCCTGTCCGATTTTTTCCGGTCGAATGAAGCACCGGCAGTTGGTGTGGAGCGGCGGCACGTCGATGGCGCGATAGTCGAGGGTGAGCTCCTTCCCATCCTCGTCGGCGAGCACCTCGCCCTTCTTGAAGAAGACCTCGTTGATGCCGATCACCCGGCCGTCCTGGGGGCCGCAGTAGCCGCAGACCTTCTCGTCTTCGGCGGTGTACCAGCGCATGGTCTTCACCACGCCAGACTGGCGGTAGGCCTCCCGGCTGCCCTCGTTCGCGATGTAGAAGGCCTCGGTGCGGGCGACCGCGGCCGCACGCACCTTGTCTGAGTACGCATAGACGCCCTTCACCCGTTCGGTGAGCTGGGTCAGGTCCTCTCCGGCCTCGATACCGTCATTGAGCGCCTTGGCGAGCAGGGTGGCCGTGGTGCGGTTGTAGCTCTTGGCGAGACGCCGTGCCGCCATGTCCACGATGGTCGCGATCCGCGGCTGGGACGGGTCGAAGGTGCCGGCGAATGCCTGCGCGGCGAACTCCTCGATGGCCTGCTCGAGCATGAGCCCCTTGAGCATCGGCCCCACGAAGTCGACCATGACGGATACCTCGCGCTCGGCGTCGAATATGTCGCCCTTCTTCACCGCCTTGGTGATGTGCTTGAGGTTCTGGACGACCTCCCGCTCCTGGCGGTTGTTGAAGTCGCGCACCTGGTCGGCGACGAGCTTCTCGTGGTCCTCCACCCGGGCGACGAAGGCCTTGTGCGCGGCCTCGTCAGGATCGTGGTGCGCGGCGACAATCTCTGCGGCCTTAGAGGCGATCCGGTCGAAGGCTCGTTCACGGCGGCTATTTGCCCGCACACGGGCCGGTGCCGCCTTCTTCGGCTCATCCTCCGTCTCAGGGCTGGAAGGGGCCGCAGGGGCGACCACAGGCTCTCCCAGAGGGGTGCCCGGCGCGCTGTAAACGGTGTCGCCGCCCTGGACCGGGGGGAGGCCGACGGTGGCCCGGACCTCGTTCACCGTCATATACGGCTGCTTAGCGAGCGCGATCTCCCGCTCCTTCAGCTGGAGCTCCTGGTTCACCGGGACGAACTCGTCGTAGGCGAAGTAGTAGGCTCCCGTGCTGTCGAGCATCGGAGCCACCTGCACGTTGAGGAAGGCCAAGAGGTCGTCGGCGATGGGCTTCACCGTGTACTTGGCGAAGACGTACTCGGCCGCCTCGGCCGATGCGCGGTTCACCTCGGTCGTGAGGCCTACGAGCGTCTTGGGGACGCCGAACCCGGCAAGGATCTTGTCGCGATAGCGGTCGTCGGTCGCGCCCATCTCCATGTCAGCCATGGTGGCTGTGGTCTTGGCGTACTTGGACCCCTTGGGAAGGACGCCAATCTTGTGGGCGTTCCGGACGCCCTGATGATCGTTGGCGAGCCCAGCCTTGATCAGCTTGATACGAGCCTCGGTCTCTTCCTCGGTCTCGATGAAGCCGCCGAACACCGCACCGTTCACGAAGAACCGGCTCAGGAACTCTGTGACGTAGGAGCTCGTGTCCGCCCAGCGGGCGATCTTCTGGAGCTTGCCCACGCCCCAGTACGGCTTGGCCGGGTCGACGTAGCGATCATGCAGGACGGCATCGAGCGTGAGGTCCCGGACCTTCGCGCCATCCCCGTACTTGTAGCCGATGAGCTTCCCGTCATCGACGTTCGGCACGACCTTCGTCGGGATGAGGGGCTTGAGGCGCTTGTCCTTCTTCTCCCAAAAGGCGTTGCCGGCGAGCTCCTTGTAGATGGTGGTGAGGTAGATGAAGTCCTTGCCGGTGAAGTGGTCGGCGGGGCTGTCGAGAAAGTCGACGAGAGGGCCGTCGAACACCTCCTGGTCGTCGCCATTACGCTGGTAGCGCATGACCTTGAACCGGACCGCGGCAACGGACGAGGCCACCTTGTCAGCGGCGATGAAGACCCACTCCCGGTTCGCCTCGAGCAGGTTCTTGGGGTGGATGCCGTCTGCCTCGCCGGTGAGGGGCACCCAGGTGGCGAGGCTCTGATCCGTCGCCTTCTCCCTCGCACCGAAGCTCCGAAGGAGGGACGTGAGGATGTTCATATGGGGGTCAGTATACCGCCTTGAATCCACGTTCCTGGAGTCGAGCGGCTGGACCACCTTAGGAAAATGGTGGAACGCTTAGCTATCGGCGATATGGGGAGGGATATGAGCTGGGAACTGACCACGCACGAGTTCGAGCTCAATGAGGGGTACACGGAAGTCTTCGAGGCCGGTGACCCGTCGTTTACGGGCAAGGTCCGGGAGGAGAATAGCCAAGCCACGCTCGTGCTCGTCGAGTCGCTCTCCGGTCGCAAGGGCGCGATCAGGGAGGTCATAGTCAGGTCCCACGGGGCGGACTTCCAGTCGAGCCATGCCGATGGCGCTTCCGCACATGTCCTCACTGGCTTTCTCAAGCGGTCCTCAGGTCTCGCCGTCCATGTCACCGCTCGGGTGAAGGACCGCTTCCGCGTCTCCATCCTAAGGCTGAGACAAGCGATGCAGAAGGCGCTCCTGCCCTGCGAGCTCTGCAAATCGGTCGCCAAGATTCTCACCAGGGCATTGCTCGCGTCGGCTGGCCTTTCCATACCGGGAGCCGGCTCGATGATGGACGCGCTCGCTGATCTGGACCTGGAAGGCTTTCTTCAGGCCGCAAGGCGTACGCCTCTCTGGCAATGGATAGTGGACGCCAAGCTGGAGGTCTTGGTGTTCGCCCTCGTGGGGCCACTCTTTCTCGCCCTCAGGTCCGCGCGGAGCATCGAGGATTGGTTCTATGACGAGGTTTGCCGAGCCGCCGGGTACTGCGGTGACGGCCGTGGCTCTAAGCTGCGATACGCCTAAATCCACGCGATCCCGATGTTCTCGCCCTCCGTCGCCCTTGAGAGGGTGAGCGCCAGCGCATCGCCAACGTTAGGGGAGGGGACGCCGCGCTTCTTCATGTCCTCCTTGCTCTCCAGCTGGAGCTTGCCGGAGGAGGCGATCTTGTACTTGGGCTGCGCCAGCTCGTAGAAGCCCTCGTGCTTCTCGAGGATGGCGTCGCGTAGCCAACCCCGGACGTTGGCCCAGCTCTCCACGCGTATGTTCAGGTACTCCTTCTCGTCTCGCGGCTTCCCGGCGCTGTTCACCCCGAACACCCGATCCGCGACATCCGGCTGCTCCCTGAGGCGGTCGAAGATGCCGGCACCCAGGCCGATGACGTCGATGTAGAGCGAAGCCTTGGGGTGGTCCCGGAGATACCGGGCCGCCTTGCCTGCCAGCTGCATCGTGTCGTTGCCGTTCACGACCTCCAGCACCTTGGCGGTGTTGCCCTTGCGATGGACGAAGGCGCTGTCGTCGTCGCCGAAGCGGGCAGGGTCGAGCCCGATGCACTCGTCCTCCTGATTGATGAGCTCCCGGTCTGCGCCGAACGCCTTCTCGATCAGGTCTATGGAAATGAGGGTGTCGGAAGCGCGCTGCGGGAACTCACCGAGGACGCGGACGCGGTAGATGTCGCTGTCCTCGCCGTACTTGGCGGCGACCTCCTGCACGAAGTCCCAGGTGACGAGGCCCGGCACCACCTGCGCCTTCGCCTGGACGTTCGGGGTGTCGAAGGCGCTGATATGGATCTTCGAGAACGTCGGGTCCTTGAAGGCGTCGTAGAAGGGACCGGAGTTCTGCGTCGGGTTGCCGATTAGGACGAAGCGGACGGTGTGGCCGCCGGCCATCGCGCCAAGGGCGGCTTCGTAGATCTTCGGGCTGATGCCCGACGCTTCGTCGAAGATGACTAGCATGGACTTGGCGTGCCAGCCCTGGAAGCCCTCCATGTTGTGCTCGTCGTTCGCGATGCCGATGGCGAACCACGTCTCGTCGAGCTCGAACTTGGTCTTTAGGAGGTTCCCCCCGAGCGGGTAGCGGGCCTTCTTGTAGGCGTCTCTGAGGTTTCGCCAGAACTGGTTCTCCACCTGCGTCCAGGTGGGCGCGGTGTTGATGACGACGGCGTCGGGGCCGTAGGCGAAGAGGAACCGCAGCCCCTCCCTCGCCATGTGGTACGTTTTGCCGGAGCCGTTGTTCGAGCGGATCGCCGTATTGCGGTGATCGCGGATGGAGAGGCTGATCTCGAGCTGCTTCCCCCACGGCTCATAGTCGAGCACCTCGCGGTGGAAGAAGGCCGGGTCGTCCCTAAACCTCTGCTGCAGGCTTAGGAGCTCTTCCTCCTCCATTTGCGAGGGCGATTAGGTCGGCGATGGTCTTGCCGCCGCTGGTCAGGTCCACCTTGTCCGTGACCTTCCCGTAGAGGCCGTTGCTGAGCTCCTGGTAGTGGAGGAAGGAGCCCTTGAGCGCTTTCTCGAGGCCAGCTGCCTGGAGCGCCTCCTCCACCTCCTCGGGCGACATCTTCTTGGCTTGGGCGATGCGCTCAATCGCCGCCCAGATCACGGTGCGCCGGTCGCGGAGGCCTCGAGGTCTGCCTTTGGGGTTACCGCTCTGGCCGGGCTTCCATGGCGCGGCGAGGTTCTTCGAGTTGCCGCGCTTCTTGGTGTTCTTCCCGGTGCTCTTGGCCGCTGCCATATGCCCACGATTATACCACTCGCCGGAGCCACCTCTTGAGGCGCTGCCAGAGGGAGAGCTTCGCTGGCCCGCGGAGGGTGCCGGTTCGCTTCCGCTGCGCGAGCGTCACGATCGCCTGCGCGCTGAAGGCTCTGCGGTTGGGCGCTCTCCGGTCGAGGCGCTGCTCCTTCACGATCCGGGCAAAGGTGCTGGCCATGGCCTAGAAGAGAACGGACCCGACAATCGCGATGGAAATGAGGACCGCCGGCAGTCCCACGAAGAAGAAGAGCATCGCCTTGAGCGCTTGCTTTCCTGCCGCTTGGGCGTAGCCCTGCACGTCCTGTTCGTATTTGTTCATAGAGGTAAAGCTATACCATACGCCTGCTAACCCGGCGAGGTTTGGCCCGCTCCGAGCCGTGATCCGCCAGCTGCCGCAGCTCCCGGTCGACGTGCTTCCCGCAAAGCCACATGTCGCCAGATGCGTATGCCGGACCTTGGCCCCGGAAGCCGATAGCGATCCCGCAAGCGTCGCAGAAGGCTTGGGCATAGGGACGGGGCTGCATGCACAGGAAGTATACCGCCGTGTGCGCGAGTCCTCCGCCTTATCCCCACGAGTAGTGAGATGGGACTACGGGATCATCGGGCGCGGGAGGATGACGCATTCAGCCCATTGGCCGCGGATGAGAACGCATCGCTGCACCCGTCCATCCGGCATTTCATAAAGGACCCACTGCTGCGCCGCGCCGTCTACCGCATATCCAACTACCTTGGGAGCCGAGAGAGACGACGTGGTGTCGGTGGAAGGCGGTCTCTGTGGACCAGGCTGCTGCCCACAGGCGGCGAGGAGCGGAACCAGTAACACCATGGGTCTGAGCATTTGGCGCGCCTCCTTGCAGAACGACGATATACAACGATGCGTTCGTTGAAGAGAACAGGCCCCTTGAGGAGGCCTGTGGAGAAGTCAGAAGAGCGAGAGCTGTCGGTTCTTGAGGACGTAGTCCTGCCATTCCCGCGAGCCGGCCATGTAGTCGAGCCAGGCGCGGGTGTAGGCGGCGGGACCGCCTTGCTCCTCCACGAGACCGGGCTCGAGGAACTCGGAGCGATAGCCGGTCTCCGTGACGGGGATCGACTCCTTCGTCGGGATACGCAGCTCGAGGTGCGCGCGGTTCAGGATGGACTTCGCCGCATACGTGACCTCGATCTCGATGCCCTCCCACACGATGGTGCTGGTGACGGTGTCATCGCCCGTCATCTCAGTACTCCTCGGCCCGCATGATGGTGAGCACGCGGGTCGTCACCTCCGGGTCGGCCGGGTTCGGAGAGGCGAACTGGCAGCGCCGGTCGTAGCAGTCGATCTTCCAGAAGAACTTGGACCCGCCGAGCGTCACCTCGCCGAAGTCGTGCTCCATGTACGGATCGTTGCCGTGGTCGAAAGTGCTGAAGTCTCGTACCGCCTGGAGGAGCTCCCGACGGGTCTCGGCGTCGAGGGTCTCGATCCCCGGCGTCACTACCACCGCTCCTCCGACGAAGGTGGAACGGAAGGCGTCGTTGAGCGCGCGGATGCGCGGGATGTCAGGTTCAATGAGGGTCGCGGACACGGGAGCCTCCTGTGCTTTGGTCCGCTCCTCATCATCCCATAAGAAAAGCCCCGCTTACGGCGGGGCTGTGAACAAGGGCTCGTCCGGATGCGCGCAGGAGCCTCTTTTCGAGGGCGTTGACCTGGTTCGTGCGCTTGGACCGGCTGTACTCACGCGCCGGCTATCACACCAAGTGCGCCGAGCTTTCCGATGCCGGCCGCTCCGTCGAGCAGCCGCGGGGTAGTCCTTCTGGATTTTACCGCATCGGATCGCGCGAAGCGTTGGGGCTTAGGTGCGGGGGCAGGTGATGTGGTTCACTTGGCCGTACGCCACGCTCACGGTGCAGCGGTAGGAGACTCCGGCACTTGTGGTCGCCGTGAAGTTGGTCATGTCGCCAGTGCGCACCTGGTTGGTGATGGTGAGCTGATCCACGGGGACGCCGATGATTCCGGCAGCACGGGCGTACATCGCATCATTGTCGGCCGTGGACAGCCAATCGATGGGGTTGGCCGTGGAGCATCCTGCCAGCGCAGCGGCAGCTGCGGCAACGGCGGCGGTCATTTGAAGGCGCATATTCTTCCCTCCCACGTGCGGGTTGCACCCGCGGAGCCTGCGTCAGATTTAACGGAACGTCGATACGCCACAACCGGGGGGGGGTAAGAGAAGCCCCCCGCACGTGCAGCGGGGGGCTGGTGCCTACGCCGGCCGCTTGAGCGGCACGACGTTGGTCTGGAAGTCGGGCGGCAGGTAGGTGAGGTCCTGCACGCCCAGGTACCCGAGGAGGGCTCCGCGCTCGTTCCGGATCGGAACAGCGATGGAGCCCCGACACACGCCGCGGGGCGCGTAGCCGATGCCCAGGGTCTTGGCGACCTCCGGATCGAAGCCGAGCGCGAGGACCGCGTCATGCTCCGGCTCCAGGTAGCTCAGGGGGGAGAGCTTACTGCCCTCCGCCCCCTCGCTCTCGGGAACGGTCTTGGGCCCGGTACGAGGTGCAGCACCGGGGAGAAGACCCGCATGCTGCGCGAGCGTACGGGCGGCATCCTTCGCAGGCACGTCGAGGATGTGGGCGGCGAGGGCGATCTGATCCCCGCCCTTCTTGAGGGAGAAGCAGAAGAAGCCCCTACCTTCGGTGACGACGAGGGCGCGGTCGCCACCGCTTTTGCAGGCCGGGCACGGCCCTCGCCACTGGTTGCCAGAGCCCTTGAGCTCCAGCCCGAGGCACGAGAGCGCTTCGGCGAAGGAGACTCTCTCCTTCACCTCGGCGAAGTCCACGAAGTTGCGCATTGAAGCCTCCGATGGTCATGAGAAGAACTCCTGAGTGGGTCCTCTCGTATTTTACCATCCGCTATCCACAGTGCCGGGCAGGAGAGTGAATAGAGCGTGCTTCAATAGGGGCGGGTACTTTGAAAGGAGGTCGTGATGGCCAAGCGCCCAGACTACGAAGCCTTCGTCAGCCAGAAGAACGGCGACAAGAACTTCTATACTCGCGTGGGGGCCGCCTGGGCGGTCTCCAGCGGCGGCATCAGCATCAAGCTGCACTGCCTGCCGGTCGACGGAAACCTGGTGCTGTTCCCGCCGAAGCCGGCGGACGAGAGCCAGGCCAGCGAGTAGTCCACAGACCCCCGCGCGCGATGCGCGGGGGTCCTGCTATGATGAGGCGGGGCGAGATGGGCTGTCAGGGGCCGCTCGCCCGACCATACGCAGCGCAGTTTCTTACCATCTCCATGCGAACCCGCCGTATCGACCGGCGGGTTTTGCGTTATCGGGTGTTTGCTGCGCGGCGCTTCCGCCGGACCCAGCCCGCCTGCTTTCTCGAGGCCCGGCTTGCTGCGCGGCTGACGCCGGTGCGCCGGCAACCCGCGACCAGCCCCTCGTTGGCGGGCTCGATGAACAGGTAATTCGCGAATTCTGGCTTAACGCCGCGAAGGACGTACTTGGCTAGCGTGCCTGGCGTATCGACAGATCCGATGTTGAGGCCGTCCTTGAGGTCGAGACGGCCAGCGATCTTGCGCAGCCTCTTAGCGACGGCCTCTGCGAACTCATCCGCGATGGTCGGCGGCACATGGAGAACCCAATGCACGTGGCGGCTTCCCGCCGGGTTCGAATGACAATGAAAGCCCTGAACGTGTCCGATGTCCCGACCCTTCCGCTGGCGTTGATCCCGCCACCAGCGGGTGATTCGCGCTTGGAGATCTGCGAAGCAGGGCCCGGCGTGTTCGTCAGGAATGCCGAGCGGAAGGAAGCTCACTGTCACGTGGGTGTTCATTGGACGACCCAGTTCCGTAGCGTAGCGGACAGCATGAAGTGCGTTTTCGCATGCGGCCAGCCCGACATGGAGCGTCCCACATTTTGTCGCCATTGGTAGTACCTTATACCAGAGAGTGTGGTAGGGGCCGGGCGGCCGATGATTCTCAACGCACTCATATCGTAGTTCGATCAAGCGCGAGGTTCCAGTTTTGTTCTCCGCGACCGAATATCCTGTGGGCAGCTGCGGTGGCTACTAGGGCTTGGTCAGGTCCCTGGCTCCGTTAGCGGTCCGCCACGGCTCATGGAGGAGGTGCGCCACGAGCGTTTTCGGAACGCGCCAGTTCGCGCCGAAGGACGGCTCCACGGCTACGGCGAAGCGCTCGCTCAGCAGCCGATCATCCTGTTTGCGGACGCAGTCGAGGATGTTGAGTGCATGCGTGGCGTTCGTGGTGACGGTCAGCACATGCAGGTTCGGCAGCCCCCACCGGGCGCGATAGGTCTGCCTGCGAAGGACGTCGCGGTAGCCTGCGAGCTTGCGAGCGAAAGCGTTCTGCGCGGGGTCGCGCCGCTCGATGCTCTCGGTGTTGCGGTCGATCTCCACGGCGAAGAACCGGAAGCCCTCGCCGGGGTACTCTAGGCCGAAGAGGTCATCCGGAAAGACCTTCGCACTGCCGGCCGCGATCGACAGGGGCTTGGGCCCGGTCCTCGTAGCGATCGGGCACTTCTCGTGCGTGAGGATCTCCTCGCGGGGGATGTAGCGCAGGCCCTTGGCCGAAGCGGTGAGCTCGATAGAGGCGGCGACGCAGGCCCCCATGAGCTGATGGAGGAAGGGGTCGATGCGCTTCGGAGAGTAGCGGCGGAACAAGCCACGCTCGGATAGCGCCACCTTCGCTCGCGGCGCGAGATCGTAGACGATGTGCTGGTAGCGGGCCTCGAAGCCGTCAAACTGACGGGGCGGGCGGGTCAGATACGGACCTCCAGCGTCGCCGTTATAGAACTCGGTCAGCCGGTTCTGGAACCGGGCGTACGAGCGGCGGATCGGCCTGACGTACTCAAAGAGATAGTGCGCGGGCAAAGGGCCATGCCGGTCGATTGCCTGGAAGATCAGGAGGTCCGCCTCAGTGAGCGTGAGGTTCTTGGCTGCCCCCTTGGGTCGCGCATGCGGATTCGGGGGCGCGAACCGAAGGCGTCTGCTGAGAGCATCGGTTTTCATACATGGGGAGATATCGCGCGATGCCGGGCACGTAATCGGTCGGCATGGCGCGCAGCGGGCAGGATGCAGCGCCCTGAGACGCTATGGTGCCCGCAATTATTCTACCACTCGCGCGAAATATCTTCGTCGGGGAAGGGGGACAGGTCCGGCTCGGTTGGCCGAGCGCGGGCTGGGAGAGAAACGCGGCGTCGGCTCCGCTCAATCAGCGCGCCACGATCTTCGGCCGAAAGGCGTGGGAGCTCGGCGAAGGCTCCTGGCTGCACCGGGATCGAAACCGCATGCGGGGTCGTGTTGCGGAGGTGCGCGGCGAACTGAAGGCGGGGCTGGCCGAGAATGAAGTCGGCCGTGGTGCGCATGTCGGGAGCCATGGCGCGCGCGTCGGCCGAGGAGAGACCAGAGGCGAACTTGATGCCGGTGTTTGCGGCGAGTGATGCGCGGAGGCCGTGGCTGGCCTGGTCGAGGTACTGGTGCGCGAGCACGAGCCCGCAGCGGTACTTGCGGGCCTCGGTGAGCAGGTCGTCGATGTTGCTGTCGAAGAAGCTGGCCGCCTCGTCGACGATGAGGAAGGTGTCCTTGCGCTGGTCGGACGGGATGGCGGAGCGTTCGAGGATCGCCTGAAGGACAAGGCTGATGAAGATGCGGCCGAAGTGCGGGGAGCTGCCCTTGAGGAAGTCCTTCGCCGCGTCCACGAGGATGATGCTGCCACGGTTGAGCTCCTCGAATAGGTCGAGCTTGGTGTCCGGCGCGGTGAAGAGGCGCGCCATGGTCGGATTCTCAAGAATCGCCTGAAGCCGGTACCTGATCTGCTCCTTGGTCTGCGCGAAGGTGCGCGAGCCGAAGTCGCGGAGGAAGAACTCGCGAGGGATGTCAGGCAGTCGCTCGATGGCGGCGCGGTACGGCTCCGCGTCGTTCATGAGCGCAAGCATGTCGAGGATGGTGGCGTTGCGGCCCATGGTCTCCGGCAGCGAGAGCATGAGGCGCGCGACGTAGCGGAAGAACACGCCCTGCTTGGCTGTGAGGTCCGCGCCGAAGATCCCGGAGAACAGGTAGTCGAAGGTCTGGATGACGCCGGCCGTCACCTGCTCGCGGGTGACGTCGTCATAGGCTCCGAGGCGGTCGCGGTTCTGCGCGAACACGTTGAGCGCGGGCGGATGCTCGATGTCGCGCGGGTCGATCACCACCAGGCGCTCGGCGATGCCGAGATCTGCCCTGGTCAGCTTGTCAATGAGGTCCGAGTGCGGGTCGATGATGACGAGGGAAGGCGGATCGTCGCTCTCGAGATCGTAACGGATGAGGCGCTCCAGCAGCGTGGTCTTGCCAGCTCCGGTGCCGCCGACGACGTGCATATGGCTCATGCGGTCGTCACGGGTGAGCTTCAGCGGGACGGGAGCGAGGAAGAGCTCCTGGAAGGGCGTGTCGGCCAAGTATGTCTCGACGAGTTCATCCAGAGGCAGCGGGCTTTCACGCGGGTACTTCCAAGGCTTCTTGCTGCGTTCGTCCTCCCGGCCCGACGCGCGACACAGGTTCCGGTAAAGGGTGGCGGAGAGCTTCTTGAACAGGCCTCGATCCTCGTAGCCGCCGTTCGTGAGGGTGCCGAATATCTGATCCACCGCGAGGCGAGGCTCTTCGAGGCCGAAGATCAGCGGGATCGTAAAAGGGGAGGGCTGTTCCGTCTGGGGGAGATGCCGTGCGGTGCCATACAGAAGTCGAACAAGGGCTTGATGAAACTCCTCAAGCACCTCAGCCTGGTTCGCGAAGAAGTACTGCTTGGCGTAGAGCAGGTTCCGGTACTCGACGAACTCCTTGAGGCTCATGCGGCCCAAGTCCGGAGGCGGCAGCTCCCAAATGTGCGTCTCGTCCTCCATGAGGTCGTGGAGCGCTTCGAGGAACGGCCGCTGCGCCGGGTCCGGGATGTCTTCAAGAAAGTGATAGACGCGTTTGCCCACCGTCACCGGCGTCTCGGTAAAGGCGTCCTGGCTCGCCTTCACCGCTCGATAGAGGTCGAGGGTCTCCTGTAGCTCCCGGTCCCGTTCGCTACCGAACCAGCGGGTGATCGGGACGTACGGGGAGGGCGCGTCGGCCATCAGAAGATGATCGTGCCGATGAAGATCACGAGAAGGATGCCGCCGACGATGAGGATGGCGCGGCGCTGCTTCTCATCGACGCCATACCAGGCCTGCTTGAGGTCATGGAAGAAGTCGTCATCCCCCTGCGCGACGAGCGCCGCAGTGCCGGCCATCGAGGGTTGCGGTTCGATGGTCGGAGCCGCGGCCGCGGTCCTATGAAGCGGTTGGACGGACGGTGCGACAAGCTGAGGCGATGGAGCGACCGCCTGGGCTACGATCTCCGGGCGGTCGGTAGAGAAGTCGATAAGGACTTCCCTGCCGTCAAACGTGGCGGCGGTCTCGAGATAGCCCTTGAGGTTTTCGCAGGCACTCATGATCGCTTCCTCAGCGCCAAGGAGCTCGTCGAGGCTCTTGCATTCGATGTGCTGGCCCCGCTGCAGGCTGGCGATGGTAATGTTGAGCTTCATGCTGGCGAGCGCGCCAAGCGCCACCGCCTTGAGCCCGTGCCCGATCTGGCTGGTGGCGGAGGAGAGGACGTCGTCCATGCTGTTGACGGACAGGCGGCCGCCGCGGGCGTTTGCCGCCGCTGCGGCGCTTCCCATAGCGGCCGCCTTGGCCGCTTCGCTCGAATAGATGAGCTGGTCCTGAAGTCGGTATCGCTTGATGTTCGCCGCTTCGGCTGGCGAAAACTCGACGCGCGCGTCCAGGCAAAAGATGACCGACTTGGCCATCATCCCGCCCTCGCGCTGGGACCGTTTGATCTTCAGCTGCATGCTCTACCCTCCCGTGAAGGTTAATCAGCAATCGTCGTTATGCGGGAGTCAAGCGGTCGGCCGGATGCTGGTCTCGATGAAGTCGTTCCAGGCGTTGCTGTTCGGGACAATGCCGGCGTAGCGGGCCAGCACCGCGGCGTCGTCGGGAGTGCAGCAGCTGGCGATCTTGTCAGGGATCTGGAGCAGCTGGTTCCGGAGGCGCGGCACCTCGTCGAATGACGTGATGCCGGCGATCAAGCGACGCTGCCGGATGAGGGTCGTGTGGAAGCCGCAGGCGTAGAAGCCGAAGTCCGGGATCACCACCTGGCCGGGGTACAAGCTCACGAGCAGGTTCGCGAGGACGAAGCAGTCGAAGTCGCCGAGCGCCGCGCGATCCAGGCGGGCGATGATGGTGCCTTCCGGCGAGAAGTTGCTCGGGCGATTAAGGACACGCTCAAGGACAGGGGACAAAAGGACATTATCGATTGTCCCTAAGGCCTCGGCGGTGGCGGGGTCCTTGCGGTCGCCGGTGATGCGATCCAGCCGCTCGAAGCCCTTGAGCGCGAGCTTGGTGAGCGCGCGCTTGCCGTTGCGCACGGTCAGGGTCGTGTCTCCGCCAGGATCAGCGCCAAAGAGGGTGGCCGCGAACTCGCGGGCGCGGCGGTAGTCGATGTCCTTGAGCGGGTTGAAGGAGCAGTTCTCGACGTCGAAGACGCGGACCGTCCGGCCGCTCGCGGCAACCGCCTCGCAGATCGGCCCGTCGTCGATCAGGAGGAAGTTGTCATTCGGGATGTAGCGTAAAATCGGTTGCCGGTCAGAGCCGACGATGAGCGTATTCATGGGCCGGATCGAGTAGAGCCTCGCTTCGTGAAGGGTGCTCAACCGGCCACGAAACAAGGAGCCTCCGGCTCCATTGTACCGCTCCGGGCGGGGATATGGTTCACGATATGTTCCTCTGCGCCTGACGCTGCGAATGTCCTTTAGGCGGCTCTGTCCTTTAGGTTCTGCTTTGCCGCGGCACGCTTGGCTTCCCTGGCCTGCACTGCCTTGCGCGCTCGATCGCTGCGCTGCTGCGGCGTGAGCTTGGCGGCGCTGGCTTTGCCAGCGCGGCTGAGGTGCTCCCTGAGGGTGATCTCGTTCTTGGTCATGGTGATGGTGGTTAGGAATCAGTAGCCCGCCGGCGTGGCCGGTCGGGCGTCGGGCTAGTAGTCGTGGTCGTCGCAGTAGCGCTGCGTATCGTCGCCAGTGAGCAGGTCGTGGTGCTTGTCGTACTTGCCGTCGTAGATGCGGAAGCGGACTTCGCAGGTCTGGTACTCGACGGTGGCGGGCGCGCCGCACACGTCGCACACGTCGCACACTAGGGGCTTGGGCATAGGGTGGAAGGTTAGTCGAGCACGTAGGTCTGAGGGCAGCCACAGGCGGCTGCATGAGCCTCCGCCGCCCTCATGTCAGAGGCGAAAATGGCGCATTCGTCGCAGCGCTCGATGTGTGGTCGGCCGCCGTCCAGGTCAATCGCGTGGAGCCAGCCGAGGCCGTCGCAGAACTCGCAGATCATAGGCCGAGGCAGTAATCGCAGTAGCCGTCGACAAGGTCGGTGATGACGGCCTCTTCTTCGCAGCGTTTGCAGAAGTCCATACGCTCTAGCGGCACTTCGGGTACCCGCCGTGCTCCTGGTAATAGGCGGAAGGGGAGCGGCCGAACTCGCGCTCCACGCACTCCTCATAGGCACGGTACGCAGCGTCCTGCGCTTCGAGGCGGAGGCTGGAAAAAAGTACGAACCCGATGAGAGCGGCAAGCCCGAGAAGGGAAACCGCAACGGTAGTGGTGTTCATGTCAGGGGGGTTAGTCAGCCGCGCGGCTGATACCAGCATCTTACATGTAAGATACTGGTAATGCAAGGAAATGTGGGGATAGTCCGGCGCAGGGTTGGCATAGGGGAGGCTGCGCCGGGAATGTCCGAAAGGCCCGTGAGGGACAGGTGAAGGGTCGACGGTGTCCTAAAGGACAATGGTCAGATGGTGAGCCTGTAAAGGACAGGTACTGTTCCGCCCACTGTCCGTCGATGGTCCGTAAGGGCCACGACCCCGAGCATGTCCTTGACCGATCAGGTCAAGGTTTTGGGTCTCCTGCGTGAGCCCAAAAAAGGCTTGGGGTCGTGGCGTGAGCCCGACGGACAGTGGTGCGGAAGGGTCGAAGTGAAGCGGTATGGTCAGCGCCATTCCGCCGTTATCCCCGGCATACAGAATATATAGGGCTATGCCCTGGCTGTAGGCGGTAGACTGTCCCTTAGAGCACGGCTGTCCTGCCCCCGTCTCGCGACAGGCGGGGATGAGAGAAAGCCCGCCTCCGATTCTCCGGAGCCGGGGGCAGGGGATCTGTGAAGCGAGAGCGGCCGGCAGCGCCGGAACAGTACCGTAAGGGTACAGTACCCTACTGTTGCCTGCCTGGCTGATCGCTCGGGAGCCGATCGCGCCAGAATTTCTCGGCGCGCTCGTACACGGCGTCCGGCGTGAGGGCGTTGAAGTGCTTCAGCACGGCTTTGCCCACGCAGACGTTGCCGTTGGCGTCGTAGTACGCGAGTTCAGGATCGTGCAGATGGAGGAGGTGGGTGGCGGCCTCTTGCTGGTAGAGGAAGCGCTTCGCTTCGAACTGCTCCAGCATCCACTCGGCAGCTTCGCCGGGGGTCATTTCTTCGCCGGCGGAACGTACTTTTCGAGAAGATGCTCCGCGTAGGAGCCGTGGTCGGCGGTCGCTCCACGAAACCAACGGCAGAGGTAGTTGTCTCGCGCGTCGCCCCAAGGCTGGATAGTGCCGGGGACCTCGTCGACGGTCATCGGCGGGCCGCCGGACTTCATGACCACGACATCACCCTTGTTGAACTTGTTCGCCACCCCGTGCTTCTCCCTGTGGTTGGTATGGTTATCGCTCAGGTAGTGGCGACGCTTGCTGGTTCAAGGGTCGGGCGGTCGACGTCGCTCGAGGAGATAGATGACGAGGCCTACGGCGACGCAGGCTCCGTAGCCGATCAACTGCACCCAGAGGAGCATGCCTTGCCCTCCCGAAGCAAAGGCCGGGATCGCTCCCGGCCCCTGCCGCTCCGCTAGGAGCTGGTGGTGGCATCCCGCTCGGCGATGCGCTGCCGCACCCACTCCAGGATTTCGCTCTCCACGTATGCGACCCTGCCGCTTCCGAGTTTGACCCGCTTGGGGTGTTTCCCGTCCGCTTCGAGACGCGCGGTGTGCGCGAAGCTGTAGGTGGTGATCGAGCGTACCTGTGCCTTCGTGAGTAGCCGTTCCATTCGCGGACTCCTGTGAAGGAGCTCGCGAGCTCGGTTTCCCGGGCATCTGGACGATAGCACACGGCGTTATGCGGGCGAAAAGGTGGACCGATAGGTGGTCCAGTACCGTGCCAGTCCGAGGAAAGTGATTGGAAACCGCCGCTTCTGGCGGCGTATGGTGCGGATGAGAGGACTCGAACCTCCACGCCTCGCGGCGCTGGAACCTAAATCCAGTGCGTCTACCAGTTCCGCCACATCCGCAGGTCCGCCTCCGCCTGTAGGGCAGGGCGCAACAAAGCGAAAGGCCCGGGATCGCTCCCGGGCCCTTGCCAGCGCTGATCGAGGATCAGTTCCTGTGGTCGTCCGTCGGCGACGGCGCGCCGGGCATCGGCGGCACCGGCCCGTGCGGCGCATCGGGATCCAGCTCCGGCACGTCCACAATGCCCCGGCCGACGTGGCTCTTGCGGATGCCGTACAGCAGGTAGATCACCAGGCCGATGCCGCCCCAGATCGGCAGCACCATCTTGGCGTCGTGCGGCAGGTTCCAGAACAGGGCGGCGCAGCCGAAGGCCGACAGCGGCGCGATGATCCAGACGAAAGGCGTCCGGAACGGACGGCGGCGGTGCGGATCCTTCACCCGCAGCATCAGCACGGCGACCGAGACCATGAAGAAGGCGAACAGGGTGCCCGAGTTCGAGATGTCGGCCAGCTGGCCGACCGGGAACAGGGCCCCGGCGATGGCCACCGCGATGCCGGTGAACAGGGTCACGACATAGGGCGTCTTCCACTTCGGGTGGACCTTGGCCAGGCCTTCCGGCAGCAGGCCGTCGCGCGCCATCACGAAGAAGATGCGGGTCTGGCCGTAGATCATCATCAGGATGACCGAGGGCAGGGCCAGCATGGCGGCGGTGCCGAGCGCGTTGCCGACGGCCGGGTAGTTGATCTCCCGCAGCACGTGGGCGAGGGCTTCGTTCGAGCACACCAGGCGGTTGGCGTTCTCGGCCAGCTGGCAGGCGGCGATGAAGCCCGGCGAGCCCGGCTGGACCGCTTCGCCGGCCGAGCCGAGCACCGGCTGGGCGCCGATGGCCCCGACCGCGCCGGCCGCGACCAGCAGGTAGAAGATGGTGCAGATGGCCAGCGAGCCGATCAGGCCGATGGGCACGTTGCGCTGCGGGTTCTTGGTCTCTTCCGCCGCCGTCGAGACGGCGTCGAAGCCGACGTAGGCGAAGAAGATCGAGGCCGCGGCGCCGATGATGCCCATGCCCGAGGACTCGCCGAACAGGCCGTTGGGCGCGAAGGGCGTGAAGTTGCCGGTCTTCAGGACCGGCAGGGTCAGGACGATGAAGGCGGTCAGGGCGGCGACCTTGATCGCCACCAGGGCGGCGTTGACGCGCGCCGATTCCGTGGTGCCGATCATCAGCAGCAGGGTCACGGCCAGGGCCACCACGATGGCCGGGACGTTGACGATGCCGACCGAGAAGTCAGGCGTCGGAATCCAGCCGTTCATGCTCCACGCCGGCCCGGCCTGCAGCAGGTCTGGCCAGTCGAATCCCATGGCGTTCTCGATCAGGCCCAGCACATAGCCGGACCAGCCCACCGACACGGCCGAGGCCGCCACGGCGTATTCGAGAATCAGCGCCCAGCCGACCATCCAGGCCAGCAGTTCGCCCATGACGGCGTAGGTGTAGGTGTAGGCCGAGCCCGACACCGGGGCCATCGAGGCCAGTTCCGAGTAGCAGAGCGCGGCGACGGCGCAGACCGCGCCGGCGATCACGAACGACCACATCATCCCCGGCCCGGCCTTCTGCGCCGCCGCGGCGGTCAGCACGAAGATGCCGGTGCCGATAATGGCGCCGACGCCCAGCAGGGTCAGCTGGACGGGGCCCAGCGAGCGATGCAGTGATTTCTTCTCGGCCGTGGCCAGGATGGCGTCGAGCGACTTAACGCGCCACATGAATGTCCCCTCCGACTTACAGCCTGATGCTGTTTTCGGCGCGGACGCTAGCGGCGCCTGTCCGCGCTGGCAACGCGGTTTCCGAAGGGTGAAGCTCCGACGACGCTTTCGTGAAAGCGGTCGTTGCGGCCAGGGCGCAGAAAATTCCGGCGCCCGAGGGCTGACCTTCGCGCTATCTGGGCCGCAATGCTCCCGATCCACGCCGTCCTCGAACCGCTGAAATCCGCCCTTGCGGACTCGCCTGCGGTCGTGCTCGCCGCGCCGCCCGGGGCCGGCAAGACCACGGTCGTGCCGCTGGCGCTGCTGGACCAGCCGTGGCTGGCGGACGGCAAGGTGCTGGTGCTTGAGCCGCGGCGGCTGGCCGCCCGCGCCGCCGCCGACCGCATGGCCGCCACGCTGGGAGAGCGGGCCGGAGAGACGGTCGGCTACCGCACCCGGCTGCAGAGCCGCATCGGCCCGGCCACCCGCATCGAGGTGATCACCGAGGGCGTCTTCACCCGCATGATCCTGGATGATCCGGGGCTGGAGGGCGTCGGCGCCGTCCTGTTCGACGAATTCCACGAGCGCAGCCTCGACGCCGATCTCGGCCTGGCGCTGGCGCGGGAGAGCCAGCAGCTGCTGCGGGACGACCTGCGCCTGCTGGTCATGTCGGCCACCCTCGACATCGCCGGCGTCTCGCGCCTGCTGGCCGACGCCTCGGGACAGACGGCGCCGGTGATCGAGGCCGAGGGGCGGATGTTCCCGGTCGAGACCCGCCACCTCGGCCGCAATCCGGCCGAGCGCTTCGAGGAGGCCATGGCGCGGGCGATCCGCCAGGCGCTGGCGGAGGAGGGCGGCTCCATCCTCGCCTTCTTCCCGGGACAGGGGGAGATCCACCGCACGGCGCGGCTGATGGCCGACCGCCTGCCGGGCGACGTCGACCTCGCCCCCCTCTACGGCGCCCTGGACAAGGCGGAGCAGGACCGCGCCGTCGAACCGGCGCCGCCCGGTCGCCGAAAGGTGGTGCTGGCCACCTCGGTGGCGGAGACGAGCCTGACCATCGAGGGGGTGCGGGTGGTGATCGACGGCGGCCTGTCGCGCGTGCCCCGGTTCGATCCGGCCAGCGGCCTGACCCGGCTCGCCACCGTTCGCGTCAGCCGCTCCTCGGCCGAGCAGCGCCGCGGCCGCGCCGGCCGCACGCAGCCCGGCGTCTGCTACCGCCTGTGGGACGAGGAGCAGACCCGCGGCCTCGCGCCCCACCAGCGGCCGGAGATCCTCGAGGCCGACCTGACGGCCTTCGCCCTCGATCTCGCCCGCTGGGGCGCCCGGGCGCCGGACTCTCTCGCCCTGCTCGATCCGCCCCCCGCCGGCGCCTTCGCCGAGGCGCGCAACGTGCTGGCCCGGCTCGGGGCGCTGGACGCGGAAGGGGCGCTCACCGGCCACGGCCGCCGCCTGACCGGCATCGCCCTGCCGCCCCGGCTGGCGCACATGGTCGCGGCGGCGTCCGACCACGGCGACGCCCTCATGGGCGCGCGGATCGCCGCCGTGCTGTCGGAGCCCGGCCTCGGCGGGACCGACGTCGACCTGCGCGAGCGGCTGCGGGCGCTGGACCGGGATCGTTCGCCCCGGGCCCGCGACGCCCTGAAGCTGGCGGACCGCTGGGCCCGCAGCGCCGGGGCCGGGCAGGGCGGCGAGGTCGATCCCGGCGCCCTGCTGGCCGAGGCCTTTCCGGAGCGGGTGGCGCGGGCGCGCGGCAAGCCGGGCGAGGTGCGGCTGGCCTCCGGGCGCGGCGCCTTCATGGACCCGCACGAGCCGCTGGCCCGCGAGCCGTGGCTGGCGGCGGCGGAGCTGGGCGGCGGGGACGCCCGGGACCGCATCCGCCTCGCCGCGCCGGTGGACCTCGCCGACCTCGAGCACCGCATCGAGGTCGAGGACCGGCTGTCGCGCGAACCGTCGGGGCGGATGACGCTGAAACGGGTCCGCCGGATCGGCGCCATCGTCGTCGACGAGAAGGAGATGGGCCGCCCCGACCGCGCCGCCATCACCGCCGCGCTCGAGGCCGAGGTCGAACGCGACGGGCTGGACGGCCTGCGCTGGGGCGAACGCGCCGCCGCCCTGCGCGCCCGGCTGGCCTTCCTGCGCACGCTGGACGACGCCTGGCCCGACGTCAGCGATGCGGGGCTGTTCGCAGCCCGCGACGCCTGGCTCAGGCCGCTGCTGGCCGAGGCGCAGGCGCTCGACGCCATCCCGGACGCCGCCCTGGAGCAGGCCCTGCGCGCCCTGGTGCCGTGGGATCGCCAGCGGGCTCTGGACGAGCTGGCGCCCGCCCGGCTGCAGACGCCGCTCGGCTCGGCCGCCATCGACTACGCCGCCGAGGGCGGGCCGCGCGTCGACATCCGGGTGCAGGAGCTGTTCGGCGTCACCGCGCACCCGAGCGTCGGCGGCGGCCGCGTGCCCCTGACCCTGGCCCTGCTGTCCCCCGCGCGCCGGCCGATCCAGATGACGAAGGACCTGCCCCGCTTCTGGGCCGGCTCGTGGAAGGACGTGCGCGCCGAGATGCGCGGCCGCTATCCGAGGCACCCCTGGCCGGAGGATCCCGCCGTCGCCGAGGCGACCAGCCGGGCCAAGCCGCGCGGAACCTGACCCGTCAGGCGGCCCCGTTCAGCAGCCTGCCGTAGCTGTCCACCAGGCTCGGATAGGTCGGCACGAACATGACCGTCGGCCCGCTCCCCGTGTCCACCGGCGCCTTGATCTCGAAATGCAGGTGGATGGTGGTGGCCGAGCCGCCGAAGTCGGCAGACACCTTGCCCAGGGTCTGGCCGCGCGCGACCGTGCGCGAGGCCGCGTCCGGGAACAGGGCGTGCACCCCGGCCATGTCCATGTGCAGGTAGCGGTAGATGCGGCCGGAGTCGCCCAGCAGGGTGACGGTGTAGCTGCCGATCGAGGTGATCCGCCCGTTCTCGGCGGCGACCACCTCGTGCACCTTCTTCTCGCAGCTGGCCGGACGGATGTCCTGCCCCTGATGGCCGCGTCCGGCCGGGCACATGCCGTTGGTCCACGAGCGCGTCTCGCAGAAATTGTCCCGCCACGGATAGCTGTAGTTCCGCGGGTCGCATTGACCGCCGGGCCCCGGCGCCGCGAAGCCGCCGTAGCCGTAGACCTGGGAGTTGGCGTAGGCCGGAGCCGCCTTCATCGGAAAGCGCATGCCCGCCGCCCAGACGGTCGGGTCCGTGGCCCCGCTGCCCGACCCGGAGGCGAGGCCGCCGGGCGGCTCGTGCGGCCAGTCGACCGGCTCGGGCTCCGGCGGCGTCTCGGGCGGCGGTTCGGCCGGCGGCCCGGAGGGGCCGACCGCATCCCCGGGGGCCGGCGGCGGGCCCTTCTCCGGCCCGGGAGTCGTCCCGTCGCAACCGGTCGGCGAACAGGCGGTCAGCAGCAGCAGGGCCGCCAGCGACGCCGGCCGTCTCACGCCCCGCCCCCGATCAGCACCAGACTGGCGGCGAAGGCCACCGCGTCGGCCTCGCCGCAGCCGGGCGCGCCCTGGCCGTCGCAGATCAAGCTGACGCTGTAGGCGGCGCCGAAGCGGCTGAAGGCGACGTCATGGCCGTACTCGGTCTGCTCGGTGCGAAGGTTCGCCAGCCCCGCCGCCTGCGCCCGCCGGGCGGCTGCGGCGGATCGCGCCGGGGCCCGGGCGACCGCGAGCCGCGTCGGCGCCGCCGTTCGCCCGGCCGCGCCCGGCGTCTGCGCCACGGGCGAGCGGAAGGCCTTGGTGCTTCCGTAGATCTCGATGACCTGCCCGCCGCGTTCGAGGCTCATCATGTAGTGGCGGTCGCCGGTGAACAGGCGGGCTGCGGCCAGCAGGGCCGGATCGGACGGGCCCAGCACCGGAACCGGCGACTCCGCGGCCAGCTGCAGCATCGCCGCGGTGCGCGGATCCTGCGCCATGACGCTCCGGATGCGCGCCGCCAGCGGATCCTGCCGCGCCCGCGCGAGCGCCGCCGCGTCCTCCCGCGAGCGGGGCAGGTCGACCTGCACGGCGGCGACCGGCGACGGCGGCGGCGCCTGGGATGTGGCGACCCCCGCCAGGGCGGCGGCGGCCATCACGGCGCCCGACAGGGCGGCTTGCACGCGGTTCATCTGAAGCCCCTCCCGGGAACAATATAGCGGCGTTACGCCAGACTGGCGAGGCCGCATGCGGGGGCGGTGACGCCGGGCCCCGGGGAGGGCATAGGAGGCTGATGGCCGACGACGACCTGCGCCCGCCTCCGATCGGCCTTTGGCCCCTGTTCCTGCGCTTCCTGCGCTTCGGGGCGCTCGCCTTCGGGGGGCCGGTGGCGCAGATCGCCATGATCCGGCGCGAACTGGTCGAGCGGGACCGCTGGATGTCGTCCGCCCGGTTCAACCGGCTGCTGGCGGTGATGCAGGCCCTTCCGGGGCCCGAGGCGCACGAACTGTGCGTGCACATGGGCGTGCGGGCGCGGGGCCGCCTGGGCGGGCTGGTCGCCGGCCTCGGCTTCATGCTGCCGGGCTTCCTGCTGATGCTCGCCGCCGCCTGGGCCTGGTTCCGCTTCGACGTGGGGCAGGGGGCCCTGGCGCCGGCCCTGCTGGGGGCGCAGGCGGCGGTGATCGGGCTGATCGCCCGCGCCGTGGAGCGCATCGGCCGTCACATTCTTGTCGGCCGCAGCCTGTGGCTGGTCGCCGGGCTGGCCCTGCCGGCGACGCTGGCCGGCGTCCCGTTCTGGATCGTGCTCCCCGCCGGAGCCCTCGTTCATGGGCTGGCGGCGACCGGCCGCCGGGGCGCGGCCCTCGGAGCGCTGGCCCTGGCCGTCGGGGTCTCCGCCCTCTGGCTCCTGCGCCCTGCCGCGCCGCAGGCTGTCGACGCCGTCGTCGCCGCGGCCGCGCCGGCTTCGGTCCTCGCCCTGTTCCTGACCGGTCTGAAGGCCGGCCTGCTGACCTTCGGCGGGGCCTACACCGCCATTCCCTTCGTCCGCGCCGACGTGGTTCCGCGCGGCTGGATGAGCGACGCGACCTTCCTCGACGGGGTGGTGCTGGCCAACGTCATGCCCGCGCCGCTGGTCATCTTCGCGACCTTCGTCGGCTACGCCGCCGGCGGCTTCCCCGGCGCGCTGGCCGTCACCGCCGGCGTCTTCCTGCCCGCCTTCGCCTTCTCGATGGTCCTCCACGACCGGCTGGAGCAGGTGGTCGAAACCCCGGCCGTTCACGCCGTGCTGGACGGCGTCGCCGCCGCCGTCGTCGGGGTGATCGCCGCCACGGTGTTCCAGCTCGCCGCGGGACTGGTCGGGGAGGGGGCGGCCTGGCCGCTTCTGGTCATCGGCGGCCTCGCCGTGGTGGCCGCATCGACGCTGAAAGGGCGCTTCGCCGCCCCCCTGATCCTCGCCGCCGCCGCCGCGGCCGGCCAGTTGTGGCTCGGCTGAGAGCACCGGGCTGCGGACCATCTGCCGACATCGACCGGATGGAGGCGAAGGCGATGCGGGCCTCTGGCGAACGGAGCTCAGCCGTCGGTCGGCGGCGAGGTCGTCCAGCAGGCCTCCAGCCGACGGAGGGCCTCGCTCCACCACCGCTCGACCGGCGTGTTGAGATTGCCTTCAAGCGTCATGGTCATGCGCGAACCGGTCGTCGCATCCCGGACATGGCTCCAGAACCGGTGATGCACGCCATCGAAGGTGAGGCCCCACCGGTCGTCTTCCCAACCCAGTCCCGGGACATCGATCCTCGCCGCCGGCATGCGCTCCATTCGCTGCAGCACCGGCGCGAGCGCCGGACAGCTTCTCGAGTCCGCCCAGACCACAGTCGTGCGGCCGGCGTCCGGGCCCAGTTCCTCGCCGAACGCGCGACGGACGATCCAGTGGCGAGTGGCGTTCGGCCACTCTCCCAGGGTGACGACATAGAAGCGATTGGCGGACCACGACCGGGACAGGGCGGCGGATGTCGTCACCCCCGCGAAGGCTTCGCGGCCCGGCCAGGGCTGGTGTCGGATATTGAGTTCGTCCGACGCAGCTTGGGCCGACGCCGCACCGGGCGAGCCCAGGGTCAAGGCGACGGCGAGGATCAGGCTTTTCTGGCTCATGCCGGAACATCCGGCTTGTGGGGCGCAGGGGCAAGGCGACCTTGCTTTCAGCCCGCAACTCGCCTAGAGACCGCGCGCACTTCGCACGCGGGCGTGGCGCTTCCGGGGGAGACATCCCCGGCGGCTCCGTTCCGAGGGACCATCCGGTCCTTTAACCGTCCGCGCAACGTCTATCGGAAAAAGGACAAGACGATCATGGCTCTGCCTGAATTCTCCATGCGTTCGCTGCTGGAAGCCGGCGCGCACTTCGGCCACCAGACCCACCGCTGGAACCCGAAGATGGAGCGCTACATCTTCGGCGCGCGCTCCAACATCCACATCATCGACCTGTCGCAGTCGATCCCGCTGATGCACCAGGCGCTGGTCGCCGTGCGCGACGTCGCCGCCAAGGGCGGCCGCGTGCTGTTCGTCGGCACCAAGCGCCAGGCCGCCGACCCGGTCGCCGAGGCCGCCAAGCGCTGCGCCCAGTACTACATGAACAACCGCTGGCTCGGCGGCACCCTGACCAACTGGAAGACGGTGTCGGGCTCGATCGCCCGCCTGCGCGAGCTGGACTCCCTGCTGGAGTCGGGCGGCGAGGGCCGCGTCAAGCGCGAGCTGCTCAGCCTGCAGCGCGAGCGCGACAAGCTGGAAGCCTCGCTGGGCGGCATCAAGGACATGGGCGGCATCCCCGACATCATGTTCGTGATCGACACCAACAAGGAAGCGATCGCGATCCAGGAAGCCCGCAAGCTGAACATCCCGATCATCGCCATCCTCGACACCAACTGCGATCCGGACGGCATCACCTATCCGATCCCGGGCAATGACGACGCCGCCCGCGCCATCCAGACCTACTGCGACCTGATCGCCGACGCCGTCCTCGACGGCCTGGCCTCGGGCGCCGCGGCCTCGGGCATCGACCTGGGCGCTTCGGAAGCCCCGGTCGAGCCGATGCTGCGCGAGGCCGAAGCCCCGAAGGCTGAAGCCGAGGCCGCCCCGGCCGGCACGGAAGGCGTCGCCGCCGAGATGGAAGCCGCCCAGCCCGCCGTCGCCGACGACGCCGCGAAGGAGGCCAACACCGAGGCCAACGACGCTGTCGAGACCGAGAAGGCCACGGGCTGATCGCCCGCCGGCCTTCCGCATGAAGGCCGTGCGTTGAAACGACACACGGCCGGGCTAATCACCCGGCCGTTCCCGCATACGAAATACCCCAAGGAGAAGAACATGGCCGAGATCACTGCCGCCCTCGTGAAGGAGCTTCGCGAGCGTTCGGGCGTCGGCATGATGGACTGCAAGAAGGCGCTTCAGGAAACCAACGGCGACATGGAAGCGGCCATCGACTGGCTGCGCGCCAAGGGCCTGTCCAAGGCCGCCAAGAAGGCCGACCGCGTCGCCGCCGAGGGCCTCGTCGCCGTCGCCTCGCGCGAAGAGGGCAAGGGCGAGATCGCCGCGGCGATCGAGTTCAACGCCGAGACGGACTTCGTGGCCCGCAACGAGCTGTTCCAGAACGCGGCCAAGCGCTTCGCCGAGCTGGGCCTCGAGCACCACACCGTCGAGGCGCTGCACGGCGCCGAACTGGAAGCCGGCAAGACGGTCCAGGACGAGGTGACCAACATGATCGCCACCATCGGCGAGAACATGCAGCTGCGCCGCGCCGCCCGCCTGTCGGTCGACGAGGGCGTGGTCGCCACCTACGTCCACAACGCCGTCTCGCCGGGCGTCGGCCGCATCGGCGTGCTGGTCGCCCTGCACGGCGCCGGCGACAAGACCGCCCTGCGCGAGCTGGGCCGCAAGATCGCCATGCACGTCGCGGCCACCTCGCCGCTGGCCCTCAACACCGACGACCTCGACCCGGCCGCGGTGGAGAAGGAACGCGCCGTGCTGATCGAGAAGGCCAAGGAAGAAGGCCGTCCGGAGAACATGATCGAGAAGATCGTCTCGGGCCAGATCGCCAAGTTCCAGAAGGACGTGGTGCTGACCAAGCAGCCGTTCGTCATGGACCCGGACGTCACCATCGAGCAGCTCGTGGCCAACACCGGCAAGGAGCTGGGCGCGCCCGGCCTGCACGTCGCCGGCTTCGTCCGCCTCGCCCTCGGCGAAGGCGTCGAGAAGGTCGAGGGCCCGGACTTCGCCACCGAAGTCGCCTCGATGATGGGCGGCCAGTAAGCCGCCTCATCTCCGGATGAGCTGAACGAGGGGCCGGCGGCTGTGGTCGCCGGCCCCTTTTTCATGTCGCCGGCTTGGCGCCTCCAGGCGACCGGCGCGTTTCGCGCCCATGAGCGACAGATCCTTCCTCTCCGGCGGCTGCGCCTGCGGCGCCGTGCGCTTTCGCGTTCCGGCCGAGCCGCTCCGCGCCGGCCTGTGCCATTGCCTGACCTGCCGCAAGGCGCACGCCTCGGCCTTCAATCCCTTCCTCGTCTACCGGGCGACCGACGTCGAGCTGACCGGGCCGACGCGCAGCTGGTTCAGTTCGCCCGGCTACGACCGCCGCTTCTGCGAACAGTGCGGATCGCGCGTCGCGGCGTTCAGCGCCGACGAGGCCGAGCTGTCGCTGGGCAGTCTCGACGAACCCGGCCGCCTCGCGCCGCAGTACGAATCCTGGGTGATCCGGCGCGAGCCGTGGCTGCGGCCGCTCGATGCCCCGCAGTACGACGGCGACCGTCCCGGCTGAAACCGGCGCGCCCCCATTCGGGGTTTGCGCCGAACCGATCGGCCGGGCCAAATGCCCGCCGTTTCCGATTCCCCGGGGGTCCCCTTCATGAAGCGCCTGTTCGCCGCCGTCTCCGTCGCCGCCGTCCTCGCCGCCGCGCCCGCGCTCGCGCAGGCGCCGGACCTCGTCGCTGTGAACGGCATCTTCGACCAGGGCTTCAACCACTCCGAGGTGATGCGGACGGCGGCGCATCTGACCGACCGCATCGGCGGCCGCATGACCAATTCCCCGCAGATGCGCGAGGCGGAGGCCTGGACCCAGGCGAAGTTCCGCGAGTGGGGCCTGTCGAACGTCCGCGCCGAAGGCTTCGAGTTCGGCCGCGGCTGGTCGATCGTCCGCTCCGACGTGCGCATGGTCGAGCCCCGGCCTCTGGAGCTGCGCGCCATTCCCGTGGCCTGGACTCCGGGCACCGACGGGACCGTCTCCGGCGAGGTCGTGCTGGCGCCGATGACCAGCCCCGCCGACTTCGAGAAGCACCGCGGCAAGCTGGCCGGCAAGATCGTCATGATCTCCGCGCCCAACGACGCCAGCGATCCGACCGAGCCCTTCTTCCGCCGCTGGACCGACGAGGAGCTGGCCGGCCGGACCGACTATGTGCAGCCGACCCATGCGCCGGTGACCGTCAGCCGCGATGGCGGCCGGGACAACTTCGCCCTGCAGCTGGACGCATTCCTGGCCGAGGAGGGCGCTCTGGGCTGGGTGCGCATGTCCTATCGCGACGGCGGCCTTCTGCACGGCGCCGGCTACACCTACCGCGTCGGAGGCACGCCCCGGCTCCCCGGGCTGGAGCTGGCGGCCGAGGACTACCGCCGTCTGGCCCGCCTCTCGCGCGCCGGCGCCGCGCCGAAGCTGGAGATGCTCAGCGAGGTCCGTTTCCACGACGACGACGTCAACGCCTACAATGTGCTGGCGGACATCCCCGGGACCAGGCGCTCGGGCGAGTATGTGATGGCCGGCGCCCACTTCGACAGCTGGGTCGCGGCGGACGGGGCGGTGGACAACGCCGCCGGCACGGCCGTGGTCATGGAGGCGGCCCGGATCCTGAAGGCGCTGAACGTCCGGCCGAAGCGCACCATCCGCTTCGCCCTGTGGAACGGCGAGGAGCAGGGGCTGCACGGCTCGCTGGCCTATGTCGACCGTCACCTCGCCACCCGCGCCCCGCTGGGCGACCCGGCCCTGGACGCCCTGCCGAACGGCCAGACCTGGCGCGCCCGCTGGCCGGTCCAGCCGCGCGAGGGCTATTCGGATCTCGTCGCCTACTTCAACATCGACAACGGCTCGGGCCGCATCCGCGGCATCAACGCCGAGGGCAATGTCGCCGCCGCCGCCGTGTTCGAGGAATGGCTCGAGCCCTTCCACGGCCTCGGCGCCGACACCGTCTCGCTGCGGCCGTCGGGCGGCACCGACCACGTCTACATGCAGACCGTCGGCGTCCCCGGCTTCCAGTTCATCCAGGACCCGCTCGACTATGGCAGCCGGCTGCACCACAGCTCGCTCGACAGCTACGATCACCTGAAGCCGGAGGACCTGCGCCAGGCGGCCGTGGTGCTGGCCGGGCTGCTGCTGGCCGCCGCCAATTCGGACGAGCCCCTGCCGCGCATGCCGCTGCCGACCCGGCCGACGCCGACCGACCCGTTCGCGCAGTGACGGAAGGGGGAGGGGCGGGGCGCGACAACCGCGCCGCCTTCTCCCGGACCGCCGGAACGGCTAAGTCCTCGCCATGATCGGAAGACTGAACCACGTCGGCGTCGCCACCCCCTCCATAGAGGCCAGCGTCGCCCTGTATCGCGACCTGCTTGGCGCGACGCAGGCGCACGCGCCCTTCGACCTGCCGGCCCAGGGGGTGCGGGTCTGCTTCATCGACCTGCCCAACAGCCAGATCGAGCTGATCGAGCCGCTCGGCGAGGACAGCCCGATCCACGGCTTCCTGGCGAAGAACCCGAAGGGCGGGCAGCACCACGTCTGCTTCGAGGTGGAGGACATCCTCGTCGCCCGCGATGCGCTGCGGGCGAAGGGGGCGACGATCCTCGGCACGGGGGAGCCGCGCATCGGCGCCCACGGCACGCCGATCATCTTCCTGCACCCGAAGGACATGGGCGGGGTGCTGGTCGAACTGATGGAAACGCCGAAGGGAGCGCACTGAAATGCCGATCGGCCTGTTCACCATGGTGGCCATCTACGTCGTGTGCTGGTGGGTGGTGCTGTTCACCGTCCTGCCGCTGGGCATGAACCAGCAGGATCAGGAGCGGCCGGAGGACGGCGCCCAGTGGGGCGCCCCGGTGCAGCCGAACCTGAAGCGGAAATTCCTCACCACGACCTGGGTCTCGGCCGTGGTCTGGCTGATCGTCATGGCGCTGGTCTGGATCGGCTGGATGCCGCTGCCCGACCTCGCCCCGCCGGCGGCGTGACGCCGTGACCGAGCGCCTGTTCCTGATCAATCCGGGCTGGACCGACGACCACGGCGGCCCGTGGTACTGCCCGGCCGGGGCGGTGATCGAGGGCGTGCTGGCCTTTCACCCGCAGCTGCGGGAGCGGCTGGAGATCGTCCGTCTCGACTGGCCCCGTCCGCGCCCGCCGGTGATCGCGGCCGTCGGCGAGGAGAACCAGTCCTGCCCCCTGCTGGTGCTGGACGGCGAACTGGACTGGCCGGACGCGCAGACCAGCGCCGCCACCGGCGCCCGCTTCCTGCAGGACGAGGCGATCATTCCCTATCTGGCTGCGAGGTACGGGATTGCGCGGCCGCATCCGTAGTAGGGACCAGGTTCTAGGGGGCAGGTCCTAGGGGGCGACAGCCAGAGTGGTCGGAACCGGGTGAAAAGCCTCCCTAGAACCTGATCCCTGTCACCTAGCACCTCGCCCGGCCTAGCTTTCGCCCCGCCGGACCCGCTAAACCATCCACCCCACGCCTCCCACGCCGGATTCTCCCCCATGCGCCTGTCGCGCTACTTCCTGCCCACCCTGAAAGAGGCGCCTTCGGACGCCCAGATCGTCTCGCACCAGCTGATGCTGCGGGCCGGCCTGATCCGCCAGGAGGCCGCCGGCATCTACGCCTGGCTGCCGCTGGGCCTGCGGGTGCTGCGCCGGATCGAGCAGATCGTCCGCGAGGAGCAGGTGAGGGCGGGCGCGGTCGAGCTGCTGATGCCGACCCTGCAGCTGGCCGACCTGTGGCGCGAGTCCGGCCGCTACGACGCCTACGGTCCCGAGATGCTGCGCATCACCGACCGCCACGAGCGCGAGCTGCTGTACGGCCCGACCAACGAGGAGATGATCACCGACATCTTCCGGGCCTATGTGAAGAGCTACAAGGCGCTGCCGCTCAACCTCTTCCATATCCAGTGGAAGTTCCGCGACGAGCGCCGCCCGCGCTTCGGCGTCATGCGCGGCCGCGAGTTCCTGATGAAGGACGCCTACAGCTTCGACATCGACGAGGTCTCGGCGCGCAAGGCCTACAACCGGATGTTCGTGGCCTATCTGAACACCTTCGCCCGCATGGGGCTGAAGGCGGTGCCGATGCGCGCCGACACCGGCCCGATCGGCGGCGATCTGTCCCACGAGTTCATCGTCCTGGCCGACACCGGCGAGAGCGCCGTGTTCTGCGACCGCAAGCTGGTCGAGATGCCGGCGCCGGGCGGCGACGTGGACTGGGACGACCTGCAGTCCATCGTTGACCAGCGCACCGCCCTTTACGCCGCCACCGAGGAGATGCACGACGCCGCCCGGTTCGAGGCCGAGACGACCGAGGGCGACCGCCTGTCGGCCCGCGGCATCGAGGTCGGCCACATCTTCTACTTCGGGACCAAGTACTCGGCCCCGATGAAGGCGAACGTGCAGGGCCCCGACGGCAAGGACGCCCCGGTGCACATGGGCTCCTACGGCGTCGGCGTGTCGCGCCTGCTCGGCGCCATCATCGAGGCCAGCCACGACGAGGCCGGCATCGTCTGGCCCGACGCCGTGGCACCGTTCGACGTGGTGGTCATCAACCTGCGCGCCAACGACGCCGCCGTCTCCGCGGCCTGCGAGGACGCGGTGGCCCGGCTGGAGGCCGCCGGGAAGGACGTTCTCTATGACGACACCGACGAACGCCCCGGCGGCAAGTTCGCCACCGCCGACCTGATCGGCGTGCCGTGGCAGCTGACCATCGGGCCGAAGGGCCTCGCCGACGGCGTGGTCGAGCTCAAGCGCCGGGCCACCGGCGAGAAGCTGTCCCTGTCGCTGGACGAAGCCCTCGCGAGGCTGACCGCATGACCGACGCCGGAGCGGCCCTGAAGCCGGTCAAGCCCGCCGGCCCTTTCGCAGGCTGGGAGTTCGGACTGGCGTTCCGCTACCTCCGCGCCCGGCGCAAGGAGGGCGGCATCGCCCTGATCGCCATCATCTCCTACGTCGCCATCGCCCTGGCGGTCATGGCCCTGATCACCGTGATGAGCATCATGGCCGGCTTCCGCAACGAGCTGCTCAGCCGGATGCTGTCCTTCAACGGCCACGTCTATGTGCAGGGCCAGGTTCTGCTCTCGCCGGAGCGCGACGCCGCCGTGGCGCGGCTGGGCCAGGTGCCGGGCGTGGTCTCGGTCACCCCCCTGACCGAGGACCAGAGTCTCGTCCGCGCCGCCGGCCGCACGACCGGGGCCATGGTCCGCGGCATCGCCCCGGGCGACCTCGACTCCATGGCCTATGTCTACGCCAGCCTCGACGAGCGGGCGAAGCGCAGCTTCGGGCGCGGCGCGTACGGCGGCGACGATCTGATCATCGGCAAGGCCCTGGCCGAGGGCCTCGGCCTGCGCGTCGGCGACCCGATCACCCTCTATTCGCCCACCGGCGCCGACAGCGCCTTCGGCAACCTCGGCGGCCTCGAGAAGACCTACCGCATCGGCGGCGTGTTCAGCTCCGGCGCCGCCGACTTCGACCAAGCCTATATCTTCATGCCCCTGGAACAGGCCCAGCTGTTCTTCGGCAAGGAGGGCGTCTGGGACGTGATCGAGATCAAGGTGCGCGAGCCCGACCGGGTCGGCGAGCTGCTCCAGCCCCTGCGCGACGCCGCCGGCCCCGGCTCCCTCGTCAGCGACTGGCGCGACCGCCTCGCCGCCTTCTGGGGCGCGCTCAAGGTCGAGCGGGTGGCGATGAGCATCATCCTCGGCCTGGTCGTGGCCATCGCGGCGCTGAACATCATCTCCGGCATCGTCATGCTGGTGAAGAACAAGACCCGCGACATCGCCATCCTGCGCACCGTCGGGGCCAGCCAGGGCTCGATGCTCCGGATCTTCTTCATCGCCGGCGCGACCATCGGCGTGCTCGGCACCATCACCGGCCTGCTGCTGGGCCTGCTGTTCTGCCTCAACATCGGCGCGATCCAGCACTTCCTCGAGGCGCTGCTGGGCGTCCAGCTGTTCAACGCCGACGTCTACATGCTGGATTCCATCCCCGCCGAGGTCGATCCCGTGGACGTCTTCTGGGTCACCGTCTGGTCCTTCTTCATGAGCTGCGTCGCCGGCCTGATCCCCTCGTGGCAGGCGGCCCGCCTCGATCCCGTGGAGGCGCTCCGCTATGAGTGAGGCCGCCCCCGACCTTTCGCAGCCCGTCCTCTCCGTCCGCGGCCTGAGCCGCACCTACGCCGCCGCCGCCGGCGACCTGTCCGTGCTGAAGGGCGTCGACCTCGACGTCATGCCCGGCGAGGTGGTCGGCCTGATCGGCCCCTCCGGCTCGGGCAAGTCGTCCCTGTTGCACGCGGCCGGCCTGCTGGAGCACCCGACCTCCGGCGAGGTGCGCATCGACGGTCAGGAGATGGGCCAGCTGCCCGACAGCGCCCGCACCCGGGTGCGCCTCGGCGCCATCGGCTTCGTTTACCAGTTCCACCACCTGCTGCCGGAGTTCGACGCCCGCGACAACGTCGCCCTGCCGCTGCGCATCGCCGGCGTCGGCCGCGAGGCCGCCCGGGCGCGGGCGACGGAGCTGCTGGAAAAGCTCGGCCTCGCCGACCGCCTGACCCACCAGCCGGCCCAGCTGTCGGGCGGGGAGCGCCAGCGCGTCGCCGTGGCCCGCGCCCTGGCCAACCGGCCGCGCCTGCTGCTCGCCGACGAGCCCACCGGCAACCTCGATCCGGCCACCAGCCAGACGGTGTTCGAGGCCCTGCACGATCTCGTCAAATCCACCGGCGTCGCGGCCCTGATCGCCACCCACAACATGGAGCTCGCCGGGCACATGGACCGGGTGTTCGCGCTCAAGGACGGGCATCTGGAGGCGCGCCCGGCCGAGAGCCAGGCCTGGTAAGGGCCGCCGACGGGCGGTCTCAGCCGATCGCCGCCCCGCCCCAGACGGCCCGCAGCCGCGAGGTGCGGCGGCAGCCGATGCGATAGGCCTCGTAGCGGGCCGGATGGCGACGGGCGAAGTCCTGGTGCTCGGCCCCGGCCGGCCAGAAGCGCGCCGGCGCCAGCACCGGGGTGACGATCTCCCGCCCCAGCGCCCGCGCCGCCGCGGCGCGCGAGGCCTCGGCCGCCGGGCGCTGCCCCGCGTCCGCGAAGACGGCGGTGCGGTAGGAGGGGCCGCGGTCGCAGAACTGGCCGCCCGGGTCGGTGGGGTCGATGGTCCGCCAGAACCGGTCGACGAGGGCGCGGTAGCTGGTCACGGCCGGGTCCCAGGTCACCTGCACCGCCTCCATGTGGCCGGTCCCGCCGCGCACGACCTGCTCGTAGGTCGGACGGGCGGTGCGGCCGCCCGCGAAGCCCGAGACCGCCGACAGCACCCCGGGCGCGCCCTCGAACGCCTTCTCCGCCGACCAGAAGCAGCCGCCGGCGAACACCGCCGTCTGCGCCCGCGCCTGCACGGCGGCCGGCGGCGCGGGTTCGGCCGGCGCCGGCGAACAGCCCAGGCTCAGCACGAGGGCGAGGGAGAGAAGGGCGCGCACCATCGCTCCATCCTGCCACAGCGGCGGCGCCCTGTCCCGGAGCGGCGGCCGTCCGGATCGCGGCGGTTGGCGGGAATCGCAACTCCGGCTAGCCCTTGGTCATGCTGATCCTGCTCATGAAGGGCCAATCCCAGTACGACGGCACCCGGACCTTCGTGGATCTGGCGGCCGGGGCCATGCGCCGGGCCGGCCATACGGTGATCGTCGACGACCTGGTCGCCTCGGGCCACCTGATGCGCCGGGTGCTGGAGCTGGCCCTCGAGGTGCGGCCGGACCTGGTCTTCACCATCAACATCCTGGGCGAGCTGCGCACCCCGGCGGGACAGACGATCTCCCAGCTGTTCAACGCCCCGCACGTGCTGTGGCACACGGACTACGTCTTCAACCATACTGAACGGCTGGAGCGGACGCCGCCGGAGACGCCGCTGCTGATGGTCGATCCGACCCAGATCGAGGCGGTGCGCAGCATCTACGGCCCGGCGCGCCACCCGAGCCTGACCTTCTTCCCGCATCCGGCGGCCTGCGACCCGGCGCCGGATGAGGATCTCGAGACGTACGCCGCGCGGCCGATCCCGCTGCTGTGGTCCGGCACCTGCCACCGGCCCGAGATCCCCTGGGCCGAGGCGCCGGCGAAGACGCGCAAGGTGTTCGAGGCCGCGCTGGAGCAGGCGCTGGCGATCGAATGGGCGCCGCCGCACGAGATCTTCGACCGGGTGCTGGCCGACAGCGGCCTCGACCTGTCCGATCCGGCCAGCCGCGGCGCCCGCACCGCCTGCCGGCACATCGACACCGTGGTGCGCACCACCCGCCGCTTCGACTTCATCAAGAAGCTCGCCAAGACCGGCCTGCCCGTCGTCATCTGCGGCGATCACTGGAAGGACCAGCTGTACCGCTTCAAGAACGTCCAGTACCTCGGCCCGCAGCCGATGCCTAAGGTGGTCGAGCTGATGCGCCAGAGCCGGGTGGTGCTGAACACCAACGGCAATTTCGGCGCCGGCTCGCACGAGCGGCCGTTCACCGTCCTGCTCTCCGGGGCGCTGCCCTTCACCGACGTCAGCCGCTACTACGAGCAGGTCTTCGAGGACGGCGTCGACATCGCCATGTACCGCTGGATGGACCTGCCGGCCGGCTTCGCGCGTCTGCGCGCGCTGCTGGACGACCCGGCGCAGGCCTTCGCCATGGTGCAGAAGGGCAAGGCGAAGGCGGTCGCCGACCACACCTGGGACGCGCGCCTGCCGATCATCTTCCGGGCGGCGGAGCAGGCGGCCGAGGCCGCCTGAGGGCAGGGGAGACGAGCGATGCGGAAGCGATGCTCCCGGCCCGCATCCATATTCGCAATCCAGGCAGTCGGCTCATGCTGACCGGGGGAGGAGCATTGCCCGCCGCCGTTCTGTTGAGGCCCTGCTTCCACCCGGCCGCGTCTGGGGGAGGTGCCGAAGGGGGCGACGGCGCAACGCCGGACGGCGTGCAGTCAGGCCGGCGACAGTAGCTTCCAGCGGCCGAACTCGAACGCCCGTTTCCGCCGTTTGATCTCCGCTTCCGGCGCATCTCGAGGCGGGTCCATCATGTCATCCAGCTCGCACCGTCTTCGCGTGACTTCAGACCATTCGTCGTTGGAGGGTGGAGCGTCCCATCCCTCGCAGAGGCGCGTGATCACATCACGTGCCATAGCCTCCATCTCGCGGTGTGTACGAGCAAATAAGCAGGGCACGTCATCGGCGGCATGGACGGGGAAGCGACGCACCTCGACGATCGGCCCGGCGTCCACCTTCTGCACCATGTGGTGACAGGTTACGCCGAAAGCCTCGTCGCCGTTGTACAGCGCCCAGTTAAGGCCGCCGATGCCGGGGTACTCGGGCGGAGCCGGGTGGAAGTTCAGGGCGATGGGAGCGCGATCGAGAAGCCATTGCGGCACGATCCATCGGGAACAGTAGGACAGGATCACATCGCCCGCCCAACCCTGTGCCTCTGGTGGAAGTGGCTGGCCCCAATCGCCGTGGAGCGCCGTCACATCGCGGAACGCCTCCCGGCACAGCCTCGCAACCCGGTCAGCCTCGTCGCCTCTCGAGGCGAGCAACAACACTCTACCCATCAGGCTACACTGCCAGATGCGCAACTGTTGTCCATCTCCCCATGTCCCGGGTGCACGGAACAGAGGGCGGTCGCGGCTTGACGGGAACAAAGCGGCAACATAGAACATTCCCGGAACACGCAACCGGGAGGCCTGTGATGGCGCGCTGGATGAGGGAACTTCTGTCGCTGGCTTCGTGCGGCGGGGTGGTGTGGGTGATGTGGCAGGCCGCCCTGATGCTGCCGGCGGCCTGAAGAGGCACCCGGCCGCGCTCCGGGCTCCGTGACGGTACACAGGGAGCCCAAGGGGTTGGCCACCGGGCCGGCGGCGAAATGTGCACGATGTGCACCCGCTTTTTGTGTGGGTGCGCTTCGTCTCGCTCCGGGGGTCGGCCTGTCCACAGACGATCCCCGCCTGCGCCGCGCCCGCCGGCGGATTGCGGTGTCTCCGCCGCCGCTGATGTGAGACTCGGGGCAGGATAGGCGGGCTTCCGGGGGACGGAGCGAAGGGGCGTGGCGAACGGGCGATGAACGGTCAGGGCTTCATCCATCTCCGGGTCCGGTCGGCCTATTCGCTGCTCGAGGGCGCGATCAAGGCGGGCAAGGTTCCGCGGCTGGCCGCCGACGCCGGCATGCCCGCCGTGGCCGTGGCCGACCGCGCCAACCTGTTCGGGGCGCTGGAGTTCAGCCAGGCGGCCCGGGACGCCGGCGTGCAGCCGATCGTCGCCTGCGCCCTGCCGGTGACCGGCGTCGGCGGCCGGATGGCCGAGCGCTGGGCCCGCTGCCCGACCGTGGTGCTGATCGTCCAGAACGAGACCGGCTGGCTGAACCTCTGCGCCCTGTCCTCGGCGGCCTGGCTCGAGGCCGGGCCGATGGACGAGCCGGGCGTGGCCTGGGAGCGGGTGGTCGAGCGGTCCGAGGGGCTGATCCTGCTCTCGGGCGGTCCCGACGGACCGGTCGACCCGGTGTTCGCCCAGGGCAAGACCGCCGAGGCCGCCGCCGCCCTCGCCGCCATGCGGGCGGCCTTTGGCGACCGCTTCTATGTGGAACTGCAGCGCCACGGCCTGCCGCACGAGGCCCGGGCAGAGCGCGGCCTGGTCGAGTGGGCCTACGCCCACGACGTCCCGCTGGTCGCCACCAACGACGTCCACTACGCCAGGGCGGCGCAGGCGAAGAGCCACGACGCCCTGCTGTGCATCGCCGACGGCGCCTTCACCGGCCAGGAGGATCGCCGCCGCATCACCGGCGAGCACTGGTTCAAGCCGGCCGCCGCCATGCGCGAGCTGTTCGCGGACCTGCCCGAGGCCTGCGACAACACCCTCGACATCGCCCGCCGCTGCGCCTTCCTGGTCGCCACCCGGGCGCCGATCCTGCCCCGCTTCGACACCGGGGCCGGGCGCGACGAACCGGCCGAACTGGAGCACCAGGCGCGCGAGGGGCTGAAGGCCCGGCTGCAGCAGGTGACGCCGGCCGCGCCGGAGGAGGAATACTGGAAGCGCCTCGAATGGGAGGTCGGGATCATCGTCCAGATGGGCTTCCCCGGCTACTTCCTGATCGTGTCGGACTTCATCAAATGGGCCAAGGCGCACGGCATTCCGGTGGGGCCGGGCCGCGGCTCCGGGGCCGGTTCGCTGGTCGCCTGGGCCCTGACCATCACCGACCTCGACCCGCTGCGCTTCGGCCTGCTGTTCGAGCGCTTCCTCAACCCCGAGCGGGTCTCCATGCCCGACTTCGACATCGACTTCTGCCAGGAGCGGCGGGAGGAGGTGATCGGCTACGTCCAGGACAAGTACGGCAAGGACCGGGTCGCCCAGATCATCACCTTCGGCACCCTGCAGGCGCGGGCCGTGCTGCGCGACGTCGGGCGGGTGCTGCAGATGCCGCTGGGGCAGGTCGACCGCCTCGCCAAGATGGTGCCGGCCAACCCCGCCAATCCGGTGACCCTCGCCCAGGCCATCGAGCTGGAGCCGCGGCTGAAGGAGGCGCGCGACGCCGAGCCGGCGGTGCGCTCCCTGCTCGACACGGCGCTGGAGCTGGAGGGGCTGTACCGCAACGCCTCGACCCACGCCGCCGGCATCGTCATCGGCGACCGGCCGCTGACCGAGCTGGTGCCGCTCTACCAGGATCCCCGCTCCGACATCCCGGCCACCCAGTTCAACATGAAGTGGGTCGAGCCGGCCGGTCTGGTGAAGTTCGACTTCCTCGGCCTCAAGACCCTGACCGTGCTGGACCGCGCCCACGGCTACCTGGCGCGGCGCGGCGCCGCCCCGGTCTGGAACCAGCTGCCGCTCGACGATCCCCGGACCTACGAGCTCATGGCCTCGGGCCAGACCGTCGGGGTGTTCCAGCTGGAATCCCAGGGCATGCGCGACACCCTGCGCAAGATGCGCTGCGGCTCCATCGAGGAGATCACCGCCCTGATCTCCCTCTACCGGCCCGGGCCGATGGAGATGATCGACACCTACATCGACCGGAAGTTCGGCCGGGCCGAGGTCGACTACCTGCACCCCTCGCTCAAGGAGGTCCTGACCGAGACCTACGGCGTCATCATCTACCAGGAACAGGTGATGAAGATCGCCCAGATCCTGGCCGGCTACAGCCTCGGCGAGGCCGACCTCCTGCGCCGGGCGATGGGCAAGAAGAAGAAGGAGGAGATGGACTTCCAGCGCGCCCGCTTCATCAAGGGCGCGTCCGAGAAGGGGGTGCCGGAGGCGCAATCCGGCGGCATCTTCGACCTGGTGGCCAAGTTCGCCGGCTACGGCTTCAACAAGTCGCACGCCGCCGCCTACGCCCTGATCTCCTTCCAGACGGGCTGGCTGAAGGCCAACCACCCGGTCGAGTTCATGGCCGCGTCCATGAGTCTTGATCTCAGCAACACTGACAAGCTGGCTGTCTTCTATCAGGATTGTCGCCGTTTCGAGGTGCCGGTGAAGGCCCCGGACGTGAACCGCTCCTCGGCCGACTTCGACGTCGCCTGGGAGGACGGGCAGGGCAGTGTCCTCTACGCCCTTGGGGCCATCCGCAACGTCGGCCTCGAGGCGATGAAGCACCTCGTCGAGGTGCGCGAGACCGGCGGCCGCTTCACCGACATCTTCGACTTCCTGGAACGGGTCGACCCGAAGTACGTCAACAAGCGCGCGCTGGAGAACCTCGCCCGCGCCGGCGCCTTCGACAGCATCCACGCCAACCGCCGCCAGCTGGTCGAGCAGGCCGACACCCTGATGGCCTACTGCCAGAGCGTCGCCGCCGAGCGCGCCTCGGCCCAGGTCAGCCTGTTCGGGGGCGACCAGGCCGCCGCCGCCCGCCCGCGCCTGAAGCCGGTCGAGCCGTGGGTCGGGCCGGAGAAGCTGGACCAGGAGCTGGCCGCGGTCGGCTTCTACCTGTCGGGACACCCGCTGGAGGACATGGCCCCGGCCCTCAAGCGCAAGCGCGTCACCTTCGTGGCCGAGGCGACCCAGCTGGCCGAGAGCGGCCACGAGGCCTTCATGATGGCCGGCGTGGTCCGTCGCCGCCAGGAGCGGGCGAGCGCCAGGACCGGCGAGAAGTTCGCCTTCGTCACCTTCTCCGACCCCACCGGCGAGTTCGAGTGCCTGTTCCCGCCCGAGCAGCTGCGCAAATGCCGCGAGGTGCTGGAAGCCGGGGCCTCGGTCATGGTGCGGGTGCGGGCCAAGGCCGCCGACGGCGAGGTGCGCTTCTTCGGCGACGACGCGAGCCGGCTGGACGCCGTGCTGGACGACGCCCAGCTGGCCCTGCGGGTGCACGTCTCGGCCCGCGCCGCCGACGCCCAGGCGCTTCGCGCAAGACTCGAAAGGGCGGCCGCAAGCAACGGCAAGGGCGGAGAAATCCTGCTGGTTGCGGCCCTCGATGGCCGCCGCGAGGTGGAGATGAAGCTGCCCGGCCGCTACCGTCTCGACGGCGCCCTGCGCGGCGCCCTGAAGTCCGCTCCCGGAGTGGTCCTGCTGGAGGACGCCTGATGACCGATGTTCAGACCCACGCCGGCTCCTGCCACTGTGGCGCCGTGGCCTTCGAGGTCGAGATGAGCCTCGACGGCCTGATCGAGTGCAACTGCTCCCACTGCCATCGCAAGGGCTTCGTGCTCGGCTTCGTCAGCCCCGACGCCTTCCGGCTCACCGCCGAGGGACCGGAGACCGAATACCGCTTCGGCAGCCACAAGATCGGCCACCGCTTCTGCCAGACCTGCGGCGTGCAGGCCTATGCGCGCGGGGAGGGGCCCGACGGCCGCCCGATGGTCGCAGTCAACGTCCGCACCCTCACCGACATCGAGCCGTTCAGCTGGACCGCGACCCGGGTGGACGGCGCCAGCTTCTGATCACGGCTCCGGCCGGAAGGCCTCGCGCGGCGTCCCGTCGACGGCGTACAGCCGTTCCGTCGGCAGCTTGAGGATCAGTCCCGAGTTCGGCAGCCTGTGGTCGTAGACGGCGCCGAGCAGGCCGGCCATCGGCCCGCCCTCGACCCGCGCCCCCAGCGCCGCCATCCCGATCGCCAGCCCTTCGCCCATGCTCCCGGTCCAGCGCCCGACCCGGACGGTGACCGGACCGCTGTGCCGCCGGCCCGCGCGCGGCAGCACCTGCTCGACCCACTGCCGCGGCACGCCGGTCTCCCGCTCCTCCGCCGGCAGCCGATGGATCTGGTACGCCCGCGCCTCGTCGACGAACCAGCCCATGATCGCCCGCGCCACCACGGTGTTCCCGCCCGACGGCGTGTCCCGCAGGTCCAGCACCACCGGCTGCCCCGGCCGCGCCTGCGCCATGGCCGCATCGAAGGCGGCGATCGTGGCCCCGTCTCCGAGGGAGTCGTTGAGGCGCAGCACCAGCGCCGTCCCCTCGGCGGCAGCCGTGACCGGCGGCCGTTCGACGCGGGGCAGGGCGTAGAGGTTCGGCAGCGCCAGCCGCCGGGTCGCCCCGTCGCGGCCCCGCACGGTCAGGTCGCGCGGCCGGTCGCGGCGGCCCGCCGCCAGCACCCGCACGGCGTACGCCGCCCGCTGCGGCGTGGCCTCCAGGCCGAGATCGGCCCAGAAGCCGGCCGCCGCCTCGCCCGTCGCCACGCCGTCGACGGCGACCAGCTCGTCCCCGGCCGCCACCCCTGCGGCCTGCGCCGGCGAGCCCTCGCGCACCGCCGAGATCCGCCACGCCGCCCCGTCCGCCTCCACCCACAGGTCGGCGTAGCTGGGAACCAGGGCCCAACTGTCGGCGAACGAACTGTCGGTGATCGCATGGTGGTCGGCGAGGGCCGCCACCGCCCGCTCGGCGTAGCGGAGCAGGGACCGGCTGTCGCTCACCGCCTCCGCCTCGGCCCGCAGCACGGGGCTGGTCGGGAACCGCCCGCCCGGCAGGCGGTCGGCATAGGCGTACTGCGCCTCGACCAGCGCCTCGATCGCCAGGGCGTCGGCGCGGTAGTCCGCCGCCTCCTGGGCGCGCAGGGGAGCGGCGACGGCGACGGCTGACAGGGCGAGGGGGAGCACGATGGGTCGCATAAGGCCACGCTCGCGCCGCCGCCTGCGCGGGGCAAGTGAATCCCGCGTCATGCGCAGGGCCTCACGCCGCGTCGGTCACCGCATAGACCATAATCCCGGTGGCGATGGCGAGGTTCAGGCTGTCGGCCCGGCCGCGCATGGGGATCTTGACGTTGACGTCGCAGGCCGCCGCCAGTTCGTCGCTGAGCCCGGCCTGCTCATTGCCCATGACCACCAGCGCCGGCCGCCGCAGCGGCGCGTCGCGGTAGCCGTGGGTCGCGTCCAGCCGGGTCCCGATTACGCTGCCCGGCCAGGCCTGTCGCCAGGCCAGGAAGGCCGCCGGCGTGGTCCGGATGATCGCCACCGCGAACACCGAGCCCATGGTCGCCCGCACCGCCTCGACGGAATAGGGGTCGACGCAGTCGCCGATCAGGATCACCCCGCCGCAGCCGGCCGCGTCCGCCGTGCGGATGATGGTGCCGAGGTTGCCCGGGTCGCGCACCTGCTCCAGCGCCACCCAGCAGGGCGCGGCGTGCGGGCTGACGGCCTCCAGCGGCGCATAGACCTGCTCGAACACCCCCAGCACCGTCTGCGGATTGTCGCGCCGGCTGATCTTCTCGAGGATGGCGTGGGTCACCGTCACCACCTCGCCCCCGGCCGCCCGCGTCTCCGCCTTCGCCCGCTCCAGCAGCGGATGCGGCCGGGCGTCCTCGCCGACCAGCAGCAGCCGCGGGGCGCGGCCCTGGTCCAGCGCCTCGCCGATGAACTTCAGCCCCTCGGCGAGGAACCGCCCGGTCGCCTCGCGCTCCTTGCGCATGTGCAGGGCGCGCACGGCCTTGACCGTGTCGTTGGTCAGGGAGGTGATCAGCCGGTCGCTCACGCCGACCACCGCGCGAAGAAGCTCAGCCCGATCGCCCGCGCCTGCGGACCGTCCTCGGCCAGGGCCAGCTCGCCCCAGTCGATGGTTCCGCCCCGGCCGGCGGTCGCCTCGGCCATCAGATGGGCCAGCGACAGGCCGGAGATGCGCGCCGCATAGGCGTTGAGCAGCAGGAAGGAGGCGTCGTCGGCCAGCAGGGCGGCGCAGTCCTTCAGCAGCCCCGGCAGGTCCTCGAACAGCCGCCACACCTCGCCGGTCGGGCCGCGCCCGTACTTGGGCGGGTCGAGAACGATCCCGTGGTACTTCGATCCCCGCCGCACCTCGCGCGCCACATACTTGCGGGCGTCCTCGACGATCCAGCGCACCGGCCGGTCCGCCAGGCCGGACAACTCGGCGTTCTCCCGCGCATAGCCGACCGATTTCTTGGACGCGTCCACGTGGGTCACCTCCGCCCCGGCCGCGGCGCAGGCGAGGCTGGCCACGCCGGTGTAGCCGAACAGGTTCAGGACGCGCGGCCGCTGCAGGCTCCTCACCCGCGCGTCCAGCCACTCCCAGTTGGCCGCCTGCTCGGGGAAGAAGGCCAGGTGGCGGAACGGGGTGAAGCGGCCGGTGAAGCGCACCTCCCGCCACGCCAGCGGGAAGGTGTCCAGCGGCCGGCCAGCGAAACGCCAGCGGCCGGCCTCGTCCTCGTCGGTCGGATCGAACACGGCGTCGGCCCGGTCGAAGGCGCCCGGATCGCGCGGGGCCCAGAAGCACTGCGGCTCCGGCCGCACCACCGTGTGCCGGCCGTAGCGCTCCAGCTTGCGGCCGTGGCCGCTGTCCAGCAGGGCGTAGTCCGCCCAGCCGCGGGTGACGAGGGTCTCAGGCGACGGGTTCAGGCGCGGCGACATGGGCCGCTGATAGGCGGTCGCGCCCCGCCTCGTCCAGCATGGCGTCGCCTGCGGAGGCGGGCGAGGCCTCGGCGGGCGCATCCGCCCGGTGCCGCGTCTTGTCCCAGGCGAAGGGCTCGCGGACCAGCCGCCAGGCGGCGTGGGCGAAGGCGAGGCTGAGCAGGCTCCAGTAGGCCGGGGCGGCGAGCATGTCGCGCAGGCCGTAGGGCACGCCCGCCCGCCGCGCCCCTATGGCGCAGGCCAGCCAGGCGGCGGCGGCCCCGAGGACCAGCACGACCAGCGACAGCCAGGGGGTGGCGGGCGACAGGCCGGCGGTCGCCGCCACCAGGACGGCGGCGGCGATCCACGCCACCGACGGCCCGTGCAGGGCGGCCGAGGCGAGGCCGGCGCCCACCGTGAGGGTCAGCGCCGCCAGCCCGCGCAGGCCCAGCCGCCACGGGCGGCGGGTGTGCACGCCCCAGGTCTGCATATAGCCCTTCTGCCAGCGCACCCGCTGCGGCAGCCAGTGCTCCAGCCCGCCCGGCGGCGGCTCGCGGGTGGGGCGGTCGATCACTCCCAGCCGCCAGCCGCGCGCCCAGAGGCGGAAGCCGAGGTCGGCGTCCTCGGTGACGTTCCACGCATCCCAGCCGCCGACCGCCCGCAGGGCCGCGGTGCGGAAGTGGTTGCTGGTGCCCCCGAGCGGAAAGGGCAGGCCAAGCCGGGCGAGGCCGGGCAGGGCGGTCTCGAACAGGGCCGCGTATTCGGCCGCGAACTGGCGATCGAAGAAGGGATCGGCGCCCTCCCGGCCGAGCCGCCGGATGCGCAGCGGCGCCTGCAGACAGCCGAGACGGCCGTCCCCGTCGGCCGCGAAGCGCGCCGCCGCCGCTCGCAGCTGTTGCGGGTCGGGCTCGTCCTCGGCGTCATAGATGGTGAGCAACTCGCCCGTAGCCCGGGCGAGCGCGTGGTTGAGAGCCCGCGGCTTGGTCTGCGGGGTCCCGGGCGGGATGACGAACAGCTCCAGCCACGGCGGCCGGGGGGTGGCGAGAGCCGCGCGCAGGGTGTCGTGGTCGTGCGCCTCGAGCAGCAGCAGGCCCTGCAGCCGGTCGGCCGGATAGTCCAGCCGCGCCAGCCGCGCGATCAGCTGCGGAACCACCTCGGCCTCGTCGTACACCGCCGCCAGCACCGTGTACGACGGCCAGTCGCGGGGCGCGGGATGGGGCTGCGGCGGCCGGGCGCTGAGCAGCACCAGCGCCACGCGCCAGACCGCCGTCAGCAGAAAGCCTGCGGCGACGACGAGGACCAGCACGGCCGTGGCTCGCTGCGGCTCCAGCCGGAAGGCGACGGCGCCGCCGGCCAGGACTCCGATGAGCGCCAGCCACTGGAAGGACGACAGGCCCCGGCGGCCGGCGCTCTCCTCGAGCGGCGGTCCCCAGCGCGCCTCACCGGGCGGCTCGCCCGTCACGTGGTTCCAGCCCTGCCCACCCGCAATGGTTAACGCGAGGCCCCGGCCCGGGCAACCGGTTGGCGGGAGGGCCGGAAAGCCGCTATTCAGGCGCCACGTCCTCCGGAGTCGTCCTTGCCCGCCGAAGCCCCCGTCAGCGCCCGGTCCCGCCGCAAGCCGAAGGGCGAGGGGCATGAGCGACGCGCGGAGATCCTCGCCGCCGCCGAACGGATCTTCGTCGAGCACGGCTACGAGGGCGCGACCATCCGCAAGATCGCCGACGAGGTCGGCCTGTCCTCGACGGCGCTGTACATGCACTTCGCCGACAAGGGCGAGATCCTGCAGGAGATCTGCCGCCAGGCGTTCGAGACGCTGCAGCAGGCCAATGACCGGGCGGTGGCCCAGTCCGGCCCGCCCGAGGCGCGCATGCGCCGGATGATGCAGGCCTATGTCGCCTTCGGTTTCGCCAATCCCGACGCCTACCGGCTCGTCTACATGACCCGCCCCGCCGAGCTGCGCGAAGGCGCCCAGAGCGCCGCGCGGGAGCTGGGGGTCGGCCTGTTCCGCGCCTTCGAGCAGGTGGTCGAGGAGCTTGAGGCGGCGGGGCGGCTGCGGGTCGACGCCCGCACCGCCGCCCAGGCGCTCTGGGCCGGCGGCCACGGGGTGGTGTCGCTGATGATCAGCAAGCCCTATTTCGAATGGGTCGACCGCGACACCCTCGCCGCGACCATGATCGAGGGCCTGCTCGCCGGTCTGCTGCGCCCGTGAAGCCGCTGCGCAGCCTGCTCCCGGCCGTCGCCGCGGCCGGCCTGCTCGCCGGGGGCGCCGAGGCGCGGCCGCTGCGCGCCATGGGGCTCGACCAGTGCGCCGACCAGTACCTGCTGGCGCTCCGCCCCGACGCCGACCTGGCTCTCTCGCCGCGGGCCGACGATGCGGACGCCCGGCTGCGGCGGGCCGCCGAGGGGCGGCGGCGGGTGCGCCCGACGCTGGAGGCTGCGGTCGCCTTCGATCCGGACGTCGTGGTGCGCTACTGGGGCGGCGAGCCGCGCCTGCTCCGCCGGCTGGAGGCCGAGGGCGTGCGGGTGGCCACCATCGGCGACGCGGCGAACTTCGCCGGGGTCCGGCGCAACATCCGCAGCGTCGCCGCGGCGCTCGAAGTTCCTGCGCGGGGCGAACGGCTGATCGCCCGCATGGACGCGCGGCTGGCGGAGGCCGCCCCGGCCCGCGCCGCCGACAGGCCGTCCGCCCTCTACCTCACGGCGGGCGGCTTCACCGCCGGCAAGGGCACGCTGGTGGACGCCGTCCTCGCCGCCGCCGGCCTCGCCAACGCCGCGGTCCGCCCCTTCTTCCAGCCCGTCTCCGTCGAGCGCATCGCCCTCGCGGCGCCGGCGCGCTTCGTGCTCGGCTTCTTCGACCAGGCCCGGGCCGACCGGCGCGGTCCCGGCCGCCATCCGGTCGTGCGTCGCGCCGCCGCCGGCCGGGTCGTCGCCGACCTGCCGGCCGCCGTCCTGACCTGTCCGGCCTGGTTCGCCGCCGACGCCGCCGTCCTGCTCGCCGAAGGCCGCCGGTGAGCCCGCCGTCCGGACGCCGCCTGGCCCTGTGGCTGGCGCTCGCCCTCGCCCTGGCCGGCGCCGCGGCCGTCCTCGTCGGCGAGAGCGCCCTGACGGCGGGGCAGTATGCCGACGCCCTCCTGCGTCCGGACTCCGGCGCCGGCGTGGTGCTCTGGCAGGTGCGCTCGCCCCGCGCGGTCGTGGCGGGCCTGGTCGGCGCCGCGCTCGGCCTGTCCGGCGCGGTCATGCAGGGCCTGCTGCGCAATCCGCTGGCCGACCCGGGCGTGCTGGGCGTTTCGGCCCTGGCCGCCTTCGCCGCCGCCGTCGCCGTCGTTCTCGGGCTCGCGGCCGTCCCCGGCGTGGTCGAACTCGCCGCCCTGGCGGGCGCGGCGGCGGCCGGCGGCCTGCTGGTGCTGTTCTCGGCCCGGGTGCGCTCGCCGGAGGCGCTGATCCTGTTCGGCGTCGCCCTGTCCAGCTTCGCCGGCGCCGCCACCGCCCTGATCTTCAACCTGTCGCCGTCGCCGATCGCCAGCGCCGAGGTGATGGGCTGGCTGCTCGGTTCGGTCCAGAACCGCAGCTGGATCGACGCCGGCTGGGTCCTGCCCGCCGTGCTCGCCGCCGCCGCCCTCGCCGCCGCCGCGGCGCCCGGCCTGCGCATGCTCAGCCTCGGCGAGGAGACGGCCCGCGCCTCCGGCCTGCCCATGGGCCGACTGCGGGTGCTGGCCCTGCTGGCCGCCGCCCTCGCCACCGGGGCGGCGGTGGCGGTGGCGGGGGTGATCGGCTTCGTTGGTCTGGCGGCGCCCCACCTCGTCCGCGCCGCGGTCCGGGGCGACCCGGGGCGGCTGCTGGCGCCCTCGGCCCTGGCCGGAGCCCTGATGCTGGTCGTCGCCGACGTGCTGGCCCGGATCACGCCCACCGACCAGGAGCTGAAGCTCGGCGTCTTCACCGCGCTCGTCGGCGCGCCCCTGTTCGCCCTGATCGCCTGGCGGGCGGCGCGGGAGTGGCGGCTGTGACCCCCGCCCTGACGCTGCAGGGCGCCACGGCGCGGCTGGGCGGCCGCACTGCGCTGGACGGCGTCGACCTCGCGGTCGGGGCAGGGGAGCTGGTCGCCCTGGTCGGCCCCAACGGCGCGGGCAAGTCCAGCGTGCTGCGGGCGCTGGCGGGCCTGCTGCCGCTGACCGCCGGCGTCGCCCGCCTCGGCGATGCGGCGGTCGGCGCCCTGGCGCCGCGCCAGCGCGCCGCCCGCGCCGCCTGGCTGCCGCAGGAACGGCGCATCGCGTGGAATCTCCCGGCGGTCGAGGTCGCGGCGCTCGGCGCCCCCTTCCTCGCCGGGCCTCAGGCGCTGGCCGCCGCACGCCGGGCCCTGGCCGAGGTCGAGGCGGACCATCTCGCCGACCGCGGGGTCGCCGAGATGTCCGGCGGCGAGCGGGCCCGCGTCCTGCTGGCCCGGGCCTTCGCCGCCGACGCCGCCGCCCTGCTGGCCGACGAGCCGGTCGCGGGCCTCGATCCCGACGCCCAATTGCTGGTGCTGGAGCGGCTGCGGGCGCGGGCGCGGGCGGGGCAGGCGGTGCTGGTCAGCCTCCACGACCTGACCCTGGCCGCCCGGTGCGCCGACCGTGTTGTCGTGCTCGATCAAGGCCGGGTCGCCGCCGACGGTCCGCCGCTGCAGGCCTTGGCGCCGCCGGTGCTGGCGCGAGTGTTCGGCCTGTCCGGCCGCTGGATCGGGACCGCCGACGGACCGCTGCTGTCAGGGACCCGCTATTCGGAAGGCTCGGGCGCGGGGGTGGTCAGCTCCGGCTCGCCGGCGGAGACGGGGTAGGGCCGGGGCCCCTCGGCCGCGCCGCGCCGCAGGTCCTGCGACAGGGTCAGGGGCGCCGAGCCGCCGTTCAGCCGCGCCCTGTAGACCCCCATGTTCTCCATCACCCGCATCATGTAGTTGCGCGTCTCGGTGAAGGGCGCGCACTCGATGAAGTCCACCGGATCCACCTGCGCGCCGCGCGGGTCGCCGCAGCGCGCGATCCACTGGGGCGGCCGCGCCGGGCCCGCGTTGTAGCCGACCGTGGTCAGCAACATCGATCCGCCGAAGCGGCTCATCAACTCGCCGAGGTGAAAGCTGCCCAGCGTCATGTTGTAGTCCGGCTCCCACAGGCGCTCGGCCGAGTAGGGCAGGCCCAGCCGGCGGGCGACCCCGGAGGCGGTGGAGGGCAGGAACTGCATCATGCCCCGGGCGTCGGCCCCGGAGCGCGCCCGCGGATCGAAGCTCGACTCCTGCCGGGTGATCGCCAGGGTGAACTCCAGCGGCGCCGCACCCGCCACCGGCGGCGGGACACGGATCGGATACTGCCGCTCGGGCATCAGATAGCCGCGCTGGCTGGCCGCCCGGCCGACCATCATGGCCGTGAATTCCTCGCCGTAGCCGCGCGCGGCGTCCATCAGCAGGGCCAGCTGGGCCGGACCCGGCAGGTCGTCGTCCAGCTGGTAGGCGAACACCCGGAACAGGGCCGGTTCGCCAGTCTCGCCGAGGATGCGCAGCGCCCGCACCCTTTCGTCGGCCTCGAAGGCGGACCGGTCGGCCGCCGACGGAACCGGATCCCCGGGCAGGGTGAGGGTCGTCAGCCCCGCCTTCTCCGCCGCCAGCTGGCCGTAGAAGGTCTGGATGTGCTGGGCGCCGGCCCGGTAGAACTCCACCGCCGCGGGGGTGTTGCCCTGGGCCTCCGCCGCGCGCCCCAGCCAGTACAGGGCCCGGCCCTGGGTGATCGGGGTCGAGGAGGCCTGCCGCAGGGCCTCGAAATGCCGCGCCGCCCGGGCCGGGTCGTTCAGCTTGGTCAGGGCCGCCCAGCCGGCGAAGAATTCGGCGTCGACCATCCGCTCGCCCGAGACGAAGCCGTGTCCGGCCATGGCGTCGTAGGCCGCCTGCCAGTTGCGCCGCTCCAGCGCGTCGAGGAAGTAGTTGCGCCGCTCCGACCACAGGGTGTTCTGCGCGTCGCTGGAGGCCGTGCCCGCCGGGGGCAGGGCGGACAGCAGGGCGAAGCCCTCCGACTGCCGGTTCTGCGCCCGCAGGATCCGCGCCCGTTCCAGCGCCACCGCCGGATCGCGCGCCTGCGCCGGCGTCAGCCCGGCGACGATGGCGTCGGGGCTGTAGGCGGTGCGCAGCGCCATGGCCGCCTCGGCCACCGCCCGCCGCTCCGGCGAGACCAGCGTGGTCATCGCCCGCGTCGCCGGGCCGTGCGGTCCCGCCAGCAGCAGACCCAGCCGGGCCTCGTGGTCGGCGGCGGTGAGGGCGCCGCCCCAGCGCGCCAAGATCCGGTTCTGGCTCGCCTCGTCGAAGGACCGGGTCGTCCACCACTCCCGGACCAGCCGCCGCGCCTCGTCGCCGCGGCCGCGCTGCTCCAGCGCGTCGGCCAGGGCGATGACGCCCTCGATGGTGGTAGGGCCCGAGCGGGCGAACAGGGCCAGGGCCGCGTCCGGCCCGGCGTAGTCCCGCTCCAGCGCCTTCTCGATCGCCTCGCGGCGGCTCGACCCGCGCGGCCAGCCCGCGAAGCGGCTCTCGACGTCGGCCAGCTCGGCCCACGACATCCGGTCCGCCGAGGTGTCCAGCAGGGCCCATTCGACCAGCTTGCGCGCGGCCGGGTCGCCGATGCGGGCCATCACCGCGCGGGTTCCGGGGATGTCGCGCGCCCGCGCCAGGGCCAGCCCCTCGCGGAACAGGGCCGCGTCCTGTTCGCCCAGAACCCGCGGCTCGTCGCCGACCGGGCCGCCGACAGAGCTGTAGGGGACCTGGGGCGGCATCAGGCTTTCCGGCGCGGGGGCGAGGAGGGCCAGCGCGGCCGCGAAGCTGATTCCGATCATCCCGTGTCCGATCCCCATTCGTTGCGGTTGCGGTCGCTCGACCGGCCACCTACCCTTCGCGCCTACCCGGCGACCGCCGCCCGATTTCCACGCAGGATCATCGTTCCCATGACCGCCCCCTTGTTCAAGGGCGTGATCACCGCCCTGATCACACCACTTCGTGACGGAAAGGTGGACGAGGCCGCCTTCCGGGCGCTGGTCGAACGCCAGATCGCCGCCGGGGTTCACGGCCTCGTGCCGATGGGCACCACGGGCGAGAGCGCCACCCTGCACCCCGACGAGCACCGTCGGGTGGTCGAGCTGTGCGTCGAGGTGGCCGCCGGGCGGGTCCGCGTCATCGCCGGCGCGGGCGCCTCGGCGACCGACAAGGCCATCGACCTGGTCCGCCACGCCAAGACCATTGGGGCCGACGGAGCCCTGGTGGTGACGCCCTACTACAACCGACCCTCGCAGGCCGGGCTGGAGGCGCATTTCCGCACCGTCGCCGACGCCGTCCAGCTGCCCGTCCTGCTGTACAACGTGCCGGGCCGCACCGGCGTCGACCTCGCCAATGAGACCGTCGCCGCCCTGGCCGCCCATCCCAACATCGTCGGGATCAAGGACGCCACCGGCGACCTGTCGCGGGTCAGCTGGATGCGCGCCCACATCCAGGGCCAGCAGTTCGACCTGATCTCCGGCGACGATCCCAGCTATCTCGGCTACCACGCCCAGGGCGGCGTCGGGGTGATCTCGGTGACCTCCAACGTCGCCCCCGAGGCCATGGTCGCCCTGCACGAGGCGGCCGCCGCCGGCGACTACGCCGCCGCCCGGGACTGGCAGGACCGTCTGATCGGCCTGCACAAGGGCCTGTTCCTCGACAGCTCGCCGTCGCCGGCCAAGTACGCCCTGTCGCGGCTGGGCCTGTGCACCGAGGAGGTGCGGCTGCCGCTGGTCCCGACGGCGGACGCGGTCAAGCCGGCCATCGACCGGGCCATGGCCGCGGCGGGCCTGGGCTGATGGCGTCGGAAAAGCCGAAGACGAAGGTGATCGCCGAGAACCGGCGCGCGCGCTTCGACTACTTCCTCGAGGACTTCACCGAGGCCGGCATCCAGCTGCTCGGCACCGAGATCAAGGCGCTGCGCGACGGCCGCGCCAATATCGCCGAGTCCTATGTTGCGCCCGAGGGCCGCGAGCTGGTGCTGATCAACTCCGACATCCCGCCCTACAAGCAGGCCAACCGCTTCAACCATGAGCCGCGTCGCCACCGGAAGCTGCTGCTGCACCGCCGCCAGATCGACCGCATGATCGGCGCCGTCCAGCGCGAGGGGCGGACCATCATCCCGGTGCGCCTCTATCTGAACGAGGCGGGCAAGGCGAAGCTCGAGATCGCCCTCGCCAAGGGCAAGAAGGTGCACGACAAGCGCGAGGCGACCGCCGAGCGCGACTGGCAGCGGGACAAGGCCCGCCTGCTCAAGGAGCGCGGCTGACGCCGCTTCAGCCCTGCAGCGGCTGCGCCTGCAGCACGCCGGGCGGCGGCGCCGACACATCGCCGTCCAGTCCGCCGACCGACGGCCGGCTGTACTGCTGAACCAGAACCCCGCTCGCCGCGATCAGCGCGGCGCCGACCAGCGCCCAAAGCGCGGCCTTTCGCTCGCGTGAGGTGAACACCCCTTCGCCCCTGTGCATGACAGCCCTCCAAAGCTGTCCGGTCAACGCATCCTCCCGGACGCCGTTCCTGCCGCGGACGGCGCATCGGACGCTGCGTGATTCGCGTGACGCGGGCGCAACACCCGGTCCGGCCGACCGCCTTGTCAGGCCTCGATCAGCGCGCGGGCCCGGCGGAACACCGCCTCGAACATCTCCGCCGTGAGCCGGCCGGTGTTCGTGTTCAGTCGCGAGCAGTGATAGCTGTTCAGCAGCACATAGCCGCCGGCCTCGCCCTCCGAGCCGTGGCCCGCCGCCATGGCCGAGGCCGGTCGGCCCAGCGCCTTCAGCACGTTGCGCCGCGACACGTCGCCGAGGGTGACGATCACCTTCAGCCGGGGCAGGGCCGCCAGCCGGGCCTGCAGGAACGGCCGGCAGGTCGCCTCCTCGACCGGCAGGGGCTTGTTGCCGGGCGGGGCGCAGCGCACGGCGTTGGTGATCATGCAGTCGACCAGCTCCAGGGCGTCCTTCCCGTCGGGATCGTAGCCGCCGCGCGCGAAGCCGGTCCGGTGCAGGGTCTCGTAGAGCAGCCAGCCGGCGTGGTCGCCGGTGAACGGCCGGCCCGTCCGGTTGGCCCCGGTCCGGCCCGGCGCCAGTCCCGCCACCAGCAGGCGCGCCTGCGGATCGCCGAACGAGGGCGCGGCGCCGTTCCACCAGTCCGGGTTCCGGCGGGCGTTCTCGTGCCGGTAGTCGACCAGCCGCGGACACAGGGGGCAGTCGCGCGGGGCTTCGGGCGGAAAGGGCGTCATCTCCCGGCCCGCTAGCGTGATTCCGGCCCGGGGCGCTTGCCCGGCGGCACATTTCCATTATCGTGGAAGGATGGAATCGGACGACGCCATCGCCGCCTTCGCGGCCCTCGCCCAGCCCACCCGGCTGCAGGCTCTCCGCCTGCTGGTCCAGGCCGCGCCGGAGGGCCTGGCGGCAGGGGCGCTCGCCGATCTGCTGGCGGTGCCCGCCAACACCCTCTCGGCCCATCTCGGCGTTCTGAGCCGCGCCGGACTGATCTCCTCGGAGCGCCACGGGCGCTCCATCGTCTACCGGGCCGGGCTCGACCGCCTGGGCGAACTGGTGGGCTTCCTGCTCAACGACTGCTGTCAGGGCCGCGCCGCGCTGTGCGGTCCCCTGACCTCCACCCTGGCCGCCGCCCGGAGCTGACCGATGGACATCGTCATCTATCACAACCCCGCCTGCGGGACGTCGCGCAACGTCCTCGCCCTGATCCGCCACGCCGGGATCGAGCCCCACGTGATCGAGTACCTGAAGACCCCGCCGTCGCGGCCGATGCTCGCGGCGCTGGTCGAGCGGATGGGGACGGGGGTGCGTCCGCTGCTGCGCGAGAAGGGCACGCCCTACGCGGAGCTGGGGCTGGCTGATCCGGGCCTGACCGAGGACCAGCTGCTCGACGCCATCGTCGCCCATCCGGTGCTGATGAACCGCCCGGTTGTCGTCTCGCCGCTGGGGGTTCGCCTCTGCCGCCCGTCCGAGGCGGTGCTGGACCTCCTGCCGGAGCCGCTCGCCACGCCCTTCGTCAAGGAGGACGGGGAGGTCGTCTCGCCCGGCCCGGGGGCCGGGCGGTGAGCGCCGCCGCGCCGCGGCGCCTGTCCTTCCTCGATCGCTGGCTGACGCTGTGGATCTTCGCCGCCATGGCGCTGGGCGTGGCGCTCGGGGCCCTGTTCCCCGGCCTGCCGGAAGGCCTGGACCGGCTGTCGGTGGGCTCCACCAATGTGCCGATCGCCATCGGCCTGATCCTGATGATGTATCCGCCGCTGGCGCGGGTGCGTTACGAGGAACTGCCGCGGGTGTTCGCCGACCGACGGGTGCTGGCGCTCTCGCTGTTCCAGAACTGGGTGCTCGGCCCGGTGCTGATGTTCGCCCTGGCGATCATCTTCCTGCGCGACGAGCCGGCCTACATGACCGGGGTGATCCTGATCGGTCTGGCGCGCTGCATCGCCATGGTGCTGGTGTGGAACCAGCTGGCCCGCGGCGACGGCCAGTACGTGGCCGGGCTGGTCGCCTTCAACTCGCTCTTCCAGATCGCCTTCTTCAGCCTCTACGCCTGGCTGTTCCTCAGCGTGCTGCCGCCGCTGTTCGGCCTTGAGGGCAGCGTGGTGCAGGTGTCGTTCTGGACCATCGCCGGCGCGGTGCTGGTCTACCTCGGCCTGCCGTTCCTCGCCGGCTTCCTGACCCGCCGCATCCTGATCCCGCGGCTGGGCGAGGAGGGCTATCGCCGGCGCGTGCTGGACCGGATCGCGCCCCTGACCCTGATCGCCCTGCTGTTCACCATCGTCGCCATGTTCAGCCTGAAGGGCGGGGAGGTGCTGGCCCTGCCGTTCGACGCCCTGCGCATCGCCCTCCCGCTGGCCATCTACTTCCTCGTGATGTTCACGGTCAGCTTCCTGATGGGGCGGCTGATCGAGGTCGACTATCCGCGCACCACCGCCCTGGCCTTCACCGCCGCGTCGAACAACTTCGAACTGGCCATCGCCGTGGCCATCGCCGCCTTCGGCCTCGCCTCGCCGGTGGCCTTCGCGACCGTCATCGGGCCGCTGGTCGAGGTGCCGGTGCTGATCCTGCTCGTCTCGGCGGCCCTGTGGCTGGGCCGCCGCCTGTTCCCGGACACCCTGCCGGCGGCCGGCGACGTCTGAGCTCAGGCGCCGCCGGCGCGGGGGCGGCCGATCTCCGGCAGCAGGTCGTTCAGGTCCACGAAGGCGTCGGCCTGCCGGCGCAGCTCGTCGGCGATCTGGGGCGGCTGGCACTTCATCGTCGAGACGACCGTCACCCGCACCCCCTTCGCCTGCACCGCCTGGACCAGCCGCCGGAAGTCGCCGTCGCCCGAGAACAGGACCGCGTGGTCCAGCCGCGGGGCCAGCTCCAGCATGTCCACGGCGATCTCGATGTCCATGTTGCCCTTGGTCCGCGACCGGCCCTCGCTGTCGGTGAACCGCTTCACCGGCTTGGTCACGACCGAGAACCCGTTGTAGTCCAGCCAGTCGACCAGCGGCTTCAGCGGCGAGAACTCCTCGCCCTCGACCACGGCGGTGTAGTAATACGCCCGCACCAGGACGCCGCTTTCGCGATACAGGTCGAGGAGCTTGCGGAAGTCGAGGTCGGCGTTCAGCGCGCGCGCCGCCGAGTAGAGGTTCGCGCCGTCGATGAAGAGGGCGACGCGTTCGCCGGGAACAGGCGTCATGAGCAGCGACTCCGCAAGATCCGATCCGGTCCCGCCCTCCGATGCGGACGGCGGTCTCGACCTGGAGGCCGCCGTCATCGTCGCCCTCGGCTGCAATGACAAGGGGCCGTGGGCCGATTGCCGGGAAGCCCTCGAGGCTGCGCTGGCGCGGTTCCGGGCCGAAGGGATCGACATCGTCGCCCGCTCCGCCTGGTGGCGCTCGGCGGCCTGGCCCGACCCCGACGATCCGCCCTTCCTGAACGGCGTCGTCCTGGTGCGCACAGAGCACGAGCCCCACGCCCTCATGGCGGCGCTGGGGCGCATCGAGGAGGCCTTCGGCCGCGAGCGCGCGCGGGCCAATGCGCCGCGCACCCTCGACCTCGACCTCGTCGCCTGCGGACGGCTCGCGGGGGATCTCGACGGCCTGATCCTGCCGCACCCGCGCGCGGCCGAGCGCCTGTTCGTGATGGGACCGCTGGCGGAGATCGCTCCGGCGTGGCGGCACCCCGCCCTCGACCGGACGGCCGCCGATCTGGCGCGGAGTGCCCCGGTCGGGCGCGACGCGCATCCGCTCCCGAACTGAACCGCCGCCTCATTCCCGCCCATGCGGCGTTGCACAATCGCCGTCACATCTCTATTTTGACGGGTTCTCCCCCCGCGTCCGAGGATATTCATGGCCCGCGTCACTGTCGAAGACTGCATCGAGAAGGTGCCGAACCGTTTCGGTCTGGTTCTGCTGGCCGGTCACCGCGCGCGCAACATCGCCAACGGCGCGCCGCTGACGCTCGACCGCGACAACGACAAGAACCCGGTCGTGGCCCTGCGTGAGCTGGCCGAGGACACCGTCGTCCCCGCCGAACTGCAGGAGAACATCATCACCACCCTGCAGCGCGTCGATGAGCGCACCGAGGCCGAGGACGAGGCCGAGACCGTCGCCCTGCTGGCCGAGCCGCAGCACATGAACATGGCCGAGGCCGAGCTGATCCGCGCGCTGCAGAGCGATCGCGACGGCGGGCAGGAGGAGCGGTACTGACGGCGGACCCCGCCAGCGGTATCACCATCCTGCCGGCGCGATCGCCCGCGCCGACCCCTGAAGCTGCCAATCTGAACGAGCCGGACGGCGCCGCGCCGCCGGTCTCGGCCGCGGACCATTCCGGCCGCAGCAAGGTGCTGCGCCAGTTCGAACTGGTCGAGGCGGTCCGGGCCTACGATCCCACCGCCGACGAGGGGCTGCTCAACCGCGCCTACGTCTATGCGATGAAGATGCACGGCTCGCAGCTGCGCGCCTCGGGCGATCCCTATTTCGCCCATCCGATCCAGGTCGCCGGCATCCTCACCGACTACCGGCTCGACACCGCCACCATCGTCACCGCCCTGCTGCACGACGTGGTCGAGGACACCTCGGCCACCCGCGACGACATCGCCGGCATGTTCGGGGAGGAGATCGCCGACCTCGTCGAGGGCGTCACCAAGCTGTCGCGGCTGGAGCTGCAGGCCGAGCACACGCGCCAGGCCGAGAACCTGCGCAAATTCATCCTCGCCATCTCGCGCGACGTGCGGGTGCTGCTGGTCAAGCTGGCGGACCGCCTGCACAACATGCGCACCCTGCGCTACGTGAAGCCGGAGAAGCGCGAGCGCATCTCCCGCGAGACGCTCGAGGTCTACGCCCCGCTCGGCCGCTCGATCGGCATCCACTCGATCGCCTCCGAGCTCGAGGAGCTCGCCTTCGAGCACCTCAACCCGACCGCCCGCACCGCCATCGAGCGTCGCCTCGAGGCCCTCAAGCTCGAGCACGGCCGCGCCATCGAAGGCGTCTCGCGCGAGGTCGAGCGGGTGCTGCAGGAGGCGGGGGTCAAGGCCCGGGTGCTGGGCCGCGAGAAGACGCCGTACTCGATCTGGCGCAAGCTGCAGCGCAAGTCCGTCGGCTTCTCGTCCCTGTCCGACATCTACGGCTTCCGGGTCATCGTCGAGGCCGAGGACGACTGTTACCGCGCGCTCGGGGTCATCCACCGCGCCTGGCCGGTCGTGCCCGAGCGGTTCAAGGACTTCATCTCGACGCCCAAGTCGAACAACTACCGCTCGCTGCACACCACGGTCGTCGGGCCTTCGGGCCTGCGCATCGAGATGCAGATCCGCACCGAGGCGATGGACCGCGTCGCCGAGGACGGGGTCGCGGCCCACTGGGCGTACAAGAACCACGCCTACGGCTTCGACCGCGAGGCCATGGCCGCCCAGGGCGGCCGCGACCCGCTGCAGAACCTGCGCCACCTCGTCCAGGTGATCGAGCACGGCGAGGGCGGCGAGGACTGGGTCGAACACGCCAAGCTCGAGATGTACCTCGACCAGGTGTTCGTCTTCACCCCCAAGGGGGCGCTGATCACCCTGCCGCGCGGCGGCATGCCGCTGGACTTCGCCTACGCCGTGCACACCGAGGTGGGCGACTCGGCCGTGGGGGTGAAGATCAACGGCGAGCTCAAGCCGATGCGCACCCAGCTGCAGAACGGCGACGTCGTCGAGATCATCCGCGGCGCCAAGCGCGAGATCCCCTCCGACTGGCGCTCCCTCACGGTCACCGGCCGCGCCCGCTCGGCCATCCGCCGCCACATCCGCAGCTCCGAGCGCGAGGAGTTCCAGAAGCTGGGCCGCGCCACCCTCGACCAGACCCTGGCCCGGGCCGGAAAGGCGCTGGCCGAGGTGTCGCTCAAGCCGGCGCTCGAGACTCTCGCCATCGCCTCGGAGGACGAGCTGTTCGAGGCCATCGGCCGCGGCCGCCTGTCCGCCAGCAAGGTCGGCGAGACCCTGTTCCCCAGCCTCAAGGGGCGGCTCAAGGCCGGCCCCGACCGGAAGCGCATCGGCGACGAGCAGGCGCGGCTCTTCGTCCGCGGCGGCGGCCTGACCCCGGGGGTCAGCATCCACTTCGGTCACTGCTGCTCGCCGGTCCCGGGCGACCGCATCGTCGGCATTCTCGAGCCGGACGTCGGCCTGACAGTGCACACCATCGACTGCCAGCGGCTGGCCGATTTCGCCGACGACGATTCGGTCTGGCAGGACCTGCAGTGGACGGCCCAGGCCGAGCGCGGGGCCGTCGCCGCCGCCCGCCTGCGCGCCACCATCAAGAACGCCCCCGGCGTGCTCGGCCAGGTCGCCACCATCATCGGCGAGGCCGGCGGCAACATCCTCAACCTTGTGATGAGCCACCGCCAGCAGGACTTCTTCGACGTGGACATCGACGTCGAGGTCGAGGACGCCCGTCACGCCACGACCATCATGGCCGCGCTCCGCGCCAACCCCTCCGTCGACACCGTCGAGCGGGCCCGCGGGTGAGCGAGGACGCCGTCCCGGACAACGCGGCCCAGCTGGCCTCGCCCTCCTACCGCCTGCCGGCGCTGGACCAGGACTTCCTGCTCGGCGACTCCATGCGCGGGGTCCGCTTCCTGATGGAGTACGCCAAGGCCGAGGAGGCCCTGCGCGCCTGGGGCGTTCGCTCCACCATCGTGGTGTTCGGCAGCGCCCGGGTGGTCGAGAACGGCGGCAACGGCCACGCCCGCTGGTATCAACAGGCCCGCGCCTTCGGCCGGCTGGCGTCCGAGCGGGGCGGGGCCCTGCACGCCGGCCCCGGGCAGCCGCGCGACAACGTCATCGCCACCGGCGGCGGCCCCGGCGTGATGGGCGCGGCCAATCGCGGCGCGCACGACGTCGGGGCGCCCTCCATCGGTTTCAACATCACCCTGCCGCACGAGCAGGAGCCGAATCCCTGGTCGACGCCGGAGCTGACGTTCCGCTTCCACTACTTCGCCATGCGCAAGATGCACCTCGCCATGCGCGCCAACGCTCTGGTGGTCTTCCCCGGCGGCTTCGGCACCTTCGACGAGCTGTTCGAGATCGTCACCCTGCGCCAGACCGGCAAGGTCCGCGACACGCCGATCGTCCTCGTCGACGAGGCGTACTGGCGCGCCGCGGTCGGCTTCGACACCCTCGTCGAGCACGGCATGATCGCCCCCGAGGACCTCGACCTGATCGGCTTCGCCGAGGACGCCGAGGGGATCTGGCGCGAGCTGCTGGCCCGCGGCCTCCGGCCCGGCGGCCGCAGCGCCGAGGATCCGCACCAGCCGGCGCTTCAAAGCGAGGGCGTGACGGGGTAGGGGAGGGGCATGAGCTCCACCCTGACCTCCGAAGACGTCCTCAACGAATTCCGCGCCGCGGGCGCCCTGCGCGAAGGCCACTTCGTGCTTTCCTCGGGCCTGCACAGCCCGGTCTTCCTGCAGAAGAACCTCGTGTTCATGCACGCCGACCGCTGCGCCCGGCTGTGCAAGGCGCTGGCGGAGAAGATCGTCGCCGCCGTCG
>Ga0233425_10001209_pt1 | contig 59923 bp, 54 predicted proteins | sample Watercolumn_Towu_2_FD_181712 | JGI IMG/M metagenome (GOLD analysis project Ga0233425, IMG submission 181712) | Freshwater microbial communities from Lake Towuti, South Sulawesi, Indonesia - Watercolumn_Towuti2014_140_MG | ecosystem: Environmental > Aquatic > Freshwater > Lake | place...
GAAATGTCCAATGACGTGGAATTATTTCAAAGAGCCGGAACAATGAGCGTTGCGGTTCCTCATGGAATATGGTCCGGGGATGTTGTCTGCTTGATGAGATATGATCCCCCAGACAAATACTTGGCATGGAATGGAGAAATTTATGATTACCCTTCTAACGAGGGCGGGGCTAGCCGTACGGTGTTTTGCGACCAAAAAGAAGGGACAGGGATAAACTCTTCACCTAATCGGATAGACGCAGATGGTAAGGCGTATCCTGTGGCTGGTGACGCGGAGTTTGGAGACTGCAGGAAGAATGTGACAATAAAGGGCAGTTACACATGGGGGCAATAGCAATATGATGGGGAAATGGAAATTTTTATTGTTTCTCGGCGCGATAGTTTCCTGTACATGTTTAATAATAAGAGGATGCGGCAAAAAAGAAACCTCCGCGCACAAAAAGGAAATTCAGCCTGTGGATATTATTTTGAATGTTATACAGGGTTCAGAGGATTCTCCGTCGGTATTTATAGTGCGTTTAATAAGCCAAAAGGCAAAGCAGGAGGCGATTGATAGTTCAATAAAGGGCAAGAAAAGAAATGCGACAGCCGAAAAAACGGATAGTCCGTTTAAGCTAACGGCAAACAAGGGTACGTGGGAAAAAGGTATTTCTTTTTATTTTATAGAGAACAGGAGGGAGGCGCGTATAAGCAGCGGAGTAGAACTGCTGTTTTATCCCAAACTAAAAAATACTTCTATTGGCCCGGAGGACGCGTATTCTATTGTATACAGTATAGATTCAAAAAAATTGCCTAAGGCCGGCTCCGGTGTTTACGCGGTTATGCGCTTGGAGAAGTACTCAATAAAATCAAATCCCGTGGAATTAAAAGAAGAACCGAGCGGTAAGTATGATAAATTAGCGCGACAAGCAGAGGTTTACCGCGCTTTAGGGGATTCTAGAAAATTAATGGATACCGCCGAAAAGATGATTGCAGATAGTCCTTCAGGCGTTTTAGGGTATTGGTATAAGGGTTTGGCATTTGAATTAAAAGGAGACAATAAATCGGCGATTAGTATGTATGAAACAGCACTAAAGAATGTCCCTTCACCTAAAAAAGGCGATTCTTATGAGCCGCCTTTATTTATTTTAGAAAAAATTAAATATTTGAGCCGAAAGTAGAAAACTAGTCTTTTACTGTCTCAAGAAATCATTGATGTCTAGTTTTAAGCATCCCTTTTCCGAAAATTAGACATACCGCAAAAAGATAACGCATTGCACCCCAATAATATTCCATTTTTGGCACAATAAATGCTTCAATGTCTTGGTGGTATTGACATTTTAGAAATGGTCATGCATATATTCAATGTGCTGTTATTTTTTTGTTTTTAGCGCGAGAAAAATATATGACGAAAATGTTTAACAAAATAATTGCTGTTACGGTATCGGTTGTTCTTATTTTAGATGGCAGTGTTTTTGCGTCCGGAACACAGTATGAAAAAAACGCGGGTGTATCTTGCTTGTCTTCAAATACCGAAATGGATGATCGGGAGACGACAGGTGGCATAAAGGAGCTTTCTAGAATTGCGAATAGGGTCCCGCGCGGTGCGTTAAAAACAACGATGGATTTTGTTGTCCGCGCCCGCAGATCAAGTAAAAAATCCGTAGCTGTTGCCGCGGCGGCTTTAGCCGGCGTAAAAATCACAAAACGGGATGTAAAAAAGGCCGTTCCAATCGCGGTTATTATGGCTATCGCAACCTCCGCTATGGCTACTTTCGCTTCCGGTATGTTTGTGTATATTTCGAATCCGATGACGGTACAATTTAGTAAATTAGTGCCGGTGACGGATATGTTTTTAAGGGATGAGGTCATATCAAAGGTTTCAGCGCAAATGCAGGGCGTAGATACGTTGTATTTAGGTGTTTTTTCTATTATGGCAGTCGTAGCGGTGTTAGGATTTGTAGTTGTTCAACTACTGTCTGTTTACGACGGTATTATGCTGGCAAAAAGATTAGCGCGAGAAGGAGAAGAATATGGAATTCCAGTGCGTGTGCAATATAGGCCAAATCTAGCGAGGGCTTTTGCGGCGGCTGGTGTTGCGGCGGTGATGACCCCCGCGGCGGCGAGTACACCGATGAATGTATCGGACGAGGCCGAAGTAAATCCAACAGAACAAGGAGTTGAGAAACCGAATGATGCGGCAGAAGTTGTTGATGAAAGAATTGCTACGTCTACTGTGCCGTTAGAAAAATTTCCTGCAGTAGATGTACAATCTATAGAATTGCCAGCAGAAACTATGCATCCGGATGGTTTAGCTCCTTTAACTTTAGAAGAGGAAATTGCTGACGCAAAAAGGGTTTTAGAAAATTCATCTGACGTTCCTGAAGCTGTGGCGTTTGTTAGGGAAAATCCGGAATATAGAGGCGCGCGTTATGATTACGATCCGGATGGTATAATTCCATCTGAAAGGCTTAATGTAAATACCACTCCGAGAGAAGACCTGATGGATTTATTTAGAGCGCACGTTAGTGATGATGATTTACTTGATATCATCGGAGAATGCATAGGAGAAGAGCTTAGCAGAACAACTTATTTAAGTGAAGACGATTTTGTCGGGACCGTATTGAATTATGTGGATGAATCAGACCGTGAAATGACCAGTTTGTTATTGGACAGAGTTTGCAAAGATTTGGATTTTACACTGACTAGGGTAAGAACATCCTTAAAGGCAGAAGCTGATTATGAGAGAGTATCTAAACCAGAAGAAGAGGGAAATATTGTAAGAGCAAAAACTGTTACGGTGGGCGACGGTGTGACGACAAAAATTGATTATACCCCTACAGAGCAGGAACTTTCTGGTGAAGAAGAAACGAGTAACGATGGTGGTATGATGACCGAGTTAGGCGAAGAGTCCGAAACAGAATTGCCGGATTTGGATATGCCTCAAGTAAATGTGAGATTGGACTTGCCCGCTCCTTCAATGGTTGCCTACGCAAACAAATTAGCAGCGCCGGTAGTCACGCCTCAAGATGCTGTGCCAACTGTGATTGAAGAAAGACGGATATTTGCTTTTGGCTTGAGCCTTTCGGAATTTTTCGGGGCATTAATAATGGAATTTAGGACGGATATGTCGCGGATAATGTCAAGCGCGGCGGGATTACTGTGTTTTGTCCGCGTCACGCCAAGGAGAATTGTAGTTGCCGGCGTGACGGTGTTTTTGGGAGTACTTTTAAGTTGTCATATGCCAAGCGAGCAGCCTTTGCAGGCTGCGCCGGCAACAAGTATTAGAACAGGTGTTAATAAAATGTCTGTGCCAATAATAGAAACAAAAGCGAGAAGTATTAGAAGATGCAGAAACGAAGCGGAACGATACGCTGAAGAGCTTGGTGTACCGGGACTAGAGAGGGAAAAATTTGTAAAATTTTACAGGTTGTTGAGCATAGAAAATAGGGTGATGGAAAGAAAATTAGGAGAATTATTGGGGCAAGATTTTACAGAAGAAACTGTGCGCATGGTGGCAGGCGCTATGAATGAAGCAAGAAGTTTGGTCGAAGAAACCGGTGCCGAAATTGATGAGGAGGCGGTGTGTCTTGCCGCAATGAAAATTCTTAGTGAAGATTTAAGGAGTGAGAGGTTGTGGGCAAGTTCAGGATTGCATTCGAATGATGATTTGAAAAATATTGTGGGAACAATTCAAGAAGAAAGGCGCCGCTTTACAAGGGCTGAGTTGGAGTGCGTATAGATATCGACAATAGATTGCCTCCTATCACGCTATTCTCAATGACCCGGTTAAGAAATACGTTTCGAAAAATGCTATTTGATGGTAGTATAGTCCCGGATTTTATGTTTACAAAATCTGTTAGATAGTTTATTGGGCGAATTCTGTCGGGGCGTGGCGCAGCCTGGTTTAGCGCACTCGCTTGGGGTGCGAGTGGTCGGCCGTTCGAATCGGCTCGCCCCGACCATAATTTTATGAAAACTATAAATATCGGCGTTGCCGGATTGGGTACTGTTGGAAGCGGAGTGGCGGAAATATTCTGCCAAGGGAAACACTTTGATATTCCAATACGCCTTGCTAAGGCCGCGGAAGCGGACTCTGCAAGGAGGCAGTCTGTAAAGTTGGATAAATCCGTTCTGATAAACGATGCCCGCCAGCTGATAGACGATCCTGTCATAGATATTGTCGTTGAATTAATCGGCGGATGCGGCATAGCCAAGGAGATTGTTTTAGGCGCCCTTAAAAACGGTAAAGCAGTTGTGACGGCCAACAAGGCGTTGTTGGCGAAACATGGGGAAGAAATATTCTCCGCGGTAAAAAAATACGACGGAGATATTTACTATGAGGCAAGTGTTGCCGGCGGTATTCCTATAATAAAAATTTTCAGGGAAGGCTTGATCGCGAATAAGATTAATTCTATTTTCGGTATTGTAAACGGTACATGTAATTATATCCTTACAAAAATGAAAGAAGACGGCGCTAACTTTTCCGAAGCGCTCACTGGCGCGCAAAAAGAGGGCTACGCCGAAAAAGATCCTACGCTTGATATTGAGGGTTTTGACTCCGCGCACAAACTTGTTATTTTGTCTTCGCTGGCGCTGGGGGCCTGGATTAATCCAAAAGATGTTTACACTGAAGGTATTTCACGCCTGACTCATTCGGATATCATATACGCGAGTGAGCTTGGGTATGTGATAAAACTTTTGGCTATTTACAAAAACAACAAAGAAGGAGTAGAGGTTAGGGTGCATCCTACTCTTCTTCCAGAGAACCACGTTCTTTCAAGTGTAAACGGAGTCTTTAATGCTATTTTTGTAAAAGGCGACAATGTAGGCGACCAATTATTTTACGGCAGGGGCGCCGGTAAACTCCCCACTGCAAGCGCTGTTGTGGCCGATATATTGGATGTGGCAAGGAATCTGTCGTCGGGTACAAGACGTAGGCTTCCTGTTATAAATACGGGAAGTAAGAACGCTAAGGTCGTACCTATTGAAAAAGTAGTAAATAAATGTTATCTGCGTTTTACCACGCTGGATAGGCCCGGGGTTCTGGCGAAGATCGCCGGGATTTTGGGGAGGAATAGAATTAGTATAGAGTCTGTGATACAAAAAGGCAAAAAAGAGACGGAGCCTGTTCATATAGTCATAATGACGCACGTGGCCGTAGAGAAAGATATCAGAAAGGCGATAGGATTGATAGATAAGATGCCCGAAGTGAAGGCGAAGACGATGATGATGAGAGTAGAGGAGTAAGGAGAAATATATGGCTTGGAAGGGATTGATAGAGGAATATAGAAAATATTTACCGGTTACGGACAGAACACCTGTTATCACATTAAATGAGGGAAATACCCCTCTTCTGTTTGCGAAGAATATTTCCGCGCAATTGGGTGGCAGGCTGAAAATTTATTTGAAATATGACGGTTGCAATCCCACGGGATCTTTTAAGGACAGAGGCATGACAATGGCCATATCAAAGGCGGCTGAAGAAGGATCGAAGGCGGTTATGTGTGCCTCTACCGGGAATACATCCGCTTCTGCGGCGGCATACGCGGCTAGGGCCGGCATGAAGTGTTTTGTTCTTATCCCCAACGGGAATATCGCGCTAGGGAAACTGGCACAGGCGCTCATGCACGGAGCTGTTGTTATAGCGGTAGACGGGAATTTTGACGATGCGCTTAGGATTGTTAGAGAAATCACAGAGAAATATCCTATAACCCTTGTGAACTCGCTAAATCCGTTTAGAATTCAAGGGCAGAAAACCGCGGCGTTTGAGATATGTGATTCTCTCGGCGAAGCGCCGGTTTTTCATGCTCTCCCAGTAGGGAATGCCGGAAATATTACAGCATATTGGATGGGCTATAAAGAGTATAATTCTGGAGGGAAAACTAAAAGATTGCCGAAGATGATTGGTTTTCAGGCCGCGGGAAGCGCGCCGATTGTAGACGGACATATTATTGAACATCCGAAGACTTTGGCTACCGCCATAAAAATAGGTAATCCGGCTAGCTGGGAAAGCGCCGTAAATGCCGCCAAAGAAAGTAGCGGCCTAATAGATAAAGTGACCGACGACGAAATTGTTGAAGCGTATAAAATGCTCGCATCAAAAGAGGGTGTGTTCTGCGAGCCAGCGTCGGCTGCCTCACTAGCGGGCGTAATAAAATTGACAAAATCCAATTATTTTAAAGAAGAAGCAAATGTTGTTTGTACCCTCACCGGCCACGGATTAAAAGACCCTGAACTCGCCATAAAAACCGTCGGCCAGCCAATAGTCTGCAAAGCGGAGTCAAAAGAGATATTGAAGGTCATAGGGATGTGATTTCAAATAAACAATCCGATATGTTGAGCTTTTAAGAAACCCTTATCGGCATTACAAGTATTGGAATGCCTTTTTGATATAGTTTTCTTTGAATAGCAAATATGGCGTGGTTGTGCAGTAATCTAGTGAAAATAGTTTCTTTAGGAAATACCATCTGTCCGCCAAAAAATACTGCTTGGGGATATTTTGCGTAAATATTTTCAGAAATTGACCTTATTTCGTCTACCATATCAACACCAATGCCCGAGATACCTTCTGCGTATAATCCCTTGCCTCGCATCAGTAAAACATATTTATTTAATTCGCTTTTTACATAATGTTCTAGTTTTTTTATTTCTTCTATACCCTTAAAATTGCCGGAGTCGATAATACCGACATTGACAAATAAATAGTTTTTAAAATTTTCCCCAAATAAACGTAAGACGTTAAACAAGGTGTGCAGACCAAGCCCATTGTAACCATTAACTAAAACAACCGCTGTTTTGGCGTTTGTGTCAGGTTTTGACATAGCTGTTTTATGACTTTTATTACTCGAAATATTTGCCGCATCAATGAGATTATCAAGTCGTTTAACATGCAGGAGAGTTTGTCTATAATGATTTTTTATAACGATAGCGAGGAGAACCAAAGATCCGGTGATTAATATCGTTATCCATCCGCCTTCAAAGAATTTTAAAACAACAACAGAGATAAGGATGAAAGATGTAAGAATAAGTCCGATTCCATTGACTAATATTTTTCCGGTCCAATTGCTTACAGTTTTCCTAGAAATCCACCAATGTCGGACCATGCCAAGCTGTGAGAGAAAAAAAGTGATAAAAACGTTGATGCTGTATAAAATTACTAGAAATTTAACTGACCCATGACTTAGCGTCATGAGAGCAAAAGATGCCGCGCCCATTAATAGAACCCCATTTTGCGTCACAAAGCGTTCGCTCAGTATGGAAAATTGCGCGGGAAACCACCTATCGGTTGCCATGTTGCCCAAAACTCGCGGACCATCAAGGAATCCCGTTTGCGCCGCTACAAAAAGAAGTACCGCTTCTGATATGAGCGTTATCATAACAAAATAGTGCCCGATATTATTACCCCATTCTGAAGTCATTTTTTCAAATAACACCGCGTTTAAAGTTTTGCCTTGTACATTTCCGACTTTAAAAAAAAGATATCCCATCATGAGGCCAATGACCATAAAAGCCAATGACACCGACATGTATCTCATGGTTTTTTTAGCCGTTTTTATTTTTGGATCACGTAGAATAGGTATGCCATTACTGACAGCTTCAATACCTGTAAAAGTTCCTGCCCCCATGCTATAAGCACGAAGTATGAGTAGAATCATTCCAAAAACCCCTATTTCATTTTTTGTGACTTTTATGTCTGAAACCGTCGTAGTTACGAGTGTGCCGAAATCGGAGAAGTGTGTCCCAAAAACATAGAAAACTGCAAATACATGGGTGATCATAAAAACTAAAAATATCGGGACAAGCGGAATAACCGATTCTTTGACCCCGCGCGTGTTTATAATAGTCAAAGCTATCAGAACAAAAACTGCGAAGCTCAAACGAAAAGAATGCCAATTTGGAGGGAAGAAACTAAATAACGCATCGGCTCCGCTAGCGATGGAGAGGGTTATGGTAAGAACGTAGTCTATCAAAAGCGCGCATCCCGATACCATGCCTAACGATGGTGTTAACAATTTGCTAGCGACAAGATAACCTCCTCCTCCGGCTGGAAATAGCTCGATGATATGCGAATAACTTGTGCTGATGATGAAAATAGTAAATGCCGTGCCGATTGCTACAAAAATCCCCAAAAACATGTGCTTCCCTAACGCGAGAAAAGCCTCTTCCGGACCATAACAGGAGGATGTTAGGCCGTCCGCGCCTAAGCCAACCCAAGCGAAAAATGCGATTAGAGACAGTTTATGAAATAAATCCGGATCATGAGGGTTTTTTGCCTTACCAATGACAATGTTTTTAAGTTTTTTTACGAATGACATAAAATTTACCCTATTTATATAAACACAAAAAGCCAGAGAGTTTATCTCCGGCTTCATTCTCTCTTTCTTGCTTACGAGGTTAGCTGTCGGGCTCGGTCGAGAAATCTAATCCTGCCGTATCGCGGCTGGATATTCGCCCCAAGATCTTTTGAAGACCATGCTTCGGGTCCCCCGTTTGCCGTGCAAATGCACGACAATTAAGCAATTTAATTTTACTTTAGAAGTGATTATACGAAACCAACAATTTTTGTCAACGGAAAATGCTATTACTTTTATAACACCCGTGCAAAAAACGCAATAAATTTTGCGGATGGAATTAGTAAAAATTGCGCAAGGACAGTTCCAACAAAGCGGCTGGTTGTAAAATCTACTATTATTTTGCGGAATGTGCTGTTAGATACCTTGCCGGCTACTGCCTCGTCTGTAACTAAAGAAAGGTAAGGATCTACAAAAATAAACATCATTAGCGTCGCCAAGCCGTTTATTATAGCCGCAAGACTGCTGGCCGTAACACGCAACTCCGGAATTAGATACCCCGCAAAAAGTGAAGAAAGAACCGCTACAGTCCAAATGCCAGTGCCAAATATATTGAGTAATAATATCGGTATGAGTCCGGCCGGACGTTTTCTTAAATGAAGATTTATGTTATGAGGTTTTGGGGCAGTTAAAGATTCTCTAAATTGGCTCAATCCCGTCTTTGAAAAGCTATAAAGCAAAAGTCTAGGTACAGACCGTTCAATAGAAAATCTGGAAATTGCTTTTGTAAATAATCTCTGTGTTGTCGGGATAAGTAGCGCCCCAACGATAGTGGCAAGGGACGCCGAAAATAAAATGATTCTAAAATCCCACACCGGTATCGTTCCTAGTCCAGAGATAATGTGTTCTTCTACTCTCTTGGCGAGTAGAGGCCCCTGAAAAGAATTTGATAGCCTCGAAACAAGAACAAGGATATTAAAGATGGAGAGAGAAACGGCTATTTTTCGAGTACGCACACCTGCTATTCTTGAAGAATAGGAGAGAGTTCCTATAATATGGATGACAAAAGTTAGGACTAAGATTATTACTAGGTTAGTGTCCATTGTTTTTTTACCCTTGCCACTATTTTTAACTTTTAGATGTCTTTAAGGACAATATGTGAATGGTGACGCCGGCCGCAATAATAATCAAAAGGATCTTACCGAGAAAATTGTGCACAAAAAATACGGTCGTGAATAGTATGCCTGTCCACTGCGCGACAATAAAAAATATTTTAATTTCCAATTTGATCCCGCTATTTTCGTGATACTTTTTAATATGCGGCCCGACCCACTTGTTGCTCATTAATAAATTATGAAACTTTGCGGAACTTTTCGAAAAACAAATAGACGCGATGATTAAAAAAGGTACGCTAGGCATCACAGGCATAAGGACACCAACTACACCTAAGATTGTGAATAAAAAACCAAGAACGAATAATAAGGTCCTTTTAAAGTGATTCATCTCCGCGTCAGTTATTGACATTAAAGTCCAGCCTAACGATGATATTATACAGCTAGTTCATGCCAAGTCAAGTATCGATCTGTGTGTTTGTATCGTTGCGCGTTACAACGAGCCTTGCGTCGCAAAACAGCGAAAATTTATCGAACAAATTGTTGACAAGATTTTGCAGTGTTATATAATTCCCCGCTTATATACAAACCTTCTGCCTAAATTTTGAGCAGAGAATTTAATATATTGAGAGGAGGAGTTTTTATGCATAGCATGGCTGGAGCGACTTTGTTTGAAACGGTTTCAATTTGGTGTGTGTTATTTATTGCCTTTTTGGGTTTGGGTTACGCGGTTTTGTTGCGGAGCCAAATCATGAAGAAAGGGAAGGGTACCCCGCAAATGCTGGAAGTATGGAATGCTATTAGAGAGGGCGCCGATACATATTTAGGGAGGCAGTTAAAAACGATCCTTCCTTTAATATTCCTACTGTCAGTCGCGCTTTTTTTCTCCGTGTACGCGATACCTCCTAGTGAGGAAGCTCTACAGCGCTTCAGCGCATATTCTTCGGAAAAAGTAAAACTCATAGTGGGATTTGGACGGGCTGTTGCTTTTATTATGGGCGCGTTTTTTTCTCTCATGGTCGGTCAGTTTGGAATGAAGATGGCGGTTGAAGGCAACGTCCGCGTCGCGGCAGCCTCCCGCACAAGTTTTTCAGAGGCTTTGAAAATCGCATATCGTTCCGGGACGGTTACGGGAATGCTAACGGACGGGCTTGGACTTTTAGGCGGCACACTTATTTTTATAATTTTCGGTATTGCCTCTCCCGACGTTCTCCTCGGTTTCGGCTTTGGAGGAACGCTATTGGCTTTGTTTATGAGGGTAGGCGGCGGAATTTATACAAAGGCCGCGGATGTTGGAGCCGATCTAGTTGGTAAGGTTGAAAAAGACATGCCGGAAGATGATCCAAGAAACGCGGCGGTAATTGCTGATCTTGTCGGAGATAACGTTGGTGACTGCGCAGGTATGGCTGCTGACATTTTTGAATCATATGAAGTAACGATTGTATCCGGTCTTATCCTTGGACTTGGGCTTGTTTCTCTAACGGGGCAGATAAAATGGATCGTATTTCCTCTTCTTGTCAGAGGCATAGGAGTTTTATCTTCAATAATAGGGACTTATCTAGTGAAGGGTAGCGACGATGAAAGGAAACAGGACGCGTTTGCTAGCATAAACCGCGGATTTTTCGCATCGGCAGGTATTTCGATTTTCTGTTTTTTTCTTCTAGCGGTATTCTATATGCACGAAATGCGTGCCTTCTTTTCGGTAGGCGTAGGCATACTTTTAGCGATAGTCATTGATGAGGTGACAAAATATTTTACGCATACAGAGCACCCTCCTGTAAAAAGAATCGCGGACTCATCAAAAACCGGATCCGCAACATTAATCTTGCGCGGCCTTTCTGTAGGGTTTGAATCTTCGGCATGGCAATTTATTGTTATAGCGATTACTATTTTTGCCGCAGTTTTGATTTATTGGGGACAACCGGTTATATATGTATTGTACGGTGTCGCAATGACAGGTATTGGTATGCTTACACTAACAGGCAACAATGTCGCGATGGATTCCTTCGGGCCTATTGCGGATAACGCCAATGGAATAGGCGAAATGGCGCATCTTGAGCCAAAGGCGCGTCAGATCATGGCGGACTTAGACGCCGTGGGAAACACAACAAAGGCGATTACAAAAGGTGTCGCGATTGGCTCTGCCGTCATAGCGGCTGTATCTCTTTTTGGTTCGTTTCTTGCGGATGTGAGTAAAGTGCAAGCGCAGATGGGTATCTCGGAAAATTTGAGACTTCTTTTTACCGGAATTAGGGTTTCAGAACCAGTTGTGTTTATAGGCCTATTAATAGGAGGCGCGATTCCGTGCCTGTTTTCAGCTCTCACAATTAACTCGGTCGCGCGTGCAGCGGCTTTAATAGTCGACGAAGTTCGTAGACAGTTTCGTATTCCCGGACTTATCGAAGGCAAAATAAAACCGGATTATAAAAGGGCGGTTGGTATTTGCACTATAGCGGCGCAAAAAGAACTTATAGGTCTTGCTTTAATAGCTGTCTTATCTCCAATTTTGGTTGGAATGCTTCTTGAAGTAGAGGCATTGGGAGGATTTTTGGCCGGAGTAATTTTGGCAGGACAGCTTCTAGCTGTTTTTATGTCTACCGCTGGCGGTGCTTGGGATAACGCGAAAAAGACTATCGAAGATGGTCTTCACGGTGGTAAAGGGTCTGATGCTCATAAGGCATCGATTGTTGGAGACACTGTCGGAGACCCTCTAAAGGACACAGCTGGACCAGCCCTAAATCCTATGATTAAGGTAATAAATCTTGTCTCTTTGCTGTCGGCGCCCATTCTTATACATTTCAAAAGGACGCAACCGGGAGTAATTGTGTCCATGATTCTATGCCTACTTCTGATCATAGGGGCAGTGTTGTATTCCAAACACGGGTATATTTTTAAGAAGAAAACCGCATAGAAGGCATGGTGTTAAGTTTCTCTAATGCTCGCAATACTTGGCTTGGAATTATTTGTATTGCGGGCAAGCGAGACCAAAATACCTAGTACTACTAAACAATATGCTCCTCCGGTAAAGAAAGCCGTCCTAAATCCATTCAACGGTACTTCGAATTCAGAATAAATTGTCTAAAAAAGGACCACTCCTAGGGGCATTGAGATATTTAACGAGGTATATTGTATACGGCCGAGATGCTTCCCTTATTGTCCTTGCCGGCAAAATTCATAATATAATGGTTTATCGGTGAAAAAAACAATCCGTAGGGAAAAGCTAACATGACTAGATAAATGACTGTCGCAAAAATTCCGGGGTGGGCGAGTAAACTTGTGAAATTTGGTCATAGGTCATTGTTTGGTTATTGTTCCTTGTATCTTGGTTATTGTTTCTTATCTCTTGTTTCTTGGAAATTAATAATTTTTGGTTGCGGCTACGCTACGCTGTGCTATACTTCTCTCCGCATAATCTCACGGTGTTTTTCATGTTTAAAGGAGCTTACAATGAAATATGCGATTTTAGTCGGAGATGGAATGGCTGATGTGCCTATTGAGGAGCTTTCAGGTAGGACTGTTCTTGAAACTGCTAGGACTCCGAATATGGATTGGATAGCTAAAAACGGATCTGGCGGTAGGGCAGTAACTGTGCCACATGGGATGGAACCGGGTAGTGACGTGGCAAATATGAGTATTATCGGGTACAACCCCAAAGAGGTATACTCCGGCCGTGGGCCATTTGAAGCGGCGAGTTACGGTATTGGGTTGGCCGAAGACGAAGTGGCGTTCAGGATGAATTTTGTTACGGTAACCGACAACACCATGGTAGATTACAGTGCCGGGCACATCTCTACGCGCGACAGCCAAATCTTCGCGGATGTTTTAAATAAGGAACTTGTTATCCCGGGAGTGAAATTTTACGCGGGTGTTAGCTACAGGAATCTAGTAGTGATAAAAGAAAATTTATTGGATGAAGGAAACGGTATTTTAGAATGTACTCCGCCTCACGATATATCCGGGCAAAAAATAGATAAATACCTGCCAAAGGGAAAGGGCGCGAAATTTATTCTGTTGTTAATGGAAAGGTCCGTGGAAATACTCTCAAGACATGACCTAAACCAGGTGAAGATCGATTTAAAAGAAAATCCGGCGAACATGATTTGGCTTTGGGGTTACGGAAAAAAACCAAGCCTGCAGGGGCTGAAGGAAAGATATGGTGTATCCAGCGGTATAATTTCCGCCGTCGGGCTCCTAAAAGGCATAGGCAAAGTCCTCGGAATGGAGGTTATAGACGTTCCCGGGGCTACGGGATATTATGATACCGATTACAGCGCGAAGGCTAGGTATGCGATAGAAGCCCTTAAAAGAATGGATCTTATTTTTGTCCATGTTGAAGCTCCTGATGAGGCGGGGCACAACGGCGATCTTCGGAATAAAATTTTGGCGATAGAAAATTTTGACAGCAAGGTAGTTGGGCCTATTTTGGAATATTTAAAGTCTATTGGGAATTATAGAGTGTTGGTTTTACCTGATCACCCCACTCCGGTAAAACTCATGACTCATACGGATACCCCTGTGCCATTTGCGATGTGCGGAACTGGGACTGAATCAGACAATATGCAGGCCTTTACGGAAAAGGAATCGGATAAAGGCGGATTCGGGACTGTGAACGGGTGGGATTTAATGGGAATGCTGACGACAAAAAATAATTTGAATAGGACTATTGTTGATGGGCGAGATAATTGTTAAACTTGGCGACATTACAAAAGAGGATGTAGATGTCATAGTGAATGCCGCTAATGAAGGATTGAGGGGAGGCGGCGGGGTGGATGGGGCGATTCACCGCGCGGCCGGGCCTAGTGTTTTAGAGGAATGCAAAAAGATAGGCGGATGCAAAACCGGAGAGGCGGTTATTACAAACGCAGGATGGCTGAAGGCGAAAAAGATCATTCATGCGGTCGGCCCTGTATGGAAGGGCGGAAAAAAAGGCGAGCCGGAGTTATTAAAGAACGCGTATAAAAACAGTTTTTTATTGGCAAAAAAAGAGGGTTTACAGACTATTGCTTTTCCTGCGATAAGTACCGGTGTTTACGGCTATCCTAAAAAAGAAGCAGTACAGATTGCTTTGGCCGCTGGAAAAGAGTTTCAAGAAGATTTTAGAGAAATAAGATATATTTGTTTTTCGGAAGATAATTTTCGGATCTATAACCTATAGACCATAACCTAAAACCCAAAACCTGACTTTCTCAAATGTACTACCTTGCTGAACACTACATACTGATTTTTTTAATCCAGATTTTTCTTATTCTTGGCCTTGCAAGGGGGCTTGGAGAAATATTTCAGCGGTTGAAACAACCGGCCATTACTGCCGAAATCTTAGTTGGCATATTTCTAGGGCCGACTATTTTGGGCAGGTTTTTCCCGTCCATCCATAGTGTTATTTTTCCGGATAACATTATTCAGCAAAATATGCTTGAGACCGTGGCATGGTTTGGGATATTATTTTTCTTATTGAAGACCGGTCTTGAAATGGATTTTTCAAGCGCGTGGAGGCAAAAGGGTGATGCCCTAAAAATCGCATTTACCGATTTAGTTGTACCTATGGTGCTTGCCTTCATCCCGTGCCTTTTCATATCAAACCATTATTTTACCGATCCTAGCCAAAAATATGTTTTTGCTATATTCGTGGCGACGGTGATGATGATAAGCGCGCTTCCTGTTACAGCCAGGGTGTTAAATGATCTAAATCTATACAAGACGGATCTTGGTTTTTTAATCATGTGCGCTCTTTCTGTGAATGATATTTTGGGATGGATGATTTTTACTCTGATTTTAGGTTTCTTTACGCGCGCTGACATTGAACTTTCAAGGATAGCGATAGTATTAGTTACATCAATCGGTTTTACATTTTTAGCCCTCACTATTGGTAGGACTTTTACGAACTATGTCATTTCCAAAATAAAAGAAAAAAAGATGCCGGAACCCAGTACCTCCCTTACATTCATAAGCCTTCTTGGTTTTTTATGCGGGGTGATTACTTTGAAGATCGGTATCTACGCCTTGTTCGGGTTTTTCATAGCCGGGGTTATGGCCGGTGAGGCAAAGGCGCTTTCTGAAAAAACACGGCATGTTATTTCGCAGATGGTACACGCGTTATTTGTCCCGGTATTCTTTGCCAGTGTCGGGCTCAAGGTGGACTTTTTAAAGCACTTCGACATGTTCATGTTTTTATTTATCACTGTAGTAGGTATTTCTGGCAGGTTTTTGGGCGCGTGGCTGGGGGTGACATTTACCAGACAACCGAAGTCAAACCGCTTATTAATTTCCATAGCGCATACTCCGGGCGGCGAAATGCAGATAGTTGTAGGCATGATTGCTTTGGGGTGCAAACTTATTACAGAGCCGGTATTTGTCGCTATTGTTTTTGGCGCTATTATATCATCGGTGATTCTGGGGCCGTGGATGAGTTACGCGATGAGGAAGAGAAAAGAAGTGAGCATGCTGGAATTTATCTCTAGGCGGTCTGTGATTTCAGAACTTACAGCCAAAGAAAGGGATCGGGCAATTAGTGAGCTCTGTAGAATTGTTTCCCACGAAGAACATATGCCGACCGAAGAAGAAATATATTCTGCCGTAATGAAAAGAGAAAATGAAATGGGAACCGCTATAGGGCATGGAGTCGCGATTCCGCACGCGCGCCTTCCCGGCCTCCGCAGGCCCGTGATAGCTTTTGCTAGGTCAATCACCGGTGTCGAATGGGATTCCCCCGACGGAGAGCCGGTATATTTTGTATTTTTTATAATGTCATCTCTGGACGACAACGGCATACAGCTACAGATATTAAGATTTATCTCTCGGGCGATGCGCGACAAGGAGATAAGGGCCGCGCTTGAAAAATCCGATGGTCTCAAATTGTGGGATGTCCTATATAGCGCCTTCACTCCGCATTATGTTTTGAAAAAATAATTTCTTACGTTAAAGTCCTGCCAAATATAATGTTCAGTTCCACTACTTCATGCCGAAAGTTGGACACGCCTCGAAATATTAAAGTATTGCGCTACAACAACATTCCTTTTCTGGTACAAAAAACGGTTTCACGCAAAGCCCGCTAAGGACGCAAAGGCAAAGGCGAAACAGGATAAACGCGGATATAAAAAAACACTAAAAGCGCAAATGCAGGTTCTCACGGAGTGCACGGAGCACACAGAGACACGTAGGGAAAAGGCCGTTTATGATTTCTTTGTGTCCTTTGTGAACTTTGTGAGAGATAAGAATTTCGAACCGCGTAGGTTCGTTTTTCATTCAAATATTCTACTGATTTCAGTTAGCGGCAAGGCAAATAAGTTTTGTTTAATAGGGTACATTTCCCTGCCGGAATACACGACGTAACCTTTCTTGCATCCTAAATCATCATAGGCATTCCAAAACCCTTTTTCTATTTTTGGTTCCAGCGAATATTTTATTTCAATTGGTATAGCTATCTTCCCGTCCTTTATCAAAACTAAATCTATTTCGGCCCCGGCGTTTGTCCTATAAAAAAAATATTGAAAATATTTTGGCATATGCGAAATAATTTGTTCTATGACAAAACCCTCCCACGAATGCCCGATACATGGGTGTCCTTGCAAATCGTCAAAATTTTTTATCATGAGTAGCGCATGCATAATACCGGTATCTCTTATATATATTTTTGGGGATTTGATTAGTCTCTTTCCAATGTTTGTATAATAGGGGCAAATTCGCCTGACTACAAAAGTTTCTTCAAGTATGTTAAGGTAATGTTTAACCGTGGGGGCAGATACTCCTAAACCGCTTGAAATCGTACTCGCGTTCCATATTTGTCCATGAACGTGCGCCAACATAGTCCAAAATCTTTGCAGTTGAACCGAAGGGATACGTATACCAAATTGCGGAATATCTCTCTCCATGTATGTCTTAATAAATGCCTGTCTCCATTCAAAACTTTGCTGGTCACTGCCTGCTAAATAGCTTTTTGGAAATCCTCCCCTATTCCATAATCTATTAGCCTCCTTTTTTTCTAATCCCGTTTCGAATACAGAAAAAGATTGTAGTTCATGATATATAATTCTTCCGGCAAGTGTTTCAGAAGCATTTTTTATAAGTAACGGCGAAGATGACCCCAAAAGAAGAAACCTCCCATTCTCCTGTTTTTTATCAACAAGCGCTCTGATAATGGGAAACAATTCAGGCATTCTTTGAATTTCATCCACGATAATGGTCTTATCTGTAAATTGTTCCAGATAAAGCTCCGGTTCTCGGAGTTTGTTTAAATCCGAAGGTAGTTCTAAATCTAAATAAATACTCTGACGCGATAAAAATTTTATTATCTCCTTAGCTAATGTAGTCTTACCAACCTGCCGAGGGCCTACAATTCCCACAACAGGAAATTCTTTCAACGATTTTAAAATTGCATCTTCCAAATCTCGCTTAATCATGCTTGTATTTTAAAACATTATCTTTTGTTTTACAAGGATAAAATGAAAAAATAGTGGAATTGGAAAAAATAACCCCTGTGAAATAAACCCGGATTTTTCGTTAGAAAAATCCGCCCGGAGGGTCAGCAAATGAAATCTCTAGGCTTTACGCAACCCCGTCCTTTAAGTGTTTTATTGAACGGGGGAAGAGATTTTCTTATATTTGCGGCGCACTTCGCCGTAATCCCAAAATTTTCCCTGCATTTTTTCGCGCAGTAGTTTTCCGTCGCGAATTATTTCCTATTGCAAATTTTGGGTTGAATTTAGTCTAAATTCCAATCGTGTCCGTAGACAAATGAGAGGGCAAAATGGGACCGAAATGGGAGCGAATATATTGCACGGAACACAATATTGATTACTATGTGTTTTTATCAAACATGGAATATATTTGGAAAAAGGGAGGAGACGAAATCAGAAATGTATTTAAGGCACATGGCGTCTCGATAAGAGACATCCATATGCAGAAAAGCGGTGTCACAAAATGGCTGACCGAAAAAGCTTTTAATAAGCGCGGGACATTCAATAGGGGCGGGCACGAATTAAATCTTAAGTTGGGCGGCAAATACTATATTGACGAATTTGAAGCGATGGATACCACGAGCTGGTCTATATGCGCTATATTGCCGGATGAGCTTTATCAAATGGGCATTGATCCCGTCAAATAAAGTGATGGGCGACTATTTTAATTCACTAAATGAAAAAGACAAGGCGGATGAATATTTCAAAAAACACTTTTTTTACGCAAAAGAAATGAAACGATTTGCCGATTAGATAGGGGCAAAAAATGAAGAGCTTCCGTACGCTTCGATGCCTGTCGGCGATAGAGATATACAATTCGCTTTCAGGGACTGGTGGCCGATGAATATGCGGCACAGTTATGTGAGGAACCTGTAAGCATTATCCTGAAAAAAAAGTATGCGAATATTTGCCGATTCATGTGTGCATGCAGATTTGACATTGTTTCCTGCTAAAAGTGGATTTAAAGTAGAAAAAGCCATTGATAAGGGTTTAAAAGATGCTTCTGATGAAGAATATTTGATTATGTATTAAAGTCCTCCCAAATATTGCTCACCTTTGATAAATTAGCGTTAAATCCTTTAAAAACAGAAAGAGGTTTATGTATGGGCCGGATCGAAGAAGAATTTAAAAAAGCGTTTAAAGACTATGTAGGAAAGGAATTGGGGAAAATGAAGATAATGGTGGAAAGATTAAAACATAATAGTTTTAAAGATATAATGCGTAAATCGATAGGCGAATTGGAGCGTGAGTTGCAGAATGATTTTTCGTATTCTACGGCATTTAGCATATGGGATAAAATAATAAGAGATGGGGAATTAAAAAGTCTAAATGATAAATATTTGCTATTTAAAAAATCAGAGGAAGAATTCAAAAGAGAAGGAGTTGTGCATGTTGAGAGGTCTTATACAAAGGAAGATATTGCCCGTGATTTGGGGATAGATTGCTCTAAGGTAAAATTCAAAAATGCGATTCAAGGGATAATGCTGTATTTATTTCCAAATGATACATTTAAAAATCGTGTTGATATTATCAATGGTTTTTTGAGGGAAGCATGCGTGAGAGAGTTGAATGACTCTATAGCTGAAGGGAGCGATGCTAGAAGAATTACAAAATTGCTAATGGCTATTTCTTCTCTTGACGAGAGGCCTTTGAATGATATTGAGTGTTGTGATATCTATGCGGAATTTAAAGATGTGTTGAGGGTTGTCTATGAAAAAAGGGATGAAATAAAGGCTCAAGTAGACGCAATAAAACAAGCTCAAGCCGAAAAAGATAAAATACTGCGAAAAGAAGCAGAAGCCCGTGAGGTGGCGAAGGGAAGAGGAGACCAAGTGCTGAGAAATTTAGATGAATTTTTAAGAGCTGAAGGTTCAGGATTGTATCAAGAACCGATAGTGCCTTCAAATGCAATCGAGACCGAAAAAATAAAGCTTTTATGCGTTGAATTGGAGGAGAAATTCAGCCGAAAAGACGATTTGTTTGATGAAGGCTTGCCGGTTCCGTTACTGGTAGGAGAAGATGATATTGATGGAGTCTGTGTTTGTGAAAAAACGGTACTTGATGACAGCGTGTATGCATCTTTAGCGGAAATAGTCGGCGCTCAAAATATTTCACTGTTGAAAGCTGTGATAGAAGAGATGACGATTTCCTATGCGGCAAATAATGAAGATCTTCCTCAGGGCAAAGACATTGCTTTGATAAATCATAATATTGTTGTGAGCCGTCTGTTGTGGGAAGGTATCAGAAATAATAAAGAATTGCGCGAAACAATTATTGTGTATTGCGCCGTTATTTGGTTGTTAAGAAACGGGTTTGAAGGGCAACTCGACAGGTGGTATTTAAAAGCGGCAGATACAATCGCAGCTAAAATATATCCGGAAAAGAATTATGATATGACGATGGCTTTTTATCTTTTTTCAGTCCAGCGTAATAGTTGTACTGTACAATTACTGACTATTGAAGAAGTAATAAGCGTATTTGACGAGGATAATGATATAAGAAAGAATATTTTGAAGGTGTATAGTGAGCAAATGGAAAATCTTTTCAGAGGCGGTCATATTGATTTGTTTGCCCTGAAACGCGTAATTGATCGGGTATACCCACCGTACAAGAGGCGTGAATATTGCGCCGCTGCTAGTGTGTAAAACGAAGTGGTATTAGAATGAAAACTTATCCTTTTTGTAGAATTGAGATGGTCTCTAGATGTTTCGTCTGTGGAAACATGTCGGCGGCGATTATGTTATTTATGACGTAGCCGTTTTGAGAGAGAATGTTAAGATCTCTTGCCAGTTTTGACGGTTCGCATGAGATATAAATGATCGCGCCAAGTTGGTTGTTTAGCAAATATTCCATGATGTCTTTTGACAGCCCGGCCCTAGGCGGATCGAGGATTATAATGTTTTGTTCCGATTTATTTTTATCGTAAATCCTGGGCAGGAGTTTTTCTGTTTCGCCCTCCATAAAAACGCAGTTAGTGATGGCGTTGGCCTCCGCCGTTTTTTTCGCGAGCCGCACGGAGCCGGAATTTATTTCAATTCCAAAAACATTTTTTACAAACGGCGCTAAATAAATAGAAAATAGTCCTGTCCCGCAGTAGCAGTCAAATATGGTTGTATTGGAGTCCATGGGGAGGGATTGTCTTAGTGAACTCAATAAATCAGGAAGGATTGACGGATTGGTCTGAAAAAAAGTAGCGAGGGAGAAGTAGTATATTTTCTCTTCAATCTTTTCGCTTAAAAGAGCGTAATCACCTTTGGGCGAGATAGATTCTGTAAACCCGTATCCTATTGTACCGTCATGGGCGCATTTTACTACGATTTCTCCGTCAATTCTTTTTATGTGAACGCCTTTCGATAGCTCATTTTCTATTTCAAGCATAGTTCTGTTTATTTCCTCTTTTGCGATCAAGCATCGTTCGATAGGAATAAATGTTTTATTGTCAAAACCTATAAAACCGAGTTTTGCACTGTTCTTTATGGTCTTTATTTTAAGAGTCAATTGGTTTCTGTAGTTAAATATTTTAGGTGAGGTTATTATTCGCGTGATTTTTGCGTTATTGATTTTTCCGATTCTTATAAGTAAATCTTCAAGCGCTTTTCCTTTTTCTTCCAATTGTTTTGAATAGTCGAGATGCTGGTAGGCACATCCTGCGCATTTATTAAAGTGTGGACAGGGTGGCTCTACGCGTAACGGGGATGTTTCTACTATTTTCAGCACCTCTGCTTTAAAGAGGTTTTTTCTTATCTCCGTGATCCTGAATTTGACGGTTTCACCCGGAAGTCCTCCGCGTACAAAACCGGTTAGTCCCTCGTGTAAGGTAATGCCTTCCGCGCCGAATGAGAGCGAAGATATTTTGGCGGTGACGAAATCGTTTAGTTTCATTCTTGGGCCTTTGCGGGAAGGTCGAAAACAAATATTGTATTCTTGTCGAGTTCTGATTCTACGGCTATTTTGCCGTTGTGCGCCTCTACGAGATATTTTACGATTGTAAGACCTAGCCCGGCCCCTCTGACATTTCCAGTGAAGTATTTTTCTATCTGGTAGAATTTTTCGAATATTTTATCTTTTTCTTCGGGTGGTATTCCAGGGCCGTTGTCCGAAAAGGATATTGATATTCTGTCGCCCTGCCGGCTTGCCGCAATATGGATCTCAATAATATCCTTGTTGTTAAATTTTACGGCGTTGTCAAAGAGGTTGCCTACAATAATATCGAAATATATTTTATTTATCTCGGTATTTAAGTCAGCTGGGCAATTCATGGATAGGCTTATCTTTTTACTCTTCTCCACTTGTATTAAAGGAGTGAGTAGCATGTTTAGGTATTCTTTAAGCGGTATGATTTCTTTCTGGTAAATTAGCTTCTGCTCTTCAATGGTTACAAAGCCAAGTAGTTTTTCAAAAACATCTATAAGGTTTAAAGACTCACGTGATATTGCGTCTGCTAGGGCCTGCTGGTTTTTGCTGAGATTCCCTCCAATTCCTTCCTGAAGAAGCGCAGAGCTTTGATTGATGATGGCAATAGGTGTTTTAAGTTTATGCGATATCAGGCTCAAAAAATCTCTCTTCACGATTTCTTCGTGTCGGGCGGCGGTAACATTATTGAATACGCACACTATATTGGTTATGGATCCGGTGGGGTCTTTTATGATATCCACGTAGACTTCGATATATAATGCCCCGTACTGATCGGTTTCTTTTCTTGTGATATCAAATTTTCTATTGCCAGTGGTGTAGTCCAGCAGTTTCTCTATGGGTACGGAAGTATCGTATCTTTTGGCCAATAGGCCGAGCATATTCTGATTTACAGACGTGTCATCCTTTATACTAAGGTAGTTTTTTGCGGAGTTATTTATCTGCTTTATTTGCCAGTCTGGCCCGCAAACGGCTATTCCGGACTCCATATGCTGGATAACTGTTTCAAACTTTTCTTTTTCTACGAGTTCCCGGGCCCTTATTAATTCGCTTTCAATTTTTTTCTGTGTTTCTTTTTGTTTAAAATACTCCCTGATAAGATTCGCCAATTTTCCGAATTCATCTTTTTTGCCATACAATCTGGTTAGGGTGCCGGTGTTTTCTCTCTCTATCGCGGAGGTGACTAGTCTTAGGGGCATGTTTAAGTAGTACGCCAAAAAGGCCGACAGAAGCGCGAGTATCGAGAGTGCAAAAAGAACGATTGACCCTACTAGTGTAAAAGCCGTGCGGCTGTATATTTCAATCGGGGTGGAATGGTACTTCCCGTTTATAAAGGCAAGTGTTCGGCCGTCCCATCCGGCTATCTCCTTTGAGTAATATAACATTCCACTTCTAGAAACCATGTTAAATCGGTTTTTTCTTGCGGCTGTTTCGCTCAGAGTTATGGAGCTGGCAGTAAATGTTGAAAGGTCTTTAAGATAATCTTTATCCAAGAGTTTCCCAGTGAAAAAATATCCATTAGGCGGTGTTATTCTGTCATTGTCGTTCGTTGGGTGTATAGACGCGCCGCTTATTTCAATTATACCGTCCGGAATCTTCGCGAAAAAATGGCAGAACTTATTCTTCATAAAAATTGATTTTAGAGTATCTGTAGGTGCCGGCAATTCTTTTAATTCGGGACAAGGGGTTCTGTTGATGGAGTAAATAAGAGAAAAATCTGTTTTATAAACCCATGCGTAATCTGTCTTGTATGTGTCCAGACTCAGTTCGATATTTTCTTTTGCCCAAGACATGTCATGGCTGTTGGAAAAATTAACCATATCGTCCCAGAAGGTGTAGTCCCTGACAAAGGCGTCCAGCATTCTGCTCTTAAGGTCGATAGATTTTTCTAGGATAGAGATTAATTCGCTGTTTCTTGCTGAAGTGAAATAACGCATTCTTTTTGCGTCGCTTAGAAAGTATAAAGCTATGCCGGACGCGAAGATGACAAAAATCAACAAAAGTAGTAATAAAAGTTTTGTTTGAACGCGCATCACGACAATTATATACGAAAAACGGGTGTTTTAGAACATTTTTTTGTTGATAACAATTATCAGATAAAAATAATTATTGACTAGGTATAAGTGTTGTTGTAGGATAACGGGGTGGAAAAAATCAAAGAAAAGTTTCGCGATAAAAATATTGTAATGACGCCGCAGCGAATCGCGGTGTGGAAGGTTATTGACGGGAATAGGAATCATCCTTGTGTTGAATTTGTTTACGCAGAAGTAAAAAAACATTTCCCGTCTATTTCCGTCGCTACGGTTTACTCAATCTTGGAGACGTTTAAAACCGCTGGGTTAGTTAATGAATTATTTATAAGGAAGAATAAAATTTGTTTTGACCCTTTTACGGAGTCTCATCACCATTTTTTATGTAAAACATGCGAAAAGGTGTATGATATAGGCGTAAAATGTTCCCTTACTGATAAAAAGGGTGTGGATGGTCACACAATTGAAGCGATACATGGATATTTTTACGGAGTGTGTAAAGATTGTTTAAAGGATAAATAGAATGTGATTGGCAGGAATTATTATGTTGTATAATTTTTTGGAAGAGAATTGTTGGTTATTTTTGTAGTTTGTGGTTTGAAGTTTATAGTTTGATGTTTGATAAGGGGGGTGATTCAGATGAACTTCTTTATAACTAGGAAGTATTTTTTACGTCCCGTTGCGAGGTGTAAAGCGGGTTGTAGTATTTTGTCCCGGGCATGACACTAAACTGCACAAATGAAATAAACACTAAATTCTAAACAAACTCAAAATATTAAACGCAAAACTTTTTGTGTTCCGGGTTTAGCGTTTATTTAGTGTTTCGGATTTAGAGTTTAGGGTTTTTAAAACGGAGGGTATTTATGGCATCAATTAAAGGAACTAAGACGGAGAAAAATTTATTAACAGCTTTTGCGGGGGAATCACAGGCAAGAAACAGGTATACGTATTTTGCTTCAGTCGCAAGAAATGAAGGATATCAGCAAATCATGGGTATTTTCCTCGATACCGCCGAAAATGAAAAAGAACATGCGAAGAAGTTTTTTAAATTCCTGGAAGGCGGAGAGGTGAAGATAGAGGCCGCATACCCGGCGGGAAAGATTGGGACAACAGCGGAAAATTTAAAGGCCGCGGCTGATGGCGAGAATATGGAGTGGACGGTTATATATAAGGATTTCGCCAAGATCGCCAAAGAAGAAGGATTTCCCGATATAGCGAGAGTTTTTGAGGCGATTTCATTGGTAGAGAAGGGCCATGAAGACAGATATAGACATTTATTGAAAACTGTGCAGGAAGGCAAAGTGTTTAAGAAAGACAAGGCGGTAAAGTGGAGATGCAGGAATTGCGGTTATATTCATGAGGGAAATGAAGCGCCGGAAAAATGTCCCGCGTGTGATCATCCGAGGGCGTATTACGAATTGTTGTGCGAAAATTATTAAAAAACGGAGGTGTTTTATGAAAGAAAAAATAGAAGCGGCTTTAAAGAAAATTAGGCCTATGCTTCAAAACGACGGCGGAGATATTGAGCTTGTTGAAGTAACAAATGACGGTATTGTGAAGGTTCGCCTTAAGGGTGCGTGTTGCGGTTGTCCGATGAGCCAGATGACGCTCAAGGCTGGTGTTGAAAGGCAATTGAAGGCGGATGTGCCGGAAGTGAAACAAGTAGTGGCGGTGTAATAGGAGCTTTTATGAAAATTCAGCTTGCAGATAATGTTTTTTGGGTCGGTGTTGTAGATTGGAATGTGAAGAATTTTCACGGGCACACATTTACGACCGGAAGAGGAACTACTTACAACGCCTATTTGATAGTAGACGAAAAAATCACGCTGGTAGATACCGTCTACGGCCCGTTCAGCGGCGAGCTGATTGAAAAAGTAAGGGAAATAATCCCGCCGGAAAAGATTGATTATATTGTGGCAAATCATGTGGAGACCGATCATTCCGGCGCCATGCCCGCCATTATGAAATTGTGCCCAAAGGCGAAGGTCTTTGGTACCGCCAAGTGTAAAGAAGGCCTGTACAAGCATTATTACGGGGACTGGGATTTTCAGGTGATAAAGACGGGTGATATTCTGAAATTGGGAAAAAGGACGTTGTCTTTTATCGAAGCGCCTATGCTGCATTGGCCGGACAGCATGTTTACATATGTTAAAGAGGACCAGATACTTTTACCGAACGACGCGTTTGGCCAGCATTACGCGACGAGTTTCCGTTTTGACGACGAAGTGGATCAGGGCGTACTCATGGATGAGGCTGCGAAATATTACGCGAATATTCTTTGGCCGTTTAGTGCACTCGTCGTGAAAAAAATTGAGGATGTTCAAAAAATGGGGATCCCCATTAAGATAATCGCTCCAAGCCACGGGATTATCTGGCGCAAAGATCCCATAAAGATTGTAAACGCATATTCGTCTTGGGGGAAGAACGAAACCAAGAAAAAAATTATCATTGTTTATGAGACGATGTGGGGATCAACGGAAAAAATGGCAAGAAAAATTGCCGAAGGTATAACAACAGCCGGCGTTGAATTCAAGTTTTTTGACATTAATTCGTCTGATCGAACCGAGATTGTGAAGGAAATGCTAGGCGCTAAGGGCTTTCTGGTAGGTTCCTCGACGCATGACAATGATATGCTGCCAAATATTGCAGGTTTTCTAGAGTTTTTAAAAGGGCTTAAGCCAAAGAATAGGATCGCCGGGGTTTTTGGATCTTTCGGGTGGGCCGGTGGTGCCGTAAAGAATATTGAGAATGATTTAAAGGACGTCGGAGTTGAAATTGCGCAACCATCGTTAGACGTCCAGTATGTGCCCAGCGAGGGCGAATTAAAGAAGTGTTTTGAATTTGGAAAGACCTTTGCTGATAAGATGGAGGTGTGATATGGAAAAATACAGATGTACGGTTTGCGGGTATATTTATGATCCGCAGGTTGGAGATGTTGATCGTGGAATAGCGGCCGGGACTTCTTTTGAGTCTTTGCCGGCGGATTGGGTTTGTCCGGACTGCGGTGTGGGTAAAGATATGTTTGAGAAAGCATAAATGCACTTAGAAGAGATAAAGAAAGTCTATTCGCTTAATAAAGGCGTCATTGTGAATAGGCTCGAGCAATTTAAAGAGATATGGGTTCGTCAAGATGACAGGGAAATATTTACTGAATTGTCTTTCTGCCTTCTTACTCCGCAGTCAAAGGCCAAAACTTGTTGGGAAGCCGTTTGCGGACTTGTGAATAAGGATATTTTATGGGAAGGAGAGCCGCACCATATTTTGCCTGAGGTATGTAAAGTCAGGTTTAAAAATAAAAAGTCGCTGTATATTTATAACGCGAGGAGTCTTTTTTCCGAAGATAAAGGGATAAAGATTTTCGCGCGGCTTAAACAATTTTCCGATATAATAGAGCTTAGAGAGTGGCTGGTAAAAAATGTTAAAGGTTTGGGATACAAGGAGGCAAGCCACTTCTTGCGTAATATCGGACTTGGCGAGAACCTGGCGATCCTTGACAGGCACATACTTAAAAATTTGCGAATATTAGGGGTTATACGCGAGATTCCAAAAAGTTTGACGAAGAAAAAATATCTTGAAATTGAAAGAAAAATGATTGAGTTCTCGAGGAAAATAAAAATTCCCGCCGCTCACCTTGACCTTGCGCTTTGGTGTAAAGAAGCGGGAGAGGTATTTAAATAATGGAGGGCTGTCTATGCCAGTGGAAATTGACGCGCCAATAAAGGAAATTATCCAGCGCACATATAATGTAAAAAGTTTTCGTCTCGATGTGCCCAATAGAGAAGAATTTCTTCCGGGCCAGTACCTTGTCGTGACTCTAAAAAACGATAAGAATTTCATAAGGGCCCTTTCAATATCAAGCTCTCCGACTGAAAAAGGTTATATTGAATTCACGAAAAAAATAACGGCCAGTGATTTTTCAAAGACACTCGACTCTCTTAAATCTGGTGATGTGATAAAGATAAGATATCCAATGGGACAGTTTGTTTTTAACAAGGAGTATAAAAAAATAGCGTTTATATCAGGCGGAATAGGCATTACTCCTATAAGAAGTATGTGTAAATTTATTGCGGATACCAAAGCTGATACCGATGTTGTGCTTTTGTATGGGAACCGTACGGAAAATGATATAGTATTCAAAGAGGATTTTGACGGAATGCTGAAAGGATATCAAAGTCTAAAAGTTACGCATATCCTAAGTGACGCTTCGAATGATTGGTGCGGGTTAAAGGGTTGTATTAATAAAGATCTAATAAAAAAGGAAATTCCGGATTACGCTGAGAGGAAAATTTATATATGTGGTCCACCACCAATGGTGGAGGCGATGAAGAAAATGTTGCGGGAAGAACTGTTTTTGTCTGAAGAGAATGTGATTACGGAAAGGTTTATGGGGTATTGATTAGCGACTGCCGGTTTAACCGGCAAAACACAAGGGAGGTGTGGTATGATAAAGGAAAAGATGTTAAAGGCGGTTAATAAACAGATTAACGCCGAGATGTATTCGTCTTATTTGTACCTTTCAATGTCAGCGTATTTTGAGTCGATAAATCTTAGGGGGCTCGCGAAGTGGATGAAGGTTCAGAGCGGAGAGGAATGGGGGCATGCAATGAGGCTATATGATCATATTATAGATAGGGGTGGAAAAGTTAGTTTGGCCGGTATTGATGAGCCGCCTTCTTCCTGGAAGTCCGCTTTAGTTATGTTTGAAGAGGCTTATAAGCATGAACAGAAGATTACAGGAATGATTCACGAACTAGTTGATTTAGCGATAAAAGAAAATGACCACGCGGCGAATAATATGCTGCAATGGTTTGTTGCCGAACAAGTGGAGGAAGAAGCCAATACAAGCGAGATTTCCAATAAATTGGAAATGATTGGTGATTCTGTGGGCGGGCTTTTAATGTTGGATCATCAATTGGGGAAAAGAGGAGAAAAATAAGGAGAGGAGGTTATTATGCAAGGTTATGTTTGTAAAGTATGCGGATACATAGCTATTGACGGATCGGCCCCGGATAATTGTCCGGTTTGTCATGCTCCAAAAACTTCATTTACGGATAAATTGGACGCGATAAAAACCGCGGGAGGGCCGTCGCTGGGAGAACCTGAAAAGAAACATATTCCGGCAATTACTGTGGTGAAAAAATGCGGCTTGATTCCGGATGGTTGTACCGATGTGCATGTGAAAGTGGGAGAGATAACGCATCCTATGACCGTTGAGCATCAAATAGTGCATATTGATTGCTATTTAGATAAAAAATTTGTGGCAAGAATAATTCTCACCCCTGAAAAGTTAAATCCGGCCGGAGCTTTGCATATGAAGGTGAATAGTGGTGTGTTCACGGCAATTTCATTGTGTAATCTGCACGGAGCGTGGATAAAGGAAGTGGATTTGGTTGCATAGGATTTTTCATGAAACAGGATAAACGCAGATAAACGCGGATAAGACATGGGAGAATAAAAAATAAAAAAAAGCGAAATCTCAGATTAACACAGATGAGGCTTAATGTGAGATGTATCTGCGTACATCAAAAAACTCATAGGTTTTGTTTTAGTATTTGATTATTTCTGTGTTAATCTGTGTTCATCCTGTTTCGCATTAAGGGATTTTGTTTATGTCTATACTTACAGACGAAGTGAAGCATTTTTTTCAAAGACAAGGTTATGTTGTAGTTTCAACTTTTGGCAGAGATGAGAATATACATTCGTCCTGTAAAGGAATAGTGAGTATTTCACAGGAAGACGAAATATATTTGTTGGACCTTTATTCAGGTGAGACGCAAAAAAATCTTAAAAAAAATAAGAAAATAAGTGTCGTCGGAATAGACGAACATAAGTTCGTGGGCTACTGTCTCAAGGGAAAAGCGGAAATTGTAGATAATGAAGAAGTTTCCCCTGAAATTGTAAATGTTTGGAAAAATAAAATTGCCAGCCGTGTGACAAACAGAATCCTCAAACAAATAAAAGGCGAGAAGGGCCATCCAAAACATCCTGAAATATTAATGCCTCATCCTAAATACATGATTGTGATGAAGGTGGAGGAAGTGGTTGATCTTACCCCGGCCCACTTAAAGTAAATAAATGGTCTGCTGGAGGGGATATGAAAAATGTGAAGGTGTACAGTACTCCGACGTGTCCGTATTGTATTAGGGTAAAGGAATATTTGAGGAAGCATAATGTTGTTTTTGAGAATTTTGATGTCTTGGCGGACTCAAAAAAGGCCGATGAAATGGTGAAGAAATCCGGCCAAATGAGTGTGCCGGTGCTTGATATCGAGGGAGAAATAATTGTCGGATTTGATGAAGATAGAATTAATGAATTGTTGGGCATAAAGTGAATTTTGAGTAAAAATGGGGTGGTTCTATTATTTATGATTTGATAATTATAGGTGCTGGGCCGGCAGGTATAACGGCGGGTGTTTACGCCGCCAGGAAGAAGATGGATTTTCTTATCCTTGCAAAGGATATTGGAGGACAAGCGGCGTGGAGCGGTGATATAGAAAATTATACTGGATACCAGTTTATTTCCGGGCCGGAACTGGCGTTGAAGTTTGAAGAACATATAAATAAATTTGGAGTAGATGTAAGAAAAGAGGAAGTCATTGAAGTAAAGAAAAAAGGAGAAAATATAGAAGTCACTTCAATTAATGGGATGTATAAAGCAAAGACGGTTATTATAGCTTCCGGAAAAAGAACAAAAGAGCTCGGAGTACCCGGAGAAAAAGAATTTAAGAATAAAGGCCTTACATACTGCGCTACCTGTGATGGGCCTCTATTTAGAGAAAAGGATGTAGCTGTCATAGGCGGAGGTAATTCTGCTCTGGATGCGGTACTACAGCTTATGAAGATCGCAAAGCATACCCATTTAATTAATCTTACAGAACAGCTTGCCGGTGATCCAATAATGCGGGAAAAAGTTATTAAAAGCGATAATGTTACGGTATACAATAATGCTACTGTTGCGGAAATTATTGGCGACGAATTTGTTAATGGTATTAAAATTGTCAGAAATAATGAGGAAGAAATATTACATGTCCAAGGCATATTTGTGGAAATAGGACTTATGCCTAATACGGATATAGCTAAGGATGTCGCTAAAAATAAAAGTAATGAAATTGTTATAAACTGTCGTAATGAGACGAATGTGTCTGGTATTTTTGCCGCGGGGGATGTGACTGATGTGCCGGAAAAGCAGATAATAATAGCGGCGGGAGAGGGGTCGAAGGCCTTATTGAGTGCTTTTAGGTATATAAGCCGCAGTAAGTAATTATGAAAAATACAATATTGGTTGTAGACGACGAAAAAGATATTTTGGAGCTGTTGCGGTATAATTTGGAAAAAGGAGGATATAAAGTTCTATCTTCCAGTAACGGTGAAAGAGCTCTGGATCTTGCCAAAAAAAATAAGCCGGATTTGGTTGTGTTGGATTTAATGCTTCCAGGAATCGACGGACTAGAAGTATGTAAGCTATTGAAAAAAAACAAAGACACTGCCCATATCCCGATAGTTATGCTTACGGCTAAGGACGCTGAATCCGATGTTGTTGTCGGCCTTGAATTAGGCGCGGATGATTATATAACTAAGCCCTTTAGTCCGAAAGTATTTGTCGCTAGGATAAAAACTGTTTTACGAAGGAAGGGCGGGACGGCTGAAGATAAGGAACAGATAGGAATCGGAGATTTGCTAATAGACCTAACAAAACATGAAGTTAGCGTAAAAAATAGGCCGGTTAATTTAACAATAACTGAATTTCGTATTTTGGAGTTTTTGGCAAAAAATCCGGGCAAGGTATTTTCAAGGGACCAGATTTTAAACAACGCGTGGAAGGAAGAGCCGTTTATTGTGGATAGGGCGGTGGATGTTCATGTCAGGGGACTAAGAAAAAAGCTCGGGAAACCCGCTGATTATATAGAAACAGTGAGAGGCGTGGGATATAGGTTTTCAGAAAATGAATAAAATATTCACAAAATTATTTTTCACGTATTTAATTGTCCTTATTGTGTGCCTCGTAGTATTGGGTCCGGTGAGCGGGATATCTTTAAAAAAGTATTATACCGACAGATTATCCCATGAACTTTGGCTTTCCGGAATTCTTACGAAATATATTTTGAACGAAGATCTTATTAACGGAGACAGGCCGGATATACAGAATAAATGTGTGCAGATCGGGAAAGAGATTAATAGTAGGGTTACAATAACAGATAAGGAAGGTACAGTTTTGGGTGATACCGAAGAAGATCCAAAATTAATGGAAAATCACAAAGATAGGCCGGAAATCAAAAACGCGCTCTCCGGGAAGATAGGGCAAGCGGTGCACTACAGCAATACTTTAAAAAAAGATATGATGTATACGGCTGTGCCCGTAATCGACGGTTCGAGTGTAATCGGAGTTGTTCGTTTTGCAATCCCCAATGCCGGGGTTAAGTCCGGAGTAAGCCATATATATAGTGTCCTATTGTTTAGTTCGTTAGTCGGCATATTTGCGGCGTTGTTATTGAGTGCGTTCATCGGGAATTCGCTGGCAAGGCCGATCGCTCACATGCAGAATATCGCTAATAAAATCACAGCCGGGGATATTAGCCAGAGAATAAAAATTCAATCAAAAGACGAATTAGGTAAATTAGCCGAGCACTTGAACGCAATGGCTCAGGAATTGGAAAGAAAAATAAATGAAATTACCAAAGACAAAAAAGAATTGGGCGCTATATTGTCAAGTATGATTGAGGGTGTAATGGTTATTTCCAGCGACGAGAGAATTATTTTGGTAAACCCGCCGATACTAAAAATGCTTGATATAAGGACGAAAGCGCCGATAGGAAAACCGTATTGGGAGGTAATAAGAAACGAGGGGATTAATGCCATTTTAAGGGAATCAATAAAAGATAGGATTTCTATAGGCAGGGAAGTGCGGATTATTTCCGTGGAAGAAATTTATTTCAGTGTTCAAACCTCGGTTGTTTTAAATGAGTTCGGCGGTTTTCTCGGCATAGCTGCGGTCTTCCATAATATATCAGAATTTAAAAAAATTGATAAGATGAGGTCTGAATTTACCGCCAATGTGACGCACGAACTTAAAACCCCGCTAACTTCGATAAAAGGCTTTGTCGAGACTCTTTTGGACGGGGCGGTTAATGATAAAGAAAAGGCGGCAGAATATCTTAATATTGTAAAAAGGCACACCGACAGGCTGGAGGCTCTAATAAATGATTTGTTGGATCTCTCAAAGATCGAATCAAAGGGCGTAAAAATGGATTTTGGTAGTGTTAATATCCCGGAGATTGCTCGAAAAACAGTCGCGTTATATGAAGACAAAGTACGCGCGAAACAACAGGCGTTGGTTATGGATGTAAAAAGTGATATTCCTCGGGTCTTAGGTAGTGAGAGTAAGCTGGAGCAAGTGTTTTCTAATTTATTGGACAACGCGATTAAGTTTACTCCAGACGGAGGGAAAATATCAGTTGTTGTTTCAGATGATAAAGAACATGTGAACATTGATTTTAAAGATTCCGGGATTGGAATACCTCAGGAACATCTTTCTCGGATATTTGAGCGTTTCTATAGGGTAGACAAAACACGCGCGAGAGAATTGGGTGGTACGGGGCTAGGCTTGAGTATTGTTAAACATATTGTTGAAATGCACGGCGGCAAGGTATCTGTCGAAAGTGTTTCCGAAAAAGGTTCTGTCTTTTCGGTTGTTTTACCAGTCAATCATGCTACAATTTCTTAACCAAATCTTAATATTTTTCTAATGTTTTCTTAATTATTATTGGATACACTTGTGCAAGATAATAATACTTTCAGTGAAACTTTCGGGAGGTAAATAGTGAGAAGGCTTTTTTACTTTGGGATGATATGTTTTGTGGGCGTAATGAGTGCGGGTGTTATTTATTCCGCTCCGGCTTATAAGGACGGTGATTGGCAATTGTGGAATGATGAAGCATTGAAGGCGTCAATTAATGATAAGTTTGGTATTTTTGCGGAACAGGAATTTAGATGGGGCGACGGCATGCGCCAGTACTATTATGAACACTCGCATATCCAGCTAGATTTTAAAACATTGAACTGGTTGACGATCTCTCCTGCTATTAGAGAGATTTACGAAATCAATTCAAAAGAGGCATGGTATTGGGAGAGTGAACCGCAGATAAATATAACCGGCAGTTGGAAGGTATTTAATGATTGGTCTTTTGACGCGCGCGCGAGAATAGAATACAGAATATTTGAGGAACCCGGGAAGAACGATGTGTGGAGGAATAGAGATAAATTCACATTAAAAAGCCCATGGAAGCTGTCGCCGCTTAAATTGAATCCGTATATTGCCGATGAAATATTTTTTCAGGAGAAAAAAGACGGAATATACGAAAATCGTCTTTGGCTTGGGATGGGGATGCAATTTTGTAAGAATATCAAAGGGGATCTTTATTGTATGTTGAAGCTAGAAGATAAAAACGGTGATTGGTGGAGTACAAACGTTTTGGGGGTCCAGCTAAAGTTTGAATTTTAGGGAGGATATGTGAAAATAGGTGTTCTAGGTTTATTATTTTATTTTGTATGTTCCTTCGTTTTTGCGGACCAGGAGGATCTTGTTAGAATAAAGGGATCCGATACTATGGTTAATTTGGAAAAAAAGTTATCATGGCGATTCATGGAGAAACATCCTGATGTCAATATCGCAGTTAGAGGAGGAGGGTCCGACGTCGGATTCGCTGCGCTTTTGGACGAGAGATGTGAAATAGTTGATTCCAGTAGGCGTATAGAACAAAAAGAAATTTTCAGGGCTAAGGAGAAAGGGTTTGAGCCAAAGGAATATACGATAGCTCTTGACGGTTTGGTTATCGCAGTGAATATTAACAATCAGGTGTCGAGCCTTACTGTAGAGGAAATAAAAGCTATTTTCACTGGTAATATAGCTAATTGGAGGGACGTTGGCGGTAGGGACGCAAAAATTAGGGTTGTATCGAGGGAGCTGGGCAGTGGCACTTACGCTTTTTTTAGAGAACATATTTTGGCCGATGCCGATTTCTCTAAAGATGCGATTGTTCTTTCTTCCAACCAGGATATCGTGGATGAAATTATAGCAGACAAAGATGCTATTGGTTATTGCGGCATGGGGTTTTTAAGTAATAAATTTAAAGCTGTTAAGGTAGCCAAAGATGAACAGTCAGAATATGTTTCTCCAACGAAGGATAATGTTAAAAACAGTAAATACCCCATATGTAGGCCGTTATTTATGTATACAAAAGGAGAACCGGTGTGGCATGTAGGATACTTCCTTAATTATATTATGTCGGAGGAAGGACAAAAAGTAATTGAAAAGGCAGGTTTTGTGCCAATCTCTTGATTGTTATGGATGGCAATCTCATGTGGGATATTTTCGAGGAGGATTTATGAAATTTGGTATTTCAATTTTGTGTTGTGTGCTAATGTGCTCATTTGCGCTTGCGGCACAGAACGGTTTGATTCAGGTCAAGGGGTCGGACACGATGGTAAATTTGGGACAGAGATGGGCCGAGAACTATATGGAAAAAAATCCGGATGTGAATATAGCGGTAACAGGCGGCGGATCTGGTACTGGCTTCGCCGCGCTTATAGGAGGATCTTGTGATGTAGCGGAAGTAAGCAGAAAAATAGAGCAAAAGGAGCTAGATCAGGCGAAGGTGAAAGGTTTCGAACCTAAAGAAATTATAGTGGCGTTAGATGGGCTTGCTGTGGTTGTGAATCTGGATAACCAGGTCTCAGGTCTTACAATGGAGGAATTAAAAAATATTTTTACGGGGAAAATAACAAATTGGAAAGAGGTTGGCGGGAAGGATGCGAGAATAACAATTCTTTCAAGGGAAGTTAATAGCGGTACGCATGTGTATTTTAAAGAGCATGTTTTGAATAAAGCAGAATTTTCAGAAAACGCGCTTATGCTTCCTTCCAGTCAGGCAATCGCCGATGAAGTAAGCGGCAACCCGAATGCTATTGGTTATTATGGCATGGGATATATTGGCTCGTCGGAGAAGGCCATTAAGGTTGCTAAGGATAAGCAATCGGAGTACGTAGCTCCCTCTGCTGAGAGTGTCAAGAATAACAAATATCCTATAAGCCGCCCGCTATTTATGTATACAAGAGGAGAGCCTTCCGGGACGGTAAAGGATTTTATTGATTTCGCGTTGTCGGAAGAGGGGCAGAAAATAGTCGCTGAATTAGATTTTGTGCCAATAAAATAAATCATTGTAGAGAGACGCGATTAATCGCGTCTCTACAGATTGGATAAGCATGAGGAAAATACGAGAATTCATTATTGAGAAATTGATTTTATTGAGCGGATTGGCTTCGATCCTGTTCGTTCTTCTAATATTTGTTTTTCTGTTTAAAGAAGGGATTTCTTTGTTTAGGGTAACCTCCTTGTGGGATTTTCTTTCAGGGGAAAATTGGTATCCTATTTCAGATCCGCCGAAGTTCGGGATATTGCCTTTAATATTGGGGTCAATTGTAGTTACTATTACCGCTGCTATCATTTCGGTGCCGATTAGTATCGCATGCGCGTTTTATATCGCCGAAATCGCCAAAGGATGGACAAAGGAAACACTAAAGGCAGGCGTAGAATTGCTTGCGGCAATACCCAGTGTGGTTATTGGTTTTATAGGCATGGTTACTATTGTTCCTTTTGTAAGGCAGATTTTTGATTTGCCTACAGGTCTGACGGCGTTAACAGGGGCTATAACTCTTGCCTTTATGGCGATACCGACGATCGTTTCGATTTCCGAGGACGCCATTACTGCTGTCCCAAAGCAATACAAGGAAGCCGCATTGGCGCTAGGCGCTACCAAGTGGCAGGCGATGTATAGAGTTGTGTTTCATGCGGCAATTCCGGGAATCGCGGCTGCAATAATGCTGGGTATAGGCAGGGTTATAGGCGAAACAATGGCCGTGATGATGATAACCGGGAACGCCGCCGTTATTCCGAAAAGCATATTTCGTCCGGTCCGTACACTTACTGCTACGGTGGCCGCCGAAATGGGTGAAACGGTTCAGGGTAGTCCGCATTTTTATGCGCTTTTTTTGATAGGTATAGTGCTGTTTGCTATAACATTTTTGATAAATTTGACAGCGGATATTTTTTTAAGAAAGATAAAAAGATAGCAGGAATGGATGAAACCACAAACAGTACAAAAAATTGCTTTTAGCGTTTTATTTGCCGCGAACATTTTTGTGATAATACCGGTGATTTTAATTATCGGCATAATCATTAAAAACGGTTTGCCCGCGATTAATTGGGAATTTCTATCTACAATGCCCAAGAGCGGCATGAAGGCGGGGGGTATATTTCCTGCGATTGTGGGAACAATCTATCTTGTGGGGGGGGCTATAGTATTTGCCTTGCCTCTAGGCGTAATGGCGAGTATTTTTCTTGTGGAATACGCCAAAGACAATTGGTTCACGCGACTTGTGAAACTGGCGATAGTAAATCTTGCCGGTGTGCCGTCGGTGGTTTACGGTTTGTTCGGGCTTGGTCTATTTGTGACATTTTTAAAATTTGGAACATCTATATTGTCAGGTTCATTGACGTTGGGAATAATGATTTTGCCGATTATCATTACGTCGTCCAAAGAGGCGTTAAGCTCTGTGCCAAATTCGTTTAGGGAGGTGAGTTTATCTCTAGGCGCCAGCAAATGGCAGACCATAAGGTACTGTGTGTTGCCGTACGCGCTTCCGGGAATAATAACCGGAACAATTCTAGGCATAAGCAGGGCCGCTGGAGAAACGGCGCCGATATTATTTACAGCCGCGGCGTTCTATTTGCCGAGGCTTCCAAAGTCAGTCTTTGATCAGGTGATGGCTCTTCCGTATCATTTATACGTAATAGCTACGCAGATTCCGGGCATAAAAGTAAGCACTCGTTATGGGACGGCATTGGTTTTGGTGTTTATTGTGCTTTCATTAAATATAGTGGGAATAGTGATAAGGTCAAAAGCAAGAAGAGCAAAGAAATGGTGATGCCAGAGGCATCACCCCGAGCGTAGCGAGGGGTAATGAACGCTAAAATTCATACAGACAATTTAAATATTTGGTTTGGCGGGACGCATTCCGTGAAATCTTTGAATATCGACGTAAAACCAAATGAAATCCTTAGTGTCATTGGCCCGGCTAATAGCGGAAAGACTACATTCTTACGTGCATTGAATCGTCTTAATGAATTGCAGGCCAACTTTAAAATGACAGGTTCAATATTTCTGGAAGACAAGGATATTTACAAGGACTTAAGCGCTGAGATTGTAAGGAAGGCGTTTAGTATGGTCTTCGCCCTTCCGTTTCCGTTACCAATAAGTATTTTTGACAATATCGCGTATGGCCCTAGAGTTCACGGATTAAGGGATAAAAAGAAACTCGCGGAAATTGTTGAGAATACTCTTAAATCCGCGTATTTATGGGATGAGGTGAAAGATAGGCTGGACACTTTGGCGATGAATCTTTCCGGGGGGCAACAGCAGAGATTGTGCATAGCAAGGACATTGGCTGTGAATCCTGAAGTTATTCTTTTTGATGAACCGTGTTCCGGGCTTGATCCTATTTCAACAGCGAAGGTTGAGGAAGCGATGATGGAATTAAAAAATCAGTATACGATAATTCTAGTCACCAATAACGTGAAACAAGCCGCGCGCGTGGGAGATAGAACGGCATTTTTTCTTATGGGAGAATTGGTGGAATTGGATAGAACTGACAGGATATTTACTGCTCCTAGAGATAAGCGGACGGAAGATTATATCTCGGGGAAGTTTGGATAATATATGGAAATATTAACAAAAAACATGATATCGGTTAAAGATTTTAATTTTTGGTACGGGAAATTTCACGCGCTAAAAAATATTAATGTGGTTGTTTTTGAAAAGAAAATAACCGCGATGATTGGACCTTCCGGATGTGGTAAATCAACGCTCCTAAGGTGTTTTAATAGGATGAATGATCTTATTGACGGGACTCGATCAAACGGAAGTATTTTTATTGAGGATGAAGATATCAATAGTCCAAACACAGATTTGACATGCCTCAGAAAACGTGTCGGAATGGTTTTTCAGAGGCCAAATCCTTTTCCTCTTTCTGTTTTTGAAAATATCGCATTTGGGTTAAGGATTCACGACTTGGCGAAAAAGAACAAAATTTCGGAGATTGTTGAGGATTCGTTGAAGTCGGTGCTTCTTTGGGACGATCTCAAGGATAAACTAAATCAAACCGCGCTGGATCTTTCTTTAGAACAGAAACAACGCCTCTGCATTGCTAGGACTCTTGTCACAAAGCCGGATATACTTTTGATGGATGAACCGTGTTCCGCCCTTGACCCTATAGCTACTGAAAGGATAGAAGAATTGATGCAAGAATTGGTAAAGAAATATACAATTATAATAGTAACACACAATATGCAGCAGGCCGCCCGTGTTTCTGATGACACGGGATTTATGCTTATGGGGGAGCTTGTAGAATTTGGCGCCACAAAAGACATATTTACAAAACCAAAAGATAAGAGGACTGAAGATTATATAACGGGAAGATACGGGTGAGGAAAAAGGGAGGATTACATGCACCGGCATTTTGACGATGAGCTTAATGAGTTAAAAGAAAAATTGCTTCGTATGAGCAGTCTTGTGGAAGATTCTATAAGTTTGGCGATAAAATCTCTAAGAGACAGGAGTTCTGAGCTCGCAGAAAAAGTTATTCATTCTGACAGCGCGATTAATATACTAGAGATTGAAATTGATGAACTTGCAGTGAAATTGCTCGCACTTCGTCAGCCCGAGGCGTCCGATTTAAGGTTTATTATCTCGGCGACGAAAATTAATAAAGACCTTGAGAGGATGGGAGATCACGCTGTTAATATCGCGGAATTATCCTTAGAGCTCTTAAAAGAACCTCCGCTAAAACCTTTGATAGATATTCCGCGGATGGCGGATTTGGCGCAGAAAATGGAGAAGGACAGTATAAACGCTTTTGTTAATAAGGATTCTGTTCTTGCGAAGCAAGTCTGTGAGGGGGATAATGCGGTTGATGATCTGAATGATCAGATATTTAGAGAGCTTCTAACGTACATGATGCAGGATCCCAAAAATATTCAACGTGCGCTGAATCTTATAATCATTGCAAAAAATCTTGAAAGAGTTGCGGATTTATCCACGAATATAAGCGAGGACGTTATTTACATAAACTCAGGGAAAGTCATAAAACATCATTTTGAGGAATAGGATGAATTATGATCAGCACGGGAGAAAAGGGTTTAGATAAAGTTGTTACCGGCCTTCGGTTGGGAGATAACGTTGTGTGGCAGATCGAATCAATAGAGAACTATATTGATTTTGTTTCGCCATTTGTGAAGAAGGCATTGGAAGATAAAAGAAGGTTTGTGTATATTCGTTTCGCGAATCACAAACCTCTATTGATGAAAAATAAGGGTATTACTGTTTATAAGCTTGATGCCTTTATGGGATTTGAGTCATTTTCTTCTCGGCTGAATAGTATCATTACCAAGGAAGGACAGGGTGTATTTTATGTGTTTGATTGTCTCTCGGATCTTTTGTCTGCGTGGGCCAATGATTTAATGATAGGTAACTTTTTTAAAATTACATGTCCATATCTTTTTGAATTAAACACGGTGGCGTATTTCGCGTTGTTGCGCAATAGCCACTCTTTCAAGACGGTCGCCCGCATAAGAGATACAACACAGCTTCTTATCGACGTGTATAGCTACGACGGAGAATTCTATATTCATCCTCTCAAGGTGTGGAATAGGTATTCTCCGACTATGTTTCTCCCTCATATAAAAAAGAAAGCGAGTTTTGTCCCAATTGTAAACAGCGTAGACGCAGCGAGGCTTTTCTCAGGAGTTTTTAAGAAAGGAATAAAAAACACAAAGAGAAAGCTGGATTACTGGGACAGGCTTTTTATGAGCGTTGAGGATTTATCCGCGCAGAAAGGAATATCGTTAGAAAAGAAAAACGAAATGATTGATCAGCTTTTAAAGATGCTGATTACCAGAGAAGAGAAGATGCTACGGCTGGCAAAAGAATACTTTACATTGGAGGATTTCTTAAATATAAAATCAAAAATGATAGGTACTGGATTTATCGGCGGTAAGTCGGTTGGAATGCTTGTCGCGCGCAATGTTTTGTCCAAAGAGCAATCCTTGGGCGCGGATAAATTTATGGAGCCTCATGACTCTTTTTATATCGGTTCAGACGTCTTTTACACATACATCGTGGAAAACGGATGGTGGAAGGCTCGTATGGAACAGAGGACAAAAGACGGGTATTTTAGGGTGGCAAAAGAACTAAAAGAAAAATTGTTAAGCGGTGTCTTTCCGGAGGAGATAAAAGAACAGTTTCAGCAAATGATTGAATATTTTGGTCAGTCGCCCATTATTGTACGTTCCAGTAGTCTTCTTGAAGATAGCTACGGCAATGCGTTTGCGGGTAAATATGAAAGTATTTTTCTGCCAAATCAAGGCACTCCTGAAGAGAGGTATTTAAAGTTTGTGGAAGCCGTAAGGCAGGTGTACGCGTCAACTATGAATGAAGACGCACTTGTTTACAGGCTGCAGCGCGGGCTTAGCCAGATGGACGAACAAATGGCCTTACTGGTACAGAGGGTATCCGGATCTTGCCGGAAGGAATATTTTTTTCCTGACGCGGCCGGTGTCGGGATGTCATACAACGCCTTTGTTTGGAAAAAAAGTATGGACCCAAAAGCCGGAATGATCAGGATGGTTTGTGGTTTGGGAACAAGGGCTGTAAATCGTGTCGAAGGAGACTACGCGAGGTTCGCCGCCTTGGATTTCCCGATGATTAAACCGTACGCGGGAGTAAAGGACAATAGGCGTTTTTCTCAGCATGATGTTGATGTTATTAATTTAAGGGATAATATTTTTCAGACGGTGTCATTTAGGGCTTTGGTGATGGAAAAGGTAGATGTAAATTATACCCTAGTGACGACGAAAGACTATGAAGCTACGGAAAAACTTCGTCAGATGAAAATAAAGGAAGAATCATATATTATTGATTTTGAAAATCTATTTTTAAATACGAACTTTTGCAAAACCATCCATACCATACTTATTGCCTTGGAAAGGGCCTACGGATATCCTGTGGATATCGAGTTTACGGTAAATTTTAAAAAAGGAAACGAATTTCAGATAAATATTCTACAGTGCAGGCCGATGCAAACCAAAGGGCTTGGGAAAAGGGTAGAAATACCAAAAAGGATAGCAAAGGAAAAAATTATTTTTCAGTCATACGGCAATTTTTTGGGAGGTAATATTTCTCAAAGAATAAACAGAATAATTTATGTGGATCCGAAGGAGTATAACGATTTAGAGTCTCAATCGGAAAAATACGATATAGCAAGGATCGTGGGGGAGCTGAATAGGCAAATCGAGGACAAAGATAAAATCGCAGTTATGCTTCTTGGCCCCGGCAGATGGGGAACCACCACGCCGTCCCTAGGCGTACCGGTATCGTTCGCGGAGATAAGTAATATTGCTGTTTTGGGTGAAATAGCATTTTCGGTATCGGGGGCAACTCCGGAAATATCGTTTGGAACGCATTTTTTTCAGGATTTGGTTGAGACAGGCATATTTTATCTCGCGCTTTCGCCGGAAAATAGTAAAGTGCATATCAATCAAAAGTTTTTTTCTTCCATGTCAGGAGTATCAGGGCATTTATCGCAGAAAGGCCACAAATATGACAAGGTAGTTAGAGTGTTTGACGTAAAAGACAGCAAAATAAGAATAGTCGCGGATATTATCTCTCAATCTGTCATCTGCTATCACGAGTAATCCTAAATAGTCATGCCACATTAATTGGCACACTGACCAATTTCAGTAATATCTTCAACATTTTATCCTTCAAAACAGTTGGCACGATAATTGCTCTATGAATTGATCGTACGCGGCATGCGAACAAAGGGAGGATGATATGAGGAATATTCATTTTGCTGTGTTAAGCATGCTAGTTGTATCAGCGTTTTTGTTTCAGGCTGCCGTCTGCGCGACACCATCTACCGTTTATTGGACGGCTGGAACGGCTGATATACAACCGTATAAGGTGCCGCACATTACGGTGGACAATTATGTTAGCGATGATAGTAATTTCCCGCCGGATTTTGGGCTTACCGTAGGTCTGCTTCCGTTTGAAAGGATTCAGATGGAGGTGGGAATTGATGTGCTTGAGCCGACGGATGACCCTCTGTATTTTAACGCGAAGGTCGGTATGCCGGAAGGTAAAATGTTCGATGGGTCTCCGGCCTGGAGCCTTGGTATTTGGAATCTCGGGACGAAAAGACATGTGACTGATTATGATGTATTGCAGGTGGCGTTTACAAAAACCTTGCCGAACAATTTAGGAAGAATACATTTGGGAGGGTATTACGGGATAACGGATACGCTGGCTATTACAGCGTCAGATGGTGACGGTGATAGGGGCGGCTTTACGGTTGGCTATGACAAATTTATTTGGAAAGACAAACTTATGATATTAGCGGATTACGCGTCAGGAGATAACGCTATAGGCGGTGGAGGGGTTGGGGTAGGCTACTATTTTACTCCGGATGTCGCTATACTTACCGGCCCGGTGTGGTTTAATGATAAAGATTTAAATGGTGAGTGGAAATGGACCGTGCAAGTAGATGTTAACGTGAGATTTTAGCTGGAGGGGATTATGAATACAATTAATTCTGGTGATATAGCATGGATTTTGGTTTCGACGGCGTTTGTTATGCTTATGACAGCGCCGGGGCTGGCATTTTTTTACGGAGGTTTAGTTAGAAGGAAGAATGTTCTTGCTACGATGATGCAGTCTTTTTTTGCTCTTTGTATTATCAGCATTCAGTGGGTTTTGTACGGTTATAGTTTGTCGTTTGGGCCGGATATAGGGCATTTTATAGGAAGCCTTGAGTGGTTTGGTTTAAAGGGAGTAGGTTTTGCCCCCAATCCGGATTACGCGGGTACAATTCCGCATATGCTCTTTATGATTTACCAGATGATGTTTGCGGTAATTACGCCAGCGTTAATTACAGGTGCATTTGCGGAGAGAATGAAGTTTTCCACTTATGCAGTGTTTCTAGTTCTGTGGGCTACGCTTGTTTATGATCCGGTTTGCCACTGGGTGTGGGGAACAGGCGGATGGCTGAAAAATCTAGGAGCGCTTGATTTCGCGGGCGGTACTGTTGTCCATGTCTCGTCGGGTGTTTCCGCTCTTGTCTGCGCGTTGATGCTGGGTAAAAGGCGCGGCTATGGTCGCGAACCCATGTCTCCGCACAATTTGCCTTTAGTAGTGCTCGGGGCGGCCTTATTATGGTTTGGGTGGTTTGGTTTTAACGCCGGAAGCGCTTTAGCGGCAAATGAACTTGCTGTTTCTGCTTTTGTCGCTACCAATGTCGCGGCGGCCGCGGCGGCGTTAACATGGATGTTCATAGAATGGAAAATACTAGGTAAACCTACAATATTAGGCGGTGCCACGGGTGCTGTTGCCGGGCTTGTCGCAATCACACCGGCCGCCGGATTTGTAACTCCCTTATCTGCTATTTGTATTGGGATAATTGTAGGTATTGTTTGTTACACGTCTGTAGCGGTCATAAAATTGAAATTAAATTATGATGATAGTTTGGACGCGTTTGGAGTGCACGGAGTAGGAGGTACATTAGGCGCGTTAGTCACCGGACTATTTGCGCAAAAAATTGTGAATCCGGCCGGAAACGACGGACTATTTTTTGGGAATCCCGGCCTCTTTGGGACACAGATAATTGCTGTTGGGGTTACTATTGTCTATTCTGTTGCAGTAACATTTATTTTACTGAAGGTCCTGGGTATTTTAATGGGATTAAGGGTAGAAGAAGAGGAGGAGGTTATAGGGCTTGATATTACTCAACATGAGGAGAGCGCGTATACGTTGTTGGATTAATTGGGGAACATATTTTAGTGTTGAAGGCTAAAGCTCTGAAGGCTGGAGTAAAAGATTTTAACTTCAGCTCTTAAGCCTTCAGTTCTTCAGTGCTAAGAAAAGGAGGTTTTTATGAAATTCATAATTGCGGTTATACAGCCGCACAAACTGGAGGATGTTTTAAAAGCACTCGATGAAAAAGAGATTTATTTAAAAACAGTTAGTAATGCCTTAGGATGCGGCAGGCAAAAGGGCCGTACTGAGGTTTACCGCGGTAGAAAAGAAACCGGTAACATGCTAAAAAAAGTACGAATAGAAATCGCAGTCAACGATAGTTATGTCAAGCAAACTATAGACGCTATTACCGGTGCTGCAAGGACGGGAGAGATTGGTGACGGGAAAATATTTATTGTAAATCTAGAAGAATGTATAAGAATACGCACAGGAGAAAAGGGTAGTACAGCGATAGGATGATATAGTGCCTAAAAATTAAGCAGTATGTCAAAAACCAGGCAAGGATGATCGTTTTTTTGTGCTGGAAATGTTGGCATGAGAGTTGCGTATAATCGTTGTGTTAGCTGGCAGAAGCAATTGAGTTTTGTGAAGATTTTATTAGGGAAGTCGATACATTTGTACGGAGGGAAAACAATGCATGCCGCATTAGGTGCCCCGATATCAAAACGGTATTGGGGTAGCCCTCCAAAAAAGGTGAGCTGATATGATTGGAAATGAATTAATAAAAAATCATGAAATTGGCGAAAAATTTTTATCCACCGATGCCCAAAAAATGGGCAGGATAGGCTTGTATCACCATACGATAAATTTTGTCGAGAAAAAACTTATTGAAAATGTGTTGGGGAAAACTGAAGGCAACCAGCTTCAGGCCGCGGAATTGTTAGGGATAAACAGAAATACCTTGAGATCAAAAATAAGAAAACTAGGAATTAGCATATGAAATTTACACATTTACCTCCAAAACAGGGGCTATATGATCCGCAATTCGAGCATGATAATTGCGGGTTCGGTTTTGTATGCAATGTTGATAATAAAAAAACCAATGATATTGTAACAAAAGGCATACAAGTCCTTAAACGTTTGTCTCATAGAGGCGCCACAGGCGCTGATCCGAAAACCGGAGACGGTGCCGGGATATTGATTCAGATTCCGCATGAGTTTCTAAAGAGTGAATGCGAAAAGAAAGGCGTCTGTCTGCCTGATGCTGGTTGGTACGGTATGGGTTTAGTATTTCTGCCTATCGGGAAAAGCGAGAGGCAATATTGTGAAAATGTTTTGATTGAGGCGGCCAAAATATTCGGCCTTGATTTCATAGGATGGAGGGATGTTCCGGTTAATGACGCGATGCTTGGTCAAGCGGCAAAGGATACCGAGCCGGTGATCAAAAATATTTTTTTAAAGAGGCCGGAGGGAATAAAGACCGAGATCGAATTTGAAAGAAAACTATATTTGGTCAGAAAACATGCCGAGAGTGAAGTGCGCGGTTCTTCGCTAAAGCAGAAGACATTTTTTTATATAACTAATTTGTCTTGCCGTACAATGATTTACAAAGGCCTTTTAATGCCGGAACAGCTTGACGAATTCTTTTTGGACTTGAAGAATCCGAGAATGCGGTCCGCATTCTCTTTGGTGCATTCGCGCTACAGTACGAATACTTTCCCGACTTGGGATTTGGCGCAACCGTTCAGGTTTCTTGCTCATAACGGAGAAATTAACACCTTGCGCGGAAACATAAATTGGATGAGAGCCAGACAGGGATTGTTTGAGACGGAAATATTTGAAAAGCACTTGAAAGAAATATTCCCTGTTATTGTTCCGGGAGGTAGTGATTCCGCGGCATTGGATAACGCAATTGAGACGCTTACTCTTGGAGGTCGTTCTATTGCGCACGCTATGATGATGCTTATTCCCGAAGCATGGCAGAATAACAACCTAATAGACAAAAAGAGAAAAGATTTTTATGAATATCATGCCTGTCTCATGGAGCCGTGGGATGGTCCGGCCGCTATTGCTTTTACCGACGGAAGATATATAGGCGCGACACTGGATCGTAACGGGCTCAGGCCTGCAAGGTACATTATTACAAAGGACAATATGGTTGTTATGGCTTCCGAAGTGGGAGTTCTGGATATTGCCGCTTCGGATATTATGACACAAGGGCGTTTACAGCCAGGTAAGATGTTTTTAGTAGATCTAGAAGAAAAAAGGATTATAGATGACGGTGAAATAAAAAGTAGAGTTTCTGATAGTCAACCTTATTCGGAATGGATCGGGGAAAATTTGAAGGATTTAGATTCGATCCCTGTTCCGAAAATTTCCGGAAAACATCCGAAAATAGACGGAGATAAATTTACCGCACTCCAGAAGGCTTTTGGGTATTCAAGGGAAGATGTGTACAAATTAATTACCCCCATGGCGGTTGAGGGCAAGGAGCCGACCGGTTCTATGGGTGATGATACGCCTTTGGCTGTTTTGTCCAACAAAAATAGAATGCTCTATGATTATTTCAAACAGTTATTCGCGCAGGTTACGAATCCGCCGATTGATCCTATCAGGGAAGAGATAGTAATGAGTTTGGAGTCTTATCTTGGAAAAGAAGGGAACCTGCTTAACGAGGCGCCAAGGCATTGTAAGAAAATAAAAGTTCGGCACCCGGTACTTACTAATGATGAGATTAAAAAAATCTACAGCATTCAAAATGGACATTTTAAAACAAAAAATATTTACACTCTTTTTGAAATAAATGGAGGCAAGGCTTCTTTTAGAGATAAGTTGAACGAAATATGCGCGGAGGCAGTCGGGGCGATTAAGGACGGATGTACGCTTCTAGTTTTGAGTGACAGGGGTGTTAATGAACGATATGGCGCGATACCGGCTTTGCTTTCGTTAGGGGCGGTGCATCATCATTTGATAAGAAAGGAAATGAGGACGCAAGTTGGAATTATTGTTGAGAGCGGGGAGCCTAGAGAGGTAACGCATTACGCGCTACTTTTTGGATACGGGGCGGACTGTATCAATCCATATTTGGCGTATGAGACAATCGATAAAATGACCGAAGAAAAAGAGATTGATTTAAACTATTCTCACGCCAAAGAAAACTATATTCACGCGGTTGAAAAAGGTATATTGAAAATATTATCGAAAATGGGTATTTCTACTTTGCAGAGCTATAGAGGCGCGCAGATATTTGAGGCGCTAGGACTAAATAATGAGGTCGTAGATATGTGCTTTACCGGTACGGTATCTAGGATCGGAGGTATAGGTATAGACATAATAGCCGAGGAAACTATAAGTAGGCATAAAGAGGCTTATGCGGAAGGAAAAGCGGAAACAAAGGAACTAAAAAACGGCGGTCTCTATCAATGGCGAAGGGACGGCGAGTTTCATATGTGGAATCCGGACACTATATTTTTACTTCAACAGGCGACGCGTAAAAATGATAGCGATAAGTATAAGGAATTTGCTTCTTTGGTTAATAATCAAGGGATTAACGCCGTTACTTTACGCGGGCTGCTTAACTTCGCGGATAAGGACAAAAACGGCACTGATATCACTCCTATTCCATTGGAAGAAGTTGAGCCGGCTTCCGAAATAATCAGAAGATTTGTCACCGGGGCTATGAGTTTTGGTTCTATTAGTAAGGAGGCGCACGAGACATTGGCTACAGCCATGAATCGTCTTCAAGCAAAATCAAACTCCGGGGAAGGCGGCGAGGACCCTGAGCGTTTTAAGCCGCTTCCAAGCGGCGATAGCCTGTGCTCCGCGATAAAACAAGTCGCGTCGGGAAGATTCGGCGTTACGATCAATTATTTATCAAACGCAAAGGAATTGCAGATAAAAATAGCGCAGGGCGCGAAACCCGGTGAGGGCGGCCAATTGCCAGGGCATAAGGTAAGCCCTACAATAGCGAGAATAAGATATTCTACGCCGGGGGTGACATTGATTTCTCCTCCTCCGCATCATGATATCTATTCGATTGAAGATTTGGCGCAATTAATTTTTGATCTTAAAAACGCCAACCCTAAGGCTAGGGTGAGCGTGAAGCTTGTGTCGGAGGTAGGTGTCGGAACTATTGCTGCCGGTGTGGCCAAGGGGCACGCTGATATGATTTTAATTTCGGGCGGTGACGGTGGAACTGGTGCCTCTCCTTTTAGTTCAATAAAACATGCGGGTCTGCCTTGGGAACTTGGGTTGTCTGAGACACATCAGACGCTTGTTCTAAACGACCTTAGAGGAAGGGTTCGCATTCAGACCGACGGGCAGATGCGTACCGGAAAAGATGTTGTCGTTGCGGCAATACTTGGTGCCGAGGAATACGGATTCAGTACAGCTGCTCTTATTGTTCTGGGATGTACAATGCTTAGGCATTGTCATTTGAATAATTGTTCTCTAGGGGTTGCCACGCAGGACGATTTTTTAAGGAAAAGATTCTGCGGTAAGCCGGAATTTGTTATAAATTATTTTAATTTCGTGGCCGAAGAGGTGCGCCAAATTATGGCGCGGATTGGTGTCAGGAAAATGGATGATCTAATCGGGCGTACGGATTATTTAACCGTAAACGAGCAATATTTAAATAAAAAGACGAAAGGTGTGGATTTTTCAAAAATATTATATAAACCAAGTGTTTCAGGCGATACCGCCCTACGTTGTATAGTTAAGCAGGATCACGGAATAGATTCTGTTCTGGACGTAAAATTGATCGAATTATCCAGGGACGCTATAGGAGATTGTCGTCCGACAAGGATAGAATTGCCTATCGATAACACAAATAGGACTGTAGGTGCCATGCTTAGCGGCGAAGTGACTAAGGTATACGGAGAAAACGGATTATCTGAAGATACGATACATTGTGTTTTTAAAGGAACGGCCGGGCAGAGCTTTGGAGCGTTTTTGGCAAAAGGAATTACTCTTGAGCTCAGCGGGAATGCTAATGACTATGTCGGTAAATGTTTATCGGGAGGAAAAATAATAATTTATCCTCCTAAAGAGGCAACATTCAGGGCGGAAGAAAATATTATTGTCGGGAATACCACATTTTACGGCGCTACATCGGGCGAGGCGTATATAAGAGGTGTTGCGGGGGAGCGTTTTTGCATAAGAAATTCCGGAATTTATGCCGTGACAGAAGGTACCGGTGATCATGGTTGTGAGTATATGACCGGAGGCAGGGTTGTAATTCTTGGCAGCATCGGAAGGAATTTCGCGGCAGGTATGTCGGGTGGGATAGCATATATTTACGATACGGATAGAAAAGCAAAATCACACTGTAATATGAGCATGGTTGTGCTTGATAAGATAACCGAGGGGGACGGCTTCACGATCTACAATATGTTGTCCAAACATTTCAAATATACGAAGAGCCCTGTTGCAAAGAACATATTGGATAATTTTAAGGAGGAAATAAAGAAATTTGTTAAAGTTATGCCGATTGAATACAAGAAAGTTTTGGAGGGTATCGCAGTACGGAAAAAAGTAGAATTGGCGGAAGTGAGCGACGGATGAAGGTGAATTTATGAAAGACGCGCATAGTTTTCTAAAAATAAAGAGGGAGAAATCATCTTATAGGCCTGTGAGAGACCGTATTAAAGACTACGGTGATGTGGCGGTTTTGCGCTCTGATACTAAGACAAAAGAGCAGGCGTCTAGGTGTATGGATTGTGGTGTCCCGTTCTGTCATTGGGGATGTCCAGCCGGGAATGTTATTCCTGTGTGGAATGAGCTTGTATTCCAAGGACGCTGGGAGAAGGCGTTTAATGTTTTGCAATCAACCATGAATTTCCCGGAGTTTACCGGCCGTTTGTGCCCCGCCATTTGCGAGGCGTCGTGTGTTCTTGGAGCTAATGATGATCCGGTTACCATAAGAGAGAATGAATTGGCGATTATCGAATACGCTTTTAAGCATGATCTTATTAAGGCGCGTTCTTCTAAGTCTTTAGAAAGAACCGGGAAAAAGGTTGCTGTTGTAGGTTCCGGTCCAGCTGGGCTCGCCTGCGCGGATGAATTAAATAAACTGGGGCACAATGTTGTTGTGTTTGAGAAAGACGATAAAATCGGGGGAATTTTACGATACGGAATCCCGGATTTTAAACTTGAGAAATGGATCATTGATAGAAGGCTAGAAATAATGAAAAAAGAAGGGGTGGTTTTTGAAACAAAAGTTAATGTAGGGATAGATTATGATATTGCAAAATTGTTGCATGACCATAATGCGGTATGTCTTGCGGGGGGGAGCAGAGTTCCTCGAGATATGAAAATTGAAGGGAGAGGCCTAAATGGTATATATTTTGCGATGGATTATTTAACTCAATCCAATAAACGAGCGGCGGGAGAAAGGATAAATCCTGATATAGAGATAAACGCCAAGGGAAGGCATGTGGTAGTGGTAGGAGGCGGGGATACAGGCTCGGATTGCGTGGGAACGGCGCATAGGCAAGGGGCAGCTAGTGTTACGCAGATAGAACTTCTGCCACAGCCGCCGGAGTGCCGCACAGACGAAATGCCTTGGCCGAAATATCCGATACTACTAAAAACAACCTCAAGTCACGAAGAAGGCGGGAAGAGAGAGTGGGCCGTCCTTACAAAAAAGTTTATAGGTGAAAACGGGAATGTAAAAAAACTCTCATGTGTCAGAGTGGATTTTTCCAACAAAGACGAAAGAAATTGCCCGATCATGAGGGAGGTTCCCGGCTCGGAATGCGAAATTAAGGCGGATATGGTTGTCCTCTCTATGGGATTTATGCACCCGGAGCATGACGGATTACTGCAAAAACTCGGAGTGAATTTGGATCAAAGAAAAAATGTAGCGACGAGTGATAACTATATGACTTCTAAAAAAGGGGTTTTCTCCGCCGGTGATATGCGCAGGGGTCAGTCTCTTATCGTATGGGCCATTCAAGAAGGACGTCAATCTGCAAAGTGTATTGATGAGTATCTTGTGTAAATGTCCTGGGGTTGAGCAATAAAAAAACTGCGCCTTATGGGCGCAGTTTTTTTATTTACCAAACTCTATATTAACTACTCTTTTTCCAGTCTTTTTTTGCTTAGGTTGATTCGGCCTTTTTCGTCTATTTCTATAACGATGACTTTTACTTTGTCGCCGATTTTTACCACATCTCCGGGCTTTTTGACGAATTTGTTGGCAAGTTCTGAGACATGTACTAGACCGCTTTTTTCAGGGAGTATTTCTACAAATGCCCCAAAATCCATTAGGCTTTTTACGGTTCCGTCGTAAATTTCCCCGACCTCAACGTCCTTAGAGAGAGCCTTTACTATTTGAACGGCTTTTTCGATCGCCTCTGCGTTTACTGAAGAAATTTTTACTTTTCCGGAATCTTCTATTTCGATATTGGCGCCGGTGTCCTCGATGATTTTTTTGATTATTTTTCCGCCGCTACCTATAACAGCGCCTATCTTTTCTGGATTTATCTCTATCATTTGAATCTTAGGTGCGTATTTAGAAAGTTCCTTTTTAGGAGTCGATATCGTTTCAACCATCTTATTAAGGATATGAATTCTTCCGGTATGCGCTTGGGATAATCCAGAACGCAGGATGTCAATTGATATGCCTTCCTTTAACTTTACATCAAGCTGAAACGCTGTGATGCCCGTGCTGGTACCTGTGACTTTAAAATCCATGTCTCCGCAAGCGTCTTCAGCGCCTAGGATGTCCGTGAGGATTACAACCTTACCATCTCCTTTTACTAGGCCCATCGCTATCCCGGCTACAGGCTCTTTTATCGGTACCCCGGCGTCCATAAGCGACAGGCATCCTCCGCATACGCTTGCCATAGAGCTTGAACCGTTTGATTCTAATATGTCAGAAACTATTCTAACCGTGTAAGGGAAATCTCCCTCATTTGGCATAATAGCTTTTAATGCACTTTCTGCCAACGCTCCGTGTCCAATCTCTCTTCTTCCGGGACCTCTAACTGCTCTAACTTCCCCGACGCTAAACGGCGGGAAGTTGTAGTGCAACATGAAAGATTTGGAAAATTCTCCGGCAAGTGTTTCGCCCTTTTGCTCATCGTCCGCTGTGCCAAGTGTGGTTATTACAAGGGCCTGTGTCTCGCCGCGTGTGAATAAGGCTGAGCCGTGTGTCCTAGGGAGAATTCCGACTTCACAGGTAATAGGCCTAATGTCAGTGATACCTCTTCCGTCACAGCGTTTTCCTTCGGTTAATATCATGTTGCGTACTCTCGATTTCTCTATCTTGTGAAACGCCATGCCAAAACTGGCCTTAGACGCTTCTGGAAATAATTCTTTTAGTTCTTCGACAGTTTTCTTTAAAAGTGAACTAAGGGCGTCTTGCCTTCTGATCTTTTCCTTTATCCTTATCACCTTATTTATTTCCGTATCCACCGCTTTTTCTACTGCTACAAGAATATTTTCATCTGCCTTAGCGAGAGGTTTGTCTTTCTTTGGTTTTCCGTAATTTTTCTGAAATTCTAACTGCGCGTCAATGATTTTACGAATATTTTCATAGGCGAATTCAAACGCCTTTATCATCGTCTCTTCCGATACTCCGTGGGTGTCGCCTTCTATCATTGATATTCCGGTGCGTGTGCCGGCAATTACCATATCCATTGTGCTTTCTTTTAATTCGGCGTGTGTTGGGTTTACTACGAATTGGTCGTTAATAAGTCCAATTCGCACCGCACCTATTGGGCCTAGGAAAGGTATATCAGAAACGCATAACGCGGCGCTTGCCCCGTTGACTGCCAAGACATCAGGGTCATTATCGCTGTCGGCGCTTAAAACATCGGCGATTACTTGAGTGTCATATGTGTATCCATCGGGGAAAAGAGGGCGTATTGGCCGATCGATCAATCTTGAACTCAATATCTCTTTTTCTGTTGGTCTGTTCTCTCTCTTAATGTATCCGCCAGGAAATCTTCCTGCCGCAGAAGTTTTTTCTCTATATTCAGCGGTTAATGGAAGAAAATCCGCGTCTTCCCGCATATCATCAGAACTTACCGCTGTTACCAAGACAATGGTGTCTCCATAACGTACTGTTACAGAGCCATTTGCCTGTTTAGCCATTTTGCCGGTTTCAAAGATAAGATCTTTGCCGTTTATTGTAACTTTCGTTTGCATGTTTTCCTATTTGCGCAGGTCTAGTTTTTTAATAATGCTGTGATACCTTTCGTTGTCTTTAACGTTTAGGTAATCCAGCAGACGGCGTCTTTGCCCTACCATTTTTAAAAGGGCCCGCCTGCTTGCATGGTCCTTTTTGAATGTCTGTAGGTGCGTAGTTAACAAATTGATTCGCTCTGTTAGTAGGGCGATTTGCACATCAGCAGACCCGGTATCCTTTTCATGTAATTGGAAATCTTTTCTAAGTTTTGACTTAGAGTCCTTTGTAAGCATAAACTCACCTCCATGTGGTCAGCGCATTATATCACATGGTGGAATTAACACAAGGGAAAAATATAATTAAGACAAAGAAAAATATGCGTTAGCTTCCTTTACATCTTTGGCTATTTGGGTTGATAGATCTTTTTCCGATCTGAATTTCTTCTCATCACGCATTATTTTTAGGAACGCTACTTCAAGACAATGAGCTGATGGTATTTTCTCTTGTTCTAGAATGTGTACCTCAAGCAGAGGAGATCTTGTATCTAAATCAAAGGTCGGGCTAACTCCAAGGTTTGCCACAGCAGGTATAGGTTTGTCCGGAATATTGTCGATTATGGGATTAACTTGAACGACATATATTCCGTTAGGGGGGAGGCACTGATTGGATGTATTCAGATTGATTGTCGGGAAACCAAGCTCCTTGCCTTTTCCTCTGCCTCGCGTATGCGTGCCAACAACAGAATATTTTCTTCCGAGGTATTTTTCAGCTTCTGTTAACGCGCCCTTATTGATCATATGACGAATGCTAGTGCTACTTATCGCCTCTTTTTCGTTGTGAAGCAGGTGCAAGGGAATTACTTTAAATCCCAGTTTTTTCCCCCAGAAAATCAGGGTGTCCGCGTTGCCGCATTGGTCGGAGCCGAACAATGAATCTTCTCCGAGATATATGGTGTCTATTCGCATTTGGCCCCAGAGGATATCTTTTATCCATGTTTCCGCAGTCATAGATGCGACGTCGCGCGTGAATTTCATCAATATGGAGATGTTGGCGCCTAGTTTTTCAATTAAACGGAGCTTGTGTCCCGGCAGTGTTAAAACCGGTATGTGAAGTGACGGCTGAAGCAGGCTGTATGGATGTTCTCTGAAAGTGATGATTACGCTTGTGCCTTCGCGCATTTTTGCGTCCTGTACAACGGTTTGAATTAGTTTTTGATGGCCCAAATGTACTCCGTCAAAAACGCCTATCGCGCAGATAACGCGAGGCAGATCTAAGGATGTAAGTTGAGAAGGATTTTCTAATATGCGCATCTAAACATTAGTCAAGTACGGGTTAGCTAGGTTTAATGGGATTACTAATTGCTTAATTTCTTCCGTTCCGTAGGATAAAACAGCCTCTAGCGGTGTCGCCTGCTTAATTATAAACGCGCCGCTTTTAACTCTTCTGATTTTGCTGGCGCAAGCGCCTACTCCGAGGGCTTCCCCTATGTCTTCACATAGCGTGCGGATGTATGTGCCCTTGGAACAATGCACTGTAAAAGCTACCTCGGGCAGAGAGATAACGCCTAATTCTATAGAATAGATTTCTATTTTTTTAGGCTCACGTTCGACAATTTTTCCTTGGCGCGCGTATTTGTAGAGAGGACGGCCTTTGTGTTTTTTTGCCGAAACCATCGGCGGAACTTGTTCTTGCGGACCGATGTATTTATTCAAAGTGTTTTTAATTTTTTGCTCGTCGATATCCGTGCCTCGGATTTCTTCCTTTTTTAGGATTTTCCCTGTGGTGTCTCCGGTATCTGTTTTTGTGCCTAAGAGCATCGATACTTCGTAAATTTTATCCTGATTGATAAGTCGGGACACAAGTTTAGTGGCTCGACCCAAAACTAGCACGAGAATCCCAGTTGCAATAGGATCCAATGTGCCCGCGTGCCCGATTCCATCCTGTCCTAATTTGTGGCGTAGCTTTAAAACAATATCATGCGATGTCAGCCATTGCGGCTTGTCTATAACTAAAATCCCGTCCATTTATTTATCTCCTCTTCCATTTCCTCTACGGTTGCCACAGCAGTACCAACCTTACCAACCACGATGCCGGCGGCTATATTTGATAATATCGCTGATTCTTTCATTGTTGCCCCTGTGCCAAGGGCTGTAGCGAATACGCCTATTACCGTGTCACCCGCTCCGCTTACATCATAAACCTCTTTGGCCATGGTGGGTATTTTAAATTCGTGCCCGTCTTTTTCCGAGAGGCTCATCCCGTGTTCTCCTAATGTGATAAGTATGCTCTTTAGATTCCATTTATCTAAAATGAGCTTGCCAGCTTCTTCAATTTGAGACGGGAGATATTCTCCCTTGTAGTCAAGTCCCACGATGGACAATGCCTCTTCCAAATTAGGCGTCATAGAGGTAATCCCTGAATAGTCAAGCATGTGTCCTTTTTTTGGGTCGGCAATCAACGGTTTTTTGTATTTCTCGCATAAGTCAGCGAGTAAATACACTAAACCCTGATTGACAACACCTTTTCCGTAGTCTTCTATGACTACGCAATCTATGTTTGGAATCGTTCTTTCAATGACGCGGCGTAGTTTTACAATATCTTCATCTTTTGGTAAAGTATTTTTTTCTTTATCTATCCTGACGACTTGTTGTGAATGGGCCACTACGCGTGTTTTTAAAATTGTGTTTAGTTTTTTATTTGTGATTAAACAGCCGGTGCCGATTTTTTCTTTTTGTAATAGATTTAAAAGTTCCCGCCCGTATTCTTTACCGCCCAACACTCCAGATAAGATTGCTTTTCCTCCTAGGGAGCGGATGTTGCGCGCGACGTTTGCCGCGCCGCCGGGTATTAAAGTTTCATGGTGGACATGTACTACCGGGACAGGCGCTTCCGGAGAGATGCGCGTTACTTTTCCCCAGACATATTCGTCGAGCATGATGTCCCCGACGACAAGCACGTTAGTCTTTGAAAATCTTCTGAGAATTTGATGTAAGCGTTTTGCGTTAATAGAATGCATACCTATTTCCCCATAATGTTTTTTACCATTTTATTCGCGATTTTATCTAACATGTGGCGCGCTTTTGAATACCCGGGATTTATTGAAAGGACCTTTTGCATCTGTGTCTGTGCCTCAGTTAAGTATCCGGCATAAAAGTATACTAATCCTAAGTGGTATCTGATAGCGGCATCTTCAGGGGACAATTCAGTCGCTTTTGAGATAGTATCAATCGCCTTGTCTTTTTTGCCCATCTTTAGGTATATCCACCCTAGTGTATCCCAGCAGTTGGCGTTTTGAGGAGAGAGCTCAGTTGCTTTCTCGGCCAGTTTTAGGGCATCGTCGTATTTCTTTTCCTGTTGATAAAACCACGCGAGATTATTGTAAGCGACGGGCGAAGCAGTGTTGCTGTTAACCGCATCCTCATATATTTTCATAGCGTTACTTAAATCGCCGGCTTGATAGTACAGAGACGCCAGCATTTCATGTAATTCAGTTGCTTCGGGGCATAGATCGGAAAATTTCTTGAAGTATTCAATGCTGGTCTTCTTGTCGGTTTTAAAGAATAATTTACTGAGCTGTTGGTAGACGACCGGATCCTCCGAGTCTTTTTTTAGCAGTTTCTGAAAATATTCGATTACCATATCATGATTCTCGACTTCGCTGTATGTCCTGGCTATCATATGGTATGTAATGGTCGCGTCGGGATAGGATTTTAGAGCTTCTTCTAATGTTTTTAGGCATTGTTCCGGCCACCCGCAGAGCTGGTAGTATAGTGCCTTATTTAGCATGGTACTCAATTCCTTTGCCGCTTTTAAATCCTGTCTGCATAATTCCACGTATTTTGCGAAATGGTGATCAAACCCTATGCTTTCTTTGCCGATAAGGCTTGTGAGTTCTTCAGCTTCGGCATAATTTCCTGCGGAAATATATATGAAAAATTTCAAGTAGTAGTCTATTAATGTGTCCTTGTCCTTCAATAGCGCGATATCTTTTAGCGCGGCCTCATAATTGCCCGTTAGTTGATTCACGATAGCATCTTTTTTTAGTATGGGTAAAAATTCCGGATTTAATTCCAATGCGCTTTTGTACAAACCCAGTGCTTCGGCATAATTTCCTTTGTAAACATAAACGCTGGCCAATTCGTACCCGAGTACGGTTTTTGAATCTATTTCAAGAGCCTTTTTGAACAGTTCTTCGGCGTGCGCGGTATCTCCGGAATTTCTATAGGCATCTCCGGTTAGTCCGTTTAGCAGGGCGTCTTTGGGATATGTCTTTAACCCCTCTTCACCGATACTTTTTGCCTGTACATATTCGTGTAGTCCTATTAGCGCCTGCATTTTCCCTACCATTGCCTGAAGATTTTGCGGTTCTTTATTTAGCGCAAGGTCAAATTGTTCCAAAGCGGCTTTGTAGTTTAATATGGTGAGATATAAACTGCCTAGTCCAATCCTTCCTGATACAAGGTCGGGATAATAGCTAATCAGTGTAATGTACTCTTTGTGAGCCATTTTTAAATTCCCGGTGATCGTGTATATTCTTGCGATATTCACGAGTGCCGAAATGTTTTTATAATCCGACTTTTTTATCTCCTGAAACTGTGCCAGTGCCGCCTCTGTTTTGTTGATGGTTAGATATATAGTGCCCAAAAGGCTTCGTATAGTCGTGTTTAACGGATCCTTTGCGAGAGCGGCATTGCATATATCAATACACGCGTTGACATCTCCTTGCCCCCATCTTGCCATTGCGAGATAAATGTCTTTGTAGGCGAAACCAGGGATAATGGTTGTAATAATGTCGACGATATCTATGGCTTCCGTATACTTCTTGGATTGGATATAGCAGATGGCTAGCATATTTAGTGCGTATATATTTTTGGGTTCCTTCAGGAGAATAGCCTTACTTTGTCGGACGGCCATGTCGGTCTTATTGTTTCTGAGGGCGGTTGTGGCTATGGCCCATCTTATTTCAGCTACATTTGGGTTTAATTTAAGCGCTTTTTGGTAATAATGCAATGCCCGTTTCCATTGTCCTAGCCGATCATATGTGGTTCCCAGTTGCATGTAAATGACCTCGTTAGGCGGAAGGCTTTGTAAAGCGTAGCGAAGGTTTTCCTTTGCCGGCGTAAATTCGTTGTTTAAAAAGTACGCCCTGCCAAGTAGATATCGCGCTAATACATTTTTTGGATCAAGTTTTAGGATTTGATTTCCTTTTTCAATGGCGTTTGTTACCTCATTATTGGCTAGGTACAGCTCGCCGAGTTTTAACTGATTTTGTACATCGTTGGGGAATATAGCCAGATACCTATTTAGACACTTTGTAGCCTTCGTATAGTCCCGCTCGTTTATAAAAATATCCCCGAGCATGAGAAACGCCCCAGGAATGTTACCTTTAGAGAATTTTATCGCGGCGCGGGCATTTCTTTTCGCTCCGTCCAGGTTGTTACTTTTTAGGCATATTTGCGCCAAAAAAAATCTTGCTACCGGATTGTCGTTTTTCATGTAAATTACATGAACGAATTCTTTCTTTGCGTCCTCAAGTTTTCCCTCCAACAGAAAGATCTGCGCGTTTACTAAGAACGGTTCGACCGCATCCGGGAAGAGCTCTTCTAGTTTCACTATAAGCGCCTTTGCCTCATCGTATTTTTTTTCTTGCAGAAGGAGGTCCACTTTAGTGAAATACGCCTCTTTGTATTTTGGGTCTATCGCTATAGCTTTATCTAATTCAGTCATGGCTGAGCGGAACTCCTTTTTTTCGACGTACAGCCTGCCTAAGACATAATGTACTGACTTGGGTTCATCTGCATATGGAAGCATGAGATTGTATTCTTTTATGGCATTATCGTAGTCTTTTAGCTCTTGGTATATGACGGCTTTATTGTAGTGCCTGCCGGCCTTTTTAATCGGGCGGTTCATGTATAGATAAAAAGCTGTGGCCGTAGCGGCGAACATAAGGGATATGACGGAGACGATAATTGTGGTTTTTAGTTTCATATAAACCCCCCTGTAGAATGACAAATGATAAATGACAAACGATAAATGACAAACGATAATGGTGAAATTACGAAACTCATGAAGCGACGAACTTGTTCCAGCCTAGTCCGGGTTAGGATAGCAAATAACAGGCGGGTGGTAAAGAAATAAGATTAGAGAAATACGA
>Ga0233425_10001210_pt1 | contig 59901 bp, 62 predicted proteins | sample Watercolumn_Towu_2_FD_181712 | JGI IMG/M metagenome (GOLD analysis project Ga0233425, IMG submission 181712) | Freshwater microbial communities from Lake Towuti, South Sulawesi, Indonesia - Watercolumn_Towuti2014_140_MG | ecosystem: Environmental > Aquatic > Freshwater > Lake | place...
ATTCGGTATAAAGGCTGACGGCGGGCGTCAGCGGACCACCGGCAGGCCGAACCAATGGCAGTATGGTAAAAATGACCGAAGCAGACCGCCCCTCTCCTCCTGCCAAAGGTAGGCGGTGGATTTGGGCCGGATTCGTCTATTGACAGCAATAATCGATTCTGATAAATAAAAACGGTTATTCTCCTTGCTCCGGGCTTAACCTGACCCGGGGCCATCAGACCGTGAGGAGGAAGTATGCGACGTTATGAGTCTGTCTGGGTGGTCCACGGCGACCTCCCGGATGAAGAAGTGAAGTCCGCCATCGACAAGTTCACCCGGATTATCGCCACGGCCGGCGGGACGTTGGTGGGTGTGGATGACTGGGGCCGCCGCAAGTTGGCCTACCGGATTAAAGGCACCACCCGGGGCTATTACGTGTTGGCCGATTTTGCCGGCACCCCGGCCACGGTGAAGGAGCTGGAGCGCAACTACCGCATTGACGACCGCATCATCCGCTACCACACCGTAGTCAAAGCCGATAAAGTCAACCTGGAGGCCCTGCAGGCGGAGATCGCCGCCCGGGCCCAAGCTGCGGCCGCGCCCGAAGTTGAGGCCGCCGCGCCCGCGGCGAGCGCCGCGGCCCCCCCGGAAGCGCCGCCCGAGGCTGCAGCCGCGCCTCCGGAAGCTGCGGCTCCCCCAGAAGAAACCACAACCCCAGCAAAGGAGGACTAGCCGATGCCGGTAATGCCTCGCCGCAAGCGGAAACAATTTTATGTCCGGCGTAAGGTCTGCCGCTTTTGCGTGGACTCGAACCTGCCTATCGACTACAAGGACGCCAACACCCTGAGACAATTCGTGACGGAGCGGGGCAAAATCATCCCCCGGCGCATTTCCGGGAACTGCGCCCGCCACCAGCGCCGGGTCACCCGGGCCATCAAGCAGGCCCGCCTGTTGGCGCTGATGCCCTATATTCCCCAGATGCCGCCTCCCTGAGGAGGCCTTGGAGGGAGCTTGCAGTGGGCCGCAAATTTGCCGTCTGGGGGCTCTGTCTAGGGTTCTTGCTGTTGTTTTTTGCCTGGGGGCGCCAGGACCCCGTAGTCTATCTGTTTACGATCAGCCTCACGCCGCTGCCGGTATACCTGGCGGGCCGCCGTCTGGGCTTCCTGGCGGCCCTCCTCCTGGTTCTGGCGGTCTCCCTGGCGATTTACGCCTGGAAGCCGGGCCCGGAGATCATCGCGGAAAATTTGGAGTTCGGGCAGCTTCTCCTCATGGGCCTGCTGCTCAGCAGCCTGGAATCCCGGGGTTGGAGCGCCGACCGGGCCATTATCCTCACGGTGGCGGCCATAACTCTTCTTGGCGCGGTCTTCTTATTGGGGCAGGCACACTTTGCGGGGATAACAGCCGCCGAGTTTTTCTCCCAAAAGACCCGGGAAGTAACCGAGACGTTATCCCGGGTCCTGGCCGGAGCCGCAGAGCCGTCCCCGGGCGCGAAGGTCCTGGGAGTTTCCCTGGAGGAGATGAAGACCTTGATCCGCTCCCTGCTGCCGGCCCTGGTAATTATCAACACCGGGATGGTGGCCTGGATCAACGTCGTGTTGGCTCGGCAGCTCATGGCCCTGTTTAAATGGGAAAAGCCGGAGCCGCCCCTGTATTACTGGTCGATGCCGGAATGGCTCATCTTTCCGGTCCTGGCCGCGGGATTTCTGTTGCTGGTGCCGGTGCCCCTGGTGCGCCTGGTGAGCATGAACCTGTTGGTGATCCTGGCCCTCCTTTATTTCTGCCAGGGCGCGGCGGTGATCGCCGCCTGGTTTCAGCGCTTCCGGCTGCCTTTGTTTCTTAAATGCATCGGTTATCCTTTGATGTTTTGGATTCCTATGCCTTTACTGGTCATTACCCTGGGCTTGATGGATCTCTGGGTCGATTTCCGGCGGCTTCATCAGCCTCAGGACGCCTGAGGAGGACTTCATTGTGAAGGTTGTATTGACGGAGAATATTAAGGCCCTGGGTGCGGTGGGCGAAGTGGTGGAAGTGGCTAAAGGGTACGCCCGGAATTTTCTGATCCCCCAGGGCAAGGCCATGGAAGCCACCCCCGGAAACCTGGCCATGATGGAACAGACCAAGGGCAAACGCATCCAGGCCCTGGATCGGGAATTGGAAGCGGCCCAGGCCCTGGCTGCTAGCCTGGAGGGGATGAGCGTCACCATTTCCCAGCGGGTGGCGGAAGCGGAGCGTCTCTACGGTTCGGTCACCGCGGCCATGATTGCCGAGGCCCTGGAGGTTAAGGGCTTCGAAGTGGATAAAAAGCAACTGGAGCTGGAGGAGCCCATCAAGAAGCTGGGCACCTATGAAATTCCCGTGCGCCTGGCCCCGGAAGTCAGGGCCCAGATCACCGTGGAAGTGGTCCCCGAGGGGGCGTAGGGCGGGGATTAGGGGCCAGGGGTCAGTGGTCAGTGAAAAACTGATCCTTGACCTCTTGGTTCTGGTTCCCAAGCTGCGCTTGGGAACCCACTTGGCGCAAAGCTGCGCTTTGCGAGTCTATTTACCCAAAGCAAGATAATTATTTGGATACCCGGGTTGCCCAAGCTTGGCTTGGGCAAAAAATTTTTATCCCCCAGTGAAGTTTGGAAACCAGGAATGGAAAGGATAAACTGGCTACCCCCTGACCCTAAGTTATTCTTCAATAATTCATCAAAAAAATTCTCTTCCTCAATTCACCCCGTCTTATGTTAGAATAAGAGCATCTGATTTAGCCATTAATTTCAGTAACTTCAGGGGGATAATCTCGTGGCCAGAGCAAGCGGGCGTATCAACGTCGTTACTCCGGAAGCGGCCGTACCGGCCGGGGCCACTCCCCCTGCCAGCCTGGAGACGGAACAGTCGGTCCTGGGCTCCATCCTGATCCGGCCCCAGGTCATGGACCTAGTGGCCGATATTCTCACGCCTTTGGATTTTTACCGGGAAGCCCACCGCAAGATCTATCAGGCCATGCTGGACCTTTATAACCGCCATGAACCCACGGATCTGCCCCTTCTGAACAATCTTTTAAGAGAACGGGGCCAATTGGAGGAAGTGGGGGGGCCGGCTTTTTTGGCGGGGTTGAGCGATCACGTCGGCGTCTCCGCGCACGCCGACCGCTACGCCCAGATAGTGCACGATAAAGCCGTACTCCGCCGGCTACTCGCCTGCTCCCAGGAGATTGCCGGGGCCTGCCTGGCGCCGGTGGAGGACGTGGCGGAATTCCTGGATTGGGCCGAACACCGCATCTTCGAGGTGGCGGAGGCCAAAATCCGCCAGGGCTTCCAGCCCATCGAAGGGCTGGTGAACAGGGAGATCGCCACCCTGGAGGCCATCTGGGGCCGGAAGGACAGCGCCATCACCGGCGTCCCCAGCGGCTTTGTGGACCTGGACAATTATACCGCGGGCTTCCAGCCCAGCGACCTGATCATCCTGGCGGCCCGGCCCAGCATGGGGAAAACCGCGCTGGCCCTGAACATCGCCTTTAATGCCGCGTATAAGCCCCGGACCCCGGTGGCTTTCTTCTCCCTGGAAATGTCCAAAGAGCAGCTCGTGCGCCGGCTGCTCAGCAGCATCGGCGAAGTGGACGCCTCCCAGATCCGCCGGGCCGCTTTTTTAACCCACCAGGAATGGGCCCACCTCCAGGAAGCCGCGGGCTTTCTGATCGACTGCCCCATTTACATCGACGACACCCCCGCAGCCTCAGTCCTGGAAATCCGGGCCAAGTGCCGCCGCCTCAAGGCGGAAGGCAAACTGGGGCTGGTGGTCATCGACTACCTGCAGCTCATGCGGGGCCGGGGGGACGCGCCCAGCCGGGAACAGGAAATCTCGGAAATTTCCCGGTCCCTCAAGGCGTTGGCCAAGGAACTCCAGGTGCCGGTGATCGCCCTGTCCCAGCTCAACCGGCGGGTGGAGGAGCGGCCCAATAAACGGCCGCAATTGGCGGATTTGCGGGAATCCGGGGCCATCGAGCAGGACGCGGACGTCATCCTTTTCATTTACCGGGACGAGGTCTACCGGGAGGACTCCCCGGACAAAGGCATCGCGGAAGTGATCATCGGCAAGCAGAGAAACGGCCCCACCGGCAAGGTGAAGCTCTCTTTCAGGGATAAGTACACCCGCTTCGACACCCTGGAGAAGGAGGAGCAGCCTGTGACTTTTTAAAAGACTGTTTTCGGTTTTCTGTTAAAAGAATAAGTAACGAAAAAATTACAGGGTCAGCAAGTGCGAAACCTCTTGCTGACCCTGCTTGTTTATGGCGATTTCTTTTTCTCAACAGAAAACAGAAAACCGAAAACAGAAAACTGCATTTGGGGAGTTTGAGAAGAGGGGGCGGGGCTTATGGAGTATACCTCCACCCCTGCCGGACCCGCCCGGCCCCCTCAACTCAAACTGCGCTTTACCCAACCTTTACTTCGATCTTCCGGGGCTTGGCCTTCTCCGCCTTGGGCAGCAGCAGCCTGAGCACCCCGTCTTTCATGCCCGCTTCGATGCGGGCCTGGTCGATGATCGCGCCCAAGTGGAATTCCCGTTGGAAGTCCCCGGTGTAATATTCCTGGCTCAGCATGGTCTCACCCGCGCCCAGGGGCGGGGAGATTTCGCCGCTGATGATCAGGTGGTTGTCCTTGATGTCGATGGTCACCTTGTCGTTGGGCACTCCCGGCATATCGGCCACCAGGGTCAGGGCCTCCGGGGTCTCGAAGATATCCACCGCCGGCAGGAAGACGCGGCCGGGGCGCACCCGTTCTCCCTTGGCCTGGACTTCTTCCTTGGCTTTGGGTTTCAATTCCTTTTCAGTCATGGTCAGTCTCCTTTAGGCGCCCTGGACCTTGATCACCCGGGGTTTGATCTCTTCGGGCTTCCCCAGTTTCACGGTGAGGACGCCGTCTTTATAAGATGCTTCCACTTTATCCGGGTTCACCGGCGTGGGCAGGCCCACCACCCGGCGGAAAAAGCCGGATTCCCGCTCCCGGCGGTGATAGTTGATATCTTTTTCTTCAGAGGGGATCTTTCTTTGCCCCCTAAGGATCAGATTCCCTTCATGCACGGTGATTTCCAACTCCTGGGGATTGATCCCCGGCAGCTCGGCCCGCACATAAAGATAATCGTGGTCTTCCGAGACATTCACCAGGGGATAAACCCCGGCGCGCCACAAACCCAGCCCGGGGGCGATGGTCTCCTGGAAGAGGCGGCCCATCCGCCGCTGCAGGCGCTCCAGCTCTTCATACGGGGACCAACCCGGCTCCCGAAACGTAAAAATAGGCATGGTAGCCTCCTCAGTGATTGATATTCTTCAAATTTGTTAATCATTGAAGCTGGGCCGGTCAAGGGCGTGGGTTGAAAACAGGCAGAGATTTCTATAAATTAAAAGAAGCTGGAAGGTGTCAGCTTAAAAAGAAGCTTTCAGCTCTCAGCGGTCAGCTTAAAAAGAAGCTGTCAGCTTTCAGCTGTCAGCTTTCAGCTCTCAGCGGTCAGCTTAAAGAAGCTATTAGTTATTAGCTTTCAGCAGTCAGCTTAAAAAACAAACGAAAGTTTGGCTAGAGTCGAGTTTAACCATTATGGTTACCCCTCGATTCTTTATTTTTTTTGAAAGCTAAAAGCTAAAAGTTGATAGTTGATAGCTGATAGCTGAAAGCTGCAAGCTGACAGCTGACAGCCAATAACACCGAATGTTATATCTCGCATACGGTTCCCTAAAAATCACGGTTTTTTAGGATGGATACAATGTCATTTCCCTGGCAGAAAATTACCTGGGTGCTCCTGGACATGGACGGCACCCTGTTGGACAAACATTTTGACGATTATTTCTGGGAAACCCTGGTGCCGGACGAATACGCCCGGAAAAAGGGGCTGCCCCTGGCCCTGGCCCGGGACCTGGTCTTCGCCCGCTACCAGCGGGAGGAAGGGACGCTCAACTGGACGGATATCGATTTCTGGTCCCGGGAACTGGACCTGGATATCCCGGCTTTGAAGGAAGGCATCCGCCACCTCATCGAGGTGCACCCGGACACCGAGGATTTCTTGCAGTTCCTGCGGCAGATGGGTAAAAAAGTGGCCCTGGTGACCAACGCCCATTACAAGACCCTGAACCTGAAAATGAACCACGTGGGCCTGCTGGCATATTTCGATGAGGTCATTTCCTCCTTCGACCTGGGGACTCCCAAGGAAGACGTCCGCTTCTGGGAGATCTTGCAGGAGGAGATCGGCTTCGAAACTGCCTCCACCCTATTGGTGGACGACAACGCCGACGTTCTGGCCTCGGCCCGGCGCTACGGCATCAAATACCTCCTATTCAAGGCCAAATCCAGTTCCCAGGCCGAAGCCGAACCCCACCCGGATTTCCCCTCCATCGCCAGCTTCCGGGAATTGATGGATTAAAAAAAAAATTAACAGATTCACCACAAAGGCACAAAGACACAAAGGTTCACCAAGGATTAAATTATGGCCCATGGCGCTCTGCGCCATGGGCCATAATAAAGTACTTTGTGTATCTTTGTGTCCTTTGGGTCTTTGTGGTGAATCTGTTCCTCACGCAGGCAGGCGCCGGATGCGCGCGCCCAGGGCGGAGAGTTTTTCCACTAAATGCGCGTAGCCCCGGTCCAGGTGGTAGACCCGGTGGATTTCGGTGGTCCCTTGGGCGGCCAGGCCGGCGATGACCAGGGACGCGGAGGCCCTGAGGTCCGTGGCCATCACCGGCGCGCCCTGGAGCTGGCGCCGGCCCCGCACCACCGCCAGGTTGCCGGAGACGTTGATGTCCGCGCCCAGGCGCCTCAGTTCGCTGACGTGCATGAAGCGGTTTTCGAAGATGGTTTCGGTGATCACCGACGCGCCCCGGGCCAGGCTCATCAGGGCCATGAATTGGGCCTGCATGTCCGTGGGGAAGCCGGGGTAGGGCAGGGTGCGGATGTCCACCCCGGTGAGGCTGCCCCCGGGGTTGACCATAAGCCGGCCCGGCTCCACGGTGAGGCGCACCCCCGCCTCGGTGAACTTGCCCATAATGGCGGTGAGGTGGGGGATGGGCGCGTTCACGAGGGTGACCTCCCCCTGGGTGATGGCGGCCGCGGCCAGGTAGGTGCCGGCTTCGATGCGGTCGGACATGATGGTGTAGGTGGTGGGGCGCAGTTCCGGGACGCCGTGGATGGCCAGGACATCGGTATCGATGCCGTCGATGCGGGCGCCCATGGACACCAGGAACCGGGCCAGGTCCCCCACCTCCGGTTCCATGGCCGCGTTTTTGATCATCGTAGTGCCCTTGGCCAGGACCGCGGCCATCATCAGGTTCTCCGTGCCGGTGACCGTGGGGGCCTCGAAATAGATCTCGGCTCCCCGCAGCCGCTTGGCGTCGGCTTCCACGTAACCCTGCTGCAGGGAGATTTTCACCCCCATGGCCTCCAGGCCCTTAAGGTGCAGGTTGATGGGCCGGGCGCCGATGGCGCAGCCGCCGGGCAGCGACACCCTGGCCCGGCGCTCCCGGCCCACCAGCGGCCCCAGGACCAGGACCGAGGCCCGCATGGTTTTGACCAGGTCGTAGGGGGCTTCCCAGCCGCTTAAATTCCGGGTATCCACCTTTAAGGGCGGGGCCTCCCAGGGCACGCCGCCGATCTCGCCGGGGGGGGCTTCGCCCTCCTGAAAAACCACCCCCATGGTGCCCAAAAGACGTTTGGTGGTGCGGATGTCGGCCAGAGGCGGCACGTTGATCAGAGTGTGCTCGCCCGGGGCCAGCAAAGTCGCGGCCATAATGGGCAGGGCCGCATTCTTGGCCCCGCTGATGGTTACCTCGCCGCTAAGAGGCGCGCCGCCGTCGATGACGATTTTATCCATTTATTTAAATCTCCAAAACCTGCTGCGCCTTGAACTCCATGACAAACTGCTTGATCCGCCTTCCCGCCAAGCGGCAATAACGCTCTTCAATCTCGTAACCCAGGTACCGCCGCTCCCCCTGGAGCGCGGCAATTGCGGCCTGGCCGCTGCCCAGGAAGGGGTCCAAAACCACTTCCCCTTCATAAGTATAAAGCTGGATAAGGCGGAGCGGCAGTTCCACCGGGAAAGGCGCGGGGTGGCCCACCTTCCGGGCCGAGACCGCGGGGAAGGTCCAGATGCTCTTGGTGTACTCCAGAAATTCTTCTTTGGAGATGGTGGCCTGGCGCTTGCGGAGATTTTTCCGCTTGAAGGCCCCCTTGGAAAAAACCAGGATGTATTCGTGCACGTCCCGGAGCGTGGGGTTGGCCGGGGACTTCCAGGACCCCCAGGCTGTGGAGCCTGCCGCGGACGCGGCTTTGTTCCAGATGATCTCGCCGCGCATAAGAAAGCCGATTTCCAACATCCCCTGGATGATGAAGGAGTGCAGGGGAATATAGGGCTTCCGCCCCAGATTGGCGATGTTGACGCAGGCCCGGCCTCCGGGGACCAGGACCCGGTGCGTCTCCCGCCAGACCCGCTGCAAAAAGGCCAGGTATTCCTCCAGGGAATAGTCCTCGTCGTAGTCCTTGCCTACGTTGTAGGGGGGGGAAGTGACCATCAGGTGGACGCTGTTGTCCGGCAGCTCGGCCATGTCTTCCGAGGATTTGCAGAAAATTCGGTTCAGATGCTCCGGGGGCACTTCATTTTCCAAATAGGCCACCTCCTGCTCCCGGGGCATCTCGGCATATAATTTACCGGCATAAAAGCTTGAAGAATCATGGGAAATCCGCCCCGGCGTGCCGAAGGAACTGGTGCGGGTCTTTTTTCTGGCGGGCAGATTTTTCATAAGAATCATTACCCACAAGTTTTTTAGCCGGTGGCACAGCCAGTACAGGCTTGAAAGCCTGTACCACCAAAGATTGCTTTAAGGCCTTTTAGGGTGCGTAAAACGCACCCTACTTTTCCGCACAGGCGAGACGCCTGTGCCACCAGCATTTTTCGAACCGGAGCATTTAGGGAAATTCTGCTCACTGCTCCCTGCTTACCGCTCACTCACTTCCCCAAGGCCCTGAATTTCCCTTGGTTTGTCCTACTCCAATATGTTAGGATTATTATAGTTAGGCAAAGGCGTAAAGGAAAGAAATTTATGGAATTCTGGGTGCTGGCCGGGGTGCCGGCAACCTCGTTTATCGTGGCTCTCTCCGGGGCCTTGATGCCCGGGCCGCTGCTCACCGTGACCGTGGGGGAGGCGGCCCGCCGGGGCTTCTGGGCCGGACCCCTGATCATCGTCGGCCACGCGCTGCTGGAGCTGGCCCTGGTGCTGCTGCTCCTGGCGGGGGTGGGGGCCTGGCTGAACCGCCCCGCGATCCTGGGCCTGGTGGGGGTGATGGGCGCGGGTATGCTGGGCTGGATGGGCCTGGCCCTGATGCGGGCCTCCAGGCACAGCCGCCTGGAGTTCGACCCCCGGGTTAACTCGGGCCTGCACCCCATCATGGCCGGGGTGCTTTTAAGCCTGGCCAACCCTTACTGGCTCCTCTGGTGGCTGACCATCGGCCTGGGTTACGTGATTTTTGCCGGCAAATACGGCCTCACGGGAGTGGCCCTGTTTTACCTGGGCCATATCCTGGCGGACTTTGCCTGGTACTCCCTGGTCTCCGGCGCGGTGGCCCAGGGCCGGCATTTTCTGTCAGACCGCGTCTACCAGGGTTTCCTGGCCTGCTGCGGCCTGTTCCTGGTGGGCTTCGGCGGCTACTTCGGTTTTCAAGGGGTGAAATTTCTCCTCGGATAAAAAAGCTATCAGCTGTCAGCTGTCAGCTTGTTTTTGATTTAATTCAGAATCAATTGCGATTCCAAGGCGCTATTTTTAGCTGAAAGCTGAAAGCTGACAGCTTAATAATCCGGAGGCTCAATGATACAAAAAGCCCTGGCGGTGGGGTTGCTGGAAGTTAATTGCTATATCCTGGGGGACGAAGAGACCAAGGAAGCGGTGGTCATCGATCCCGGCGGAGATGAGGACGAGATCCTGGAGGTCCTGAAATACCACGGCCTGAGTCTTAAAACCATCATCGACACCCACGGCCATTTCGACCACGTGGACGCCAACCAGCCCTTAAAGGACGCCACCGGCGCGCAGATCGCCATTCATGAGGCGGACGCGGCCATGCTGGCGAGACCCTCTGCGGAGGCCATGTTCTTCACCGGCAACCGCCTGCGCCTGTCGGCCGCGGATATTCTCCTGAAAGAAGGGGACGTCCTCAGCTTCGGCAACTACCGCCTGAAAGTGCTGCACACCCCGGGCCATACTCCGGGGGGCATCAGCCTGGTGATGGAAGGCGCGCCCCTGGTGTACGTGGGGGACCTGCTCTTTCAGGGCTCCATCGGCCGCACCGACTTCCCCGGGGGCTCCTTCGACGACCTGATCACCGCGGTCAGGACCAAGATCTTCCCCCTGGGGGATAATTATACCGTGTACCCGGGACATGGGCCGGTTACCACGGTGGGGCAGGAGAGGAAGTATAATCCGTTTTTTTGAGTGAGCAGTAAGCAGTAAGCAGTGAGCGGTAAAACCGTATTGAAGTGATCAGTAATCAGTATTCAGTAATCAGTGATCAGTAATCAGTAAATAAATTGCGATTCCAGAATGAATCGACTTTGAGTATTAATTTTACAAAAGGATTTTTTTACTGATCACTGATCACTGGCTACTGGCTACTGGCTACTTCTCACCGCTCACTGCTTACCTCTAAGGGGCACTGAATGGTCTTCACCGGCAAGCGCATCTTACTGGGCGTCTCCGGCGGCATTGCCGCGTACAAGGCCGCGGAGTTGGCCCGGCGGCTGGTCTCAGGCGGGGCCAGGGTCAAGGTGGTGATGACCCAAGCGGCCCAGGAGTTCGTCACGCCCTTGACCTTCCAGGCCTTGACCGGGGAGAAGGTTGCCGCCGCCATGTTCGGCCCCGGCAGCGAGCCGTTGGAGCACGTGGCCCTGGGGCAGGAGGCGGACGCTCTGGTGCTGGCCCCGGCCACGGCCAATCTCATGGGCAAGATGGCGTCAGGGATCGGGGATGATCTCCTCACCACTATTTTATTGGCCGCAACCAAACCCATCCTCCTCTGCCCGGCCATGAATTGCGAGATGTGGGCCAACCCCGCGGTGCAGGAGAACGTGGCCCGGCTCCGGGACCGGGGCTTGGCGGTGCTGCAGCCGGAGGCCGGGGAGCTGGCCTGCGGCGCCGTCGGCTACGGCCGGCTGCCGGAGGCGGAGACCATCCTGGAGGCCCTGGCGCGGTTGGTGAGCCCCCAGGACCTGGCGGGACGCCGGATTTTAGTCACTGCCGGACCGACCCATGAGGACCTGGACCCGGTGCGTTTCCTCACCAACCGCTCCAGCGGCAAGCAGGGCTATGCCCTGGCGAAGGTGGCCCGGCGCCGGGGCGCGGAGGTCTGCCTGATCAGCGGTCCCTCGAATCTGCCTGCGCCCCATGGAGTGGAGCGGGTGGAGGTCTGGTCCGCCCGGGAGATGCTGGACGCGGTGCGGGCCCGCTTCCCGGAGTCCGAGGCCCTGCTCATGGCTGCGGCCGTAGGGGATTACCACCCCGCGAGCCGGTCCGAACACAAGATGAAGCGGGGTTCCCAGGAATTGACGGTGCATCTGACCCAAAATCCGGATATCCTCAAGGAAGTGGCCGCTCTCAAAAAAAAGCAGGTGGTGGTGGGATTCGCCGCGGAGACCCGGGACCTGGAGGCCGCGGCCCGGAAAAAGCTGGAGGACAAGGGCCTGGACCTGATTGTGGCCAACCAGGTGAACCGCCCGGACTCCGGCTTTGCGGTGGACACCAACGAAGTGACCATCATCGGCCGGAAGAATTTGCTGCTACCCCTGCCGCTCCTCAGCAAGGAAGAAGTTGCGGAGAAGGTGCTGGATCAGGCGGCCGCACTGCTGCCCCCGCCGCGGGGGGCTAAGGGGGCCTGAGTGTTTCCGAAAGAGAAGGCCTCACGCCAAGACGCAAAGGCGCAAAGTAAGGCGCAATAATATTTATGAAATCATACCCTGAAGACCCGGTCGAAGAATTGCGGGAGCTCACCGCCGCCCTGGAGGACTGGCTCCGCTTTCAGCGCCGCCTGGGGTGGCCGGGGACTCCGGCCGAGATAGAGCCGGAGACCCCCGAACAGGCCCCCGAAACCGGCCGGGGTTTAACCCTAAAGGAGATTCGCGCCGAACTGGGAGATTGCAAGCGCTGCAAGCTCTCGCGCACCCGGAAAAATATCGTCTTCGGCGACGGTTCGGCCCGGGCCCGGCTGATGTTCATCGGGGAAGGCCCGGGAGAGGAAGAAGATCTGCAGGGCCTGCCTTTCGTGGGCGCGGCCGGGCAGTTGCTGAACAACCTGTTGAGCAAGTTGGGGTTGAGAAGAGAGGAAGTCTATATCGCCAACGTGGTTAAATGCCGCCCTCCGGGCAACCGGGAGCCGGAGGCGGATGAAAGCGAAAAGTGCCTGCCTTTCTTAAGGAAGCAGATCGAGGCTATCCAACCCCGGGTGATCGTCACCTTAGGAAGGGTGGCCACCCAGGGTTTGCTGGGCACCCCCGCGCCTTTGACCCGGCTCCGGGGCCAATGGCAAAAATACGGGAAAATTAAGGTGATGCCCACTTTTCATCCTTCCTACCTGCTCCGCTTCCCCAAGGAGCGGCATAAGACCTGGGATGATATGCAGCAGGTAATGGAGTATCTGGCGGCCCATGAGAAAGATTGACTATCTTATTTGCTTAGCAATTATAGCTATTGCCGGCTTCGGTTTCGGGGGCGCGGGCTCTGAGGCCGCGGCCCGTCGGGTCCTGGTGCTGCCTGGGGAAGGCTCCATCAATCCGGGGCTGGCGGAGTTCATCCAGGACGGTATCCGCACCGCGGAAAAGGAGCAGGCCGAAGCCCTGGTGATCCAACTGAACACCCCGGGCGGCCTGGATTCCTCCATGCGGCAGATCGCCCAGGCCATTATCAACGCCAAGGTGCCGGTGATCGTTTATGTTTCTCCCAAGGGGGCCCGGGCCGCGTCCGCGGGGCTGCTGATCACCATGGCCGCGCCGGTGGCCGCCATGGCCCCGGGCACCAATATCGGCGCGGCCCACCCCGTGGGCGTGGGTTTGGGGAAGATGGACAAGGTCATGGGCGAAAAGGTGGTCAACGACATGGCTGCCTACGGCCGGGCCCTGGCCGTGGAACGGGGCCGCAACGCCGACTGGGTGGAGAAGGGCATCCGCCAGAGCGCGTCCATTGCCGCGGCCGAAGCCCTGCGCCTCAAGGTCGTGGATGTCTTGGCCGAAGACGTGGACGACCTGCTGAAAAAAGTTAACGGCCGCCAGGTGATGGTAGCGGGGAAATCCCGAGTTTTGCAGACCGCCGGCGCCACTGTCCGGGATCTCCCCGAGGGTTTCCGCACCCGCATCCTGAAGCACATCGCCGACCCCAACATCGCCTTTATCCTGATGATGATCGGTTTGGCCGGGCTTTACTTCGAACTGGCGCACCCCGGGGTCATCCTCCCGGGGGTGGTGGGGGCCCTCTGCCTGCTGTTGGCCCTCTTTGCCTTTCAGACCCTGCCCGTCAATTTTATCGGCATGCTGTTGATTGCCCTGGCCTTCGTCTTTTTTATCCTGGAGATCTACGTGGTCAGTTACGGACTGCTGACGCTGGCGGGGGTTGCTTCGCTTTTCTTCGGGGCCACCATGCTTTTCCGGGGGGGAGAAGAAGGGATGAGCATCCACTGGACCGTGCTGATACCCACGGTAATCCTGGTTTCCCTGTTTTTTGCCGGCATCGGCTACCTGGTGTTGCGCACCCATCTGCGGCGCTCCATGACCGGCGAAGCGGGCATGGTGGGGGAGCGGGGCACGGCCCATACCGCCCTGGCGCCGGAAGGCCGGGTCTTCGTCCACGGGGAATACTGGCACGCGGTGAGCGATGAACCGGTAAACGCGGGGGAAACCGTGGAAGTGGTGGCGGTGGAGAATCTCAAACTCCGGGTGCGCCGGGTCTTGTGAGACCGTTTTTCGTTTTGCGTAAAAAAGATAAAGATTGTTGATATGAGGCTTTTACAAAATGCATAGTTGATTCTAATTTTTCTCTGCGCTTTCTCTGCGTCCTCTGCGTCTCTGCGGTGAAAAACAGGTAGGATTCACCGCAGAGACGCAAAGAGCGCAGAGAAAAGATTCGCAGAGTGAAGACTTTTTCAAAAGGCTCGAGATGTTACATTTGCAAAGGTGCTTCTTTTGAAAGCGAGATTGTTATAACTAGGAGGCGTTATGTTCCAATTCATTTCCGGTTCGGCCATGCTCTTCATCATTCTGGCGGTATTCTTCCTGATGAGCGCCATCAAGATCCTCAACGAATACGAACGGGGCGTGGTCTTCCGCCTGGGCCGGGCCCTGGATAGGGCCAAGGGGCCGGGCCTGATCATCCTCATTCCCATCATCGATAAGATGGTCAAGGTCAACCTGCAGTTGGTCACCTACGATGTCCCCTCCCAGGATATCATCACCCGGGACAACGTCACCGTGAAGGTGAACGCGGTGGTCTATTTCCGGGTGATGGATCCTCTGAAGGCGGTGATCGAGGTCCGGGATTATTACGCCGCCACCCAGCTTTTGGCCCAAACTACGCTTCGGAGCGTTTGCGGCCAGGTGGAGCTGGACGATTTGTTGGCCGAACGGGAGAAGGTCAACGCCCAACTGGCCGATATCCTGGACCAGCAGACGGAGCCCTGGGGCATCAAGGTGACCCTGGTGGAAGTGCGGGCCATCGACCTGCCCATCGAGATGCAGCGGGCCATGGCCAAACAGGCGGAGGCGGAGCGGGAACGGCGGGCCAAAGTGATCAACGCCGAAGGGGAATACCAGGCTGCGGCCAAGATGGCGGAAGCCGCCAAGGTATTGGCTTCGGAACCCATGTCCCTGCAACTGCGCTATCTGCAAACCTTACGGGAAATCGCCGCGGAAAAGAACTCCACCACCCTATTCCCCATCCCCATCGACTTGGTGAAACCCTTCATCAAGCTGGCGGAACGGCTGGAGGTGCTGGAGGAGAAGAAGGGATAAAAAGCTGTCAGCTATCAGCTTTCAGCGGTCAGCTTTTGATAATCTGTGGGATCGACATTTTTTTTGCTGAAAGCTGAAAGCTGACAGCTTCTCATTAAAGGAGAGAAATAATGGCCAAGAAAGAACGGAAAGAAAAGAAGGAAAAACCCCTCGATAGAATGACGGCCACGGAACTCCGGAAATACGCCCTGGATATGGGCGAAATCACCGGCGTCCACGGCATGAACAAAGAGGAACTGCTGGCCGCCATCAAGGAAGTCAAGGGCATTAAGGACGAAGGCAAGGGCGAGAAGGTCAGCATGCGGGACCTGAAAGAAAAGGCCCGGGAGATGCGGGCCAAGAAACAGGAGGCCATCGCCGGGGGGGAACCCCAAAAGAAGATCGACATCCTCCGGAAAAAGGCCAACCGCCTGAAGAAGCGGACCAGAAGGGCGGCGTAAGGGAGTTCTTATGAAGTATCGCGTTGTCATCCAGAAGACCGAAGAAGGGTACAGCGTTTCTTGCCCTGGATTGCCGGGATGCTGGTCTCAGGGTGATACGGAAACGGAAGCCTTGGAAAATATCCAGGATGCCATCCAGGAGTACCTGGCCGCAGTGGCTGAGTCAGTTCAAGGCCAGGATGTGCGAGAAATTGACGTGGCCATTTGAATATGCCCAAGATTCCCGGGGTTAATCACCTCGCAGCTATCCGGGCCTTGAAAAAGGCCGGATTTCGCCAGGTACGCCAGGGGCGGAAACATGTAGTCATGTCCAATGGCCCTCGTTTCTTGACAATACCGCGCCATAATCCAATAAATGCCTATACCATGGCGGGTATTGTGCGTGATGCGGGTTTGAGTGCGGAAGATTTCCTGAAACTGCTCTAAAAAGCCTCATTGCTTAAAAGGAGGTATGGATTATGTGTCAAATGGGTCACGGTCATGGACATGGTCATGGACACGGCATGCGGGGCCACGGCTTTTGCGGCGGCGGCATGCACCACGGTTTCGGCCACGGCCGCATGATGTCCTGCTGTTGCGGCGGCATGGGCTTCCGGCGTTTCATCTCGCCTGCCGAGGAACTGGAGCGCCTCCGGGACTACCTGGAAGAGCTGAAAAAGGAAATGGCCGGGGTGGAGGCCAGGATTCACGAGCTTAAAGGGAAATAATAAGATAATCGCAGTCCTGAACGGGCTAAAGCTTGCTCCCGACAAGGAGACGGGCAAGACCACTACGGAAAAAAATTATGGGATTGGGGATGGGGGTTTGGGGGAAGGGGTAAGGGCCTGTGGCCCTTAGCCCCTTCCCCCAAAAACCAAGCTTTAAAAGAGTAAAGCCGGGACATGCCCCGGCTTTACTTTTATAAAAACCCGATCCGGCAGGGATGGGAGACCGCCGCTGGTGGCGTTGGCTACAATCCGGGAAAGACCTTGGCGGAACTCACAGCCAGATTGTAAATGAACCCGGGGAAGACGCCGATGAGCATCACCCCTAAGGCGGTGAGAAGCAGGGTGGCGGTGAGGCCCGGAGCAAAGGTGATGGGCCCCAGGTCCGCTTCCGCGGGTTTCATGTACATCAGCACGGTGATGCGGAGATAGTAATACACGGAGATGACGGAGTTCATCACCCCGAGGATGGCCAGCCAGATGTAGCCCGCCTGCACCGCCGCGGAGAAGATGTAGAATTTCCCCACAAACCCGGCGGTGGGGGGGATGCCGGCCAGCGCGAACATGAACAAGGCCATGGTCGCGGCCAGGACCGGGTGCTGGGCCCCCAGGCCCGCGTAATCGTAAATGCTCAGATAGCTGTCCTTCTTCCGTCCCACCAAAATGACCACCCCGAAGGCCCCCAGGTTCATCAGGGTGTAGGCCAACAGGTAGTACATCAGACTCACCGCGCCCAACTGGTTGGCGGCGATAATGGCCACCAAGAGATACCCCGCATGGGCGATGGAGGAGTAGGCCAGCATGCGTTTAATATTGGTCTGGGCGATGGCCACGACGTTCCCCAGGGTCATGGTGGCCACGGCCAGGACCCAAAGGACCATGGTCCAGTCGGGCTGGAGGGCCGGGAAGGCCAGGAAAAAGACCCGGGCGAACGCCGCAAACGCGGCGGCCTTCACGCCCACGGCCATGAACGCGGTCACCGAGGTGGGCGCGCCTTCGTAGACGTCCGGAGTCCACATATGGAAGGGGACGGACGCCACTTTGAATCCGAAACCCACTACCAACAGGGCAATGGCCAGCAGGGTCAGCGGTTTGAAGCCCCCGGCCAGGCGTCCCGCAAGTTCGTTCAGGTAAAGAGTGCCGCCGGCGGCCCCGTAGAGCATGGCCATGCCGAAAAGCAAAAAGGCGCTGGCGAAGGCGCCCAAGAGCAGGTACTTCAGCGCGGCTTCGTTGGACCGGGCGTCATCCCGGAAAAGTCCCGCCAGCACGTACACTGCGATGGACATTATTTCCAGGCCCAGGAAGATCATGATGAGATGGGAGCTGGCGGCCATAATCATCATGCCCACGGTGGCAAACAGCAGCAGGGCGTAGTATTCGGCCAGGTTCTTGTCGTAATCCTTCAGGTACTGGAGGGACAGCAGCACGGTCAGGGCGGTGCCCAGGATAAAGACCATATAGAAGAAAAAGGAGAAGTTGTCCACATAGACCATGCGGGCAAAATCCTGGCCAGTCCTGCCCCAGAGGAAGAAGACGGTTTGAATCCCGGCCACCGCCAGACCCGCCAGGGCCAGCACCGGCGCGGCTGCGCGGTTCCCCTTGGGGGAGAGGGCGTCCGCCAGGAGGATGGCAATGGCGAAGATCGACAGGGTGATCCAGGGGCCGATGCTCTCCAGGTTGAAGGTCGGAATGGTCAGGGTCATCGTGCTTCTCCCTTATCCCCGTGTGATAGGCTGACTTGAGTCGTTTTGGCCTTCTCCATCAAGGCCAGGAAGTTCTCCGTGGAGGCCTTGGTCTTGTCCAGGAAGGTGCTGGGATAAATCCCGATCCAGACGATGAACAGCAGGAGCGGCACGAAGATGGCGATCTCCCGGCAGGAAAGGTCTTTCAGTTCCTTGTTCTTCTCGTTGGTCACTTCCCCGAACATCACCCGCTGGAACATCCACAACATGTAACAGGCCGCAAAGATCACGCCGGTGGCGGCGATGGTGGCATAGAGCATGTTGGTCTTAAACGCGCCCAGGAGGATGAGGAATTCCCCCACGAACCCGTTCAAGCCGGGCAGACCGATGGAAGAGAGGGTGACGATCATGAAGATGGTGGCATAAATGGGCATGGGCGTGGACAGGCCGCCGAAGTCGGCGATCATCCGGGTATGCCGCCTCTCATAAATCATGCCGACGATCAAAAACAAGGCGCCCGTAGACAGCCCGTGGTTGATCATCTGGATGATGCCTCCCTGGACTCCCGGCATGGTGAAGGTGAACAACCCCAGCATGACGAAACCCAGGTGGCTCACGGAAGAGAAGGCGACCAGGCGCTTCAGGTCTTTCTGCACCATGGAGACCAGCGCGCCGTAGACGATGCCGATGACCGCCAGGATGCTGAACAGGGGCACGAAGTAATGGGCGGCCTGGGGGAAGAGCGGCATGTTGAAACGCAGGAAGCCGTAAGTCCCCATCTTCAGGAGCACCGCGGCCAGGATGACCGAACCCACGGTGGGGGCCTCGGTGTGGGCGTCCGGCAACCAGGTGTGGAAGGGGAACATGGGCACCTTGATGGCGAAGGCCAACCCGAAGGCCAGGAACATCCAGAACTGCAGGTGGAAGGGGATGTTCAGGCCGTAGAGTTTCAGCAGATCAAATGTGTAGGTCCCCGTGGCCTTGCCGGCATAAAAGTAAAGGACCAAAATGGCGACCAGCATCAGCACGCTGCCGAACATGGTGAACAGGAAGAACTTGATGGCCGCGTAGACCCGCCGGGCAGGATTCCCCCAGATGCCGATGAGCAGGTACATGGGGATGAGCATCACTTCCCAGAACACGTAGAAGAGGAAGAGATCCAGGGCCACGAAGACGCCCAACATGCCGGCCATCAGGGTCAGCAGGCAGATCATGAACTCCTTGACCCGGTGGTTGATGTCCGTCCAGGTGGCCAGCACGCAGATGGGGGTCAGGAAGGTGGAGAGCATGATCAGCAGCAGGGAGAAGCCGTCGATCCCCACGTAATAACTGATGCCGTATTGGGGCAGCCAGTTGTAGCGCTCCACGAACTGCATGGCCGCGGTCTGGCTGTCGAACCGGAACCACAGGGGCAGGGAAATGACAAATTCCGCCAGGGAGATCCCCAACGTTACCTGCTTCAGCAGCACGTGGTTCTTCCGGTCCAAAAAGCCCAGGAGCACCGCGCCCAGCACGGGGAAAAAGACCAGGATGGAGAGGATGGGTAATTGCATAAGCCCCTCTAATCGTTAACGTCCAATAAGGTAGCCGGTAACCACGACCACCCCCAGGAGGATGGCAAAGGCGTAGTTCTGGACAAAGCCCGTCTCCAGCTTGCGGAGATGGGCGCTCAGGTAGGCGATGATCCCGGCGCTGCCGTTCACCACGCCGTCCACGCCCTTGGCATCCACCACGGTCCACAGGATGTTGGAGCCTTCCTTGATGGGCTCCACCACCGCGGTGTCATAGATCTCATCCACATAGTACTTGTTATAGATGAGGTCGTAGATGGTGCGGAACTTATCCGCCACGATGGTGGGCAGGTCCGGCACCAGGATATAAAATTTGTAGGCCGTATAAATCCCCAGAGCGGCCACCCCCATGCTGAAAATCATCATCCCGAACTCAAAAGTGTGGGTGGGATGGGCCGCCGGCTGGAAAGCCACCGGGGTGATGGAGGGAGACAGGAAATCCCTGAAGATATGCCCTCCCTCAATAAGCGGGATGCCCACAAAGCCGCCTATCACCGACAGGACAGCCAGGATCATCAGGGGCACGGTCATCAGGGGTGGTGATTCGTGAATATGATGCGCCACGTCGTGGTCCACCCGGGATTCGCCATGGAAGGTCATGAACACCGCCCGGAACATATAGAACGCGGTGATGAACGCGGCGGTGGTGGCGATGGCCCAATAAATTACTTTGCCGTCCACCAGGGAGTGGAGCAATATTTCATCCTTACTAAAGAACCCGGCAAAGGGAAAGATCCCGGCGATGGCCAGGGTGGCCAGCAAAAAGGTCCAGTAAGTGATGGGCATGTGCTTCTTCAGGTCCCCCATCTTGCGCATGTCCAACTCGCCGCTCAAGCCGTGCATCACCGAGCCGGAACCCAAAAAGAGGAGGGCCTTAAAGAAGGCGTGGGTCATGAGGTGGAAGATACCCGCCACGTAAGCTCCAACCCCGCAGGCCAGGAACATGTAGCCCAACTGGCTGACGGTGGAGTAGGCCAGAACGCGTTTTATATCGAATTGGGCCATGCCGATGGTGGCGGCAAAGATGGCGGTGAGTGCGCCGATGGTGGCCACCACGGTTAGGGAAATGGGGGCCAGGGAATAGAGGGCGCTGCAGCGGGCCACCATATAGACGCCGGCGGTGACCATGGTGGCCGCGTGGATCAAAGCGGAAACCGGAGTGGGGCCTTCCATGGCGTCCGGCAGCCAGGTGTACAGGGGAAGCTGCGCGGACTTACCCGTGGCGCCCACGAACAGGCACAGGGTAATGGCGGTGATGATTCCCGCGCCCACCGGATATTTGGAGGCCATGGCGAAGACTTCCCGGAAATTGATACTGCCGAAGGTCCAGAAGATGAGGAAGATGCCCAGCAGAAAACCGAAGTCGCCGATCCGGTTGACCACAAAGGCCTTTTTGCCGGCGTCGGAAGCGGACTGCTTCTCATAGTAATAACCGATGAGCAGGTAGGAACAGAGCCCCACGCCCTCCCAGCCCACGAACATCAGCAGGAAGTTGTTGGCGCTCACCAGGATGAGCATCATGGACACGAAGAGGTTCAGGTAGGTGAAGAAACGGTAGAACCCTTCCTCTTCGTGCATGTAACTGACGGAGTAGATATGGATGAGCGTGCTCACCCCGGAGACGATCAACAGCATGATGAGAGACAGCGGATCAATGAGAAAGGCAGCCTGGGCCGAGAAGGTTCCGGATGCGATCCAGGTAAAGATCACCTTTTCCACCGGTTTGGCTTCGGGGGGCAGCTTCAAAAACTGGAAGAAGATGCACACCGTCACCAGGAAGCTCAGGCCCACGGCCATGGAGCCGATGGTCCCCACCACGTTCTTGGGCAAATTTTTGCCAAAGAAGCCGTTAATCAGAAAACCCACGAAGGGGAAAAGAGGAATCAGCCAGACATAGTCCATCATGGGGTCAGCCTCACCACTTGAGGATATTGAGTTCGTCGACGTACACCGTGCCCCGGTTGCGGAAGATGGCCACGATCAGGGCCAGCCCCACGGCAACTTCAGCCGCGGCCACGGTCATTACGAAGAACACGAACATCTGGCCGTCCACCGCCTTGAAATAGTCGGCAAAACCGATGAAGGCCAAATTCACGGCGTTGAGCATCATTTCGATGCACATCATGATCACCAGGACGTTACGCCGCACCAGCACTCCGATCACCCCCAGGGCGAAGAGGGCAATGCTCAAAGTCAGGTAATAAGAAACCGGCACTACCATGTTTATTTCCCCCAGGGGGTTATTTCAGTTTCGACTTGGCCAGCACCACCGCGCCCACAATGGCCACCAAAAGCAGCACCGAGGTGACTTCGAAGGGCAGCAGATAGTCGGTAAACAACAACTTGGCGATGGATTCCGTGTTGCCCAGTCCCGGAGGCGCGGCCTTGCCCGGAGGCAGCACGACCTTGCAGACGCCGTAAACCAGGAGGAGGACGGTAAAGACCGCCAGGGTTATGCCTCCCACCTTCTGCCCCAGGTGCATGAACCGTTGCTCCTCCTCGGGCTGGCGCAGGTTGAGAAGCATTATCACGAAGAGGAACAGCACCATGATGGCCCCGGCATAAACGATGATCTGGATGGCGGCGATGAATTCCGCGTGGGCCAGGAGATATATGCCGGCTACGGCGAAGAAGTTGACGATGAGCCAGAGGGCGCTCCGCAGGGGGTGTCTCTGAAAGACCACCAACCCCCCGGAGACCAGGGCCACCCCGGCCAGGATGAAAAAGATCATCTGCATCCCTCGAGCCTCCTATATACAACCCAGGACAATGGCCGCATCACAGCCAATCCGCCATCCGGAGTTCGGACTTTTTCTGCGTAGCCCGGTCGATATCGAGATAAAGCAGGTTCTTATCGTATTGCGCCAGCTCGTAAAGGTTGTTCAACTTGATGGCCGCCTTGGGACAGGCCTCCTGGCACAGGCCGCAGAAGATGCAGCGGGTCAGGTCGATCTGGAAGGCCACCGGGTACTTCTCATGTTCCGAGCCCTCGGCAGCGACAATGCCTTTGATGGCGTTGCTGGGACAGACCACCATGCACAGGGTGCAAGCCACGCAGCGGCGCCGACCGTCATCGTTGACGGTGAGTTCCGGGTGCCCCCGCCAACGGGGCGCCACCGGCCGCTTCTCCTCCGGGTACTGGAGGGTGATGGGCTTGGTAAAAACGTGGCGCAGGGTGGTGGCCAGGCCTTTAATAAAGGGGATAATCATGTACTACCTCTGCAAAAACTGGATGATAATGCCCGTGAACAGGATATTCACCAGGCACAGGGGCAGCATCACCTTCCACCCCAGTTTCATGAGCTGGTCGAAACGGAAGCGGGGAAAGGTCCCCCGGACCCAAATGAAGAAGAAGACCAAGGCGAAGGTCTTGATCATGAACCAGGCGATGGGGGGCAGCACCGGGCCCTGCCAGCCGCCCAGAAACAACGTGGTGGCCAGGGCGGAGGCCACGATGATGTGGCCGTATTCACCCATCATGAACATGCCCCATTTCATGGAGCTGTATTCCGTCTGGAAGCCCGCTACCAACTCGTTTTCGCACTCGATCAGGTCGAAGGGGGTGCGGGCGCATTCCGCGAAGGCCGCGATCATGAAGAGCACAAAACCCAGGGGCTGGTAAGCGATGAACCACATGGATTTCTGGGCTTCCACGATCTTCACCAGGCTCAAAGACCCGGCCAGCATCAAGACGCCGATGACGGACAGGCCCAGGGCCAGCTCGTAGCTGATCATCTGGGCGGTGAGGCGCAGGCCGCCCAGCAGCGAGTACTTGTTGTTGGAGGCCCAGCCGCCCAGGACCGCGCCGTAGACCGCCAGGGAACCCATGGCAAAGACATAGAGCAGGCCCACGTTCACGTCGGCGATCACCCCTTGATTGAGGGCGGCCACCGTCAGATCCACCTTGTAGCCGTAAATGGTTAAGCTATCCGGCAGGATCTGGGAGGAAAAGGGTATGGCCGCCAGGGGCAGAAACGCAGTGACCGCAGTAGCGATGGGGGCCAGGATAAAGAGGACCTTATTGGCGCCCGGAGGCGTAAAGTCTTCTTTAAAGAGCAGCTTGATCGCGTCCGCCAGGGGCTGCAAAAGACCCCAGGGGCCTACGCGGTTGGGGCCGTAGCGCAACTGGATGAACCCCAGGACTTTGCGTTCCATGAGCACCGTGTAGGCGATGCAGGTGAGGAAGACCACCAATACCAGGAGGATCTTCACCACGGTCATGATTACCAAAACGGGTATTTGATTCATCATTATCAACCCTTCTGGATGGTTACCCTAACCAGGTTGGAGTTGAGGGTCAGGAGATGCACCGGGGGCTCCGCAAAATGCTCGGGCAGGAAGACCACTCCGGGGGGCATCTCCGGGGACAAAACCACGGGCACGATGATCTCACCCTGGGAGGAGACGACTTTGGCCGTATCTCCGGCAGACAGGCCTAAGCTCTTGGCGTCTTCCGGGTTCAGGCTCAGCTCCGCCCGGGGCACCAGCTTCAAGGTGCCGTCAGGGGCATAGGTGGTGTAAGACCCGTTATGATTCAGGACCTTACCGATAATCAAAGTATGGGGCCGGCGGCCCGGCAGGCTCAGGTCCGCTTCGAAGGGGACGAACGTGCCGCTGACCTCACCCGGCATCATGGGGCCGGAACCCTTCGGGCCTAATCCCGCCCACAGCGGCATATTCCGGGCCAGTTCCCGGAAGACCTGCTTGGGATGGGACGCTCCCAGTTTATAGCCCATCTTCTCGCCCAATTGGCCGATGATCTGCCAATCCGGGCGCACGCCGTTGGCCGGCAGGACCGCGGGCAAAACCCCCAGGGTGCCGTCACTGCTGATGAAAGACCCTTCCTGCTCCGCGTGCACCGTCACCGGCAGCACCACCTGGGCCAGCTTGGCGGTGTCGGTGAGGAACGCGTCCTGGACCACCAGGAAAGGCGCCTTCTTAAGGACCTTTTCCGTGCGGCTGCGGTGGGGCAGGGCCCGGAGCAGGTCGCCCCCCAGCATATAAATGGCCTGGGGCGCATCCGGGTCGCCTGCTTCTAGTTTATCCAGCATCTCCGGCAGGGTCATTCCCTTCGCGTCCTCGGGAATGGGCACGTACCCGGGCAGACGGCCAGGGAGAACGCCCACTTCGCAGACGCCCCGGGAGTTGTTCTTCTCGGCCACCGGGTAGACCGCGCTCCCCGGGGTACCGGGCTTGCCGATGAGCAGGAAGAGGTCGGCCAGGGCCACGGCGTTTTGTTCGCCCTTATCCTGGGCCAGCAGCTCGGTGCCGCAGATAATGGCCGGGGCCTGGGCCTGGGCCAGCAGGGCCGCGGTCTCTTTGATCAGGGCCTCATCCACCCCGGTCTTGGAGGCCACGTCCTTCAGGGTCACCTTCTTAAAGCTTTCCTTGAATTCTTCCAAACCCTTGTTGCTCAACGCCGGGGCATAGTCGGCGTTGGCGGCAAAGAAGGCCTTGAAAATACCGGAAAGCAGAATCCGCTCCGTGCCGGGCTTATAGCGCAGGCTCAGGTGGGCGTACCGGTCGAACTTGGTCTTCCGGGGATTGGCCAGCACCAGGCGGAAGTTCTCGTTATCCAGGGCCCTGAGCAGCTTCCAGCCCAGGGGCGGCATCTCCGGAGTGACGTCCGCGCCCAGCACCAGGGCCAGGTCGGCCTTCGGGAGATCGTCAAAATGCCCCAGCACAAAGGGGAAGCCGCTGCCCTTCGCTTCCGCGCCCGGAGTCAAAGGAGACTGGTAGGGCTGGGGCAGGGCGGTGGACGCCTCCACTCCGGAGACCTCGGGGGAGCCGAAGACCGCACCCAAACCTCTCAAGGCCCGGACGTAAGTATAACGGCCCGGGTTGTCCACCTGGTTGGTGCCCAACCCCTGGCGGAAGAATTTCTGGAAGAGATAGTTGGCCTCATTGGTGGCCCGGGCGGAGCCGATGCCGTAGACGGCCTTGGGACCGGCCTCGCTCTCTGCGATCTCCTTGAACCTGGCGGCCACCAGGTCCAGGGCCTCATCCCAGGAGGCCTCCCGGAAATCGCCGTTCTCCTTAATCAACGGCGTCTTCAGGCGGTCCGGGGCCTCCACCACCGGGAAGCCGAAACGACCCTTGGAGCAGAGCAGGATGCTCTCTTCGTTCCGGACCCGCATGATGCGGTCGTCCTTGGTATGCAGCTCGTAGACGCAGCCGCCGCCGCAGAAGGGGCAGACGCTTTCGGTCTTGGCCACTTCCCAGGCCCGGGCCCGGTATTTCCAGAGCTTGTTGATCAAAGCCCCCACCGGGCAGATGTCGACGCAGGAGCCGCAGAATTCGCAATCCAGGGGCAGGACGCCGGAACCCAGTTCGGTAAAGTAGCCCCGCTGCATGAAATTGATGGCCATGGCCCCCACGTGGTCCCGGCAGACGTGGACGCAGCGGCCGCAGGTAACGCAGCGGTCCGGGTGCCGCTCCACGAAGAGGGACTCGTAGTCGGGGTTGGGGGCCAGTTTCACGGCCTCCAGGTCAACTTGATCCACGGCCAGGGCATGGGTCAGATCCTGGAGTTCGCATTCCCCGCCCTTGTCGCAGATGGGGCATTCCAGGGCATGGTTGATGAGCACCAGCTTCATCAACTCCTTCCGGATTTCCTCGACCCGGGGGGAATTGGTGACGACCTCCATGCCTTCGTTGACCACGGTGGCGCAGGCCGGCAGGGGCCGGGGAGGGCCGGGTTTGACTTCCACCACGCAGATGCGGCAGGCGCCGATGGGCTTCAGGGCCGGGTGGTAACAGAGCCGGGGGATGAAGATGCCGTTGGCGTCAGCCACTTCCAGGACGGTTTTGCCCTTGGGCGCTTGAATCGCCCGGCCGTCGATGGTCAGATTCACCATAAGTTGTTCCTATGTTAACCGCGTTTTGGCTGTCAGCCGTCAGCTATCAGCTGTCAGCTGTCAGCTTTGGATATGGGTTGAAACCATGTTTCTTGATATTTTTAGCAGCAGCACCCGCCACAATCTTCTTTAGTTTTAGCTACAAGCTGACCGCTGAAAGCTGACAGCTTTTTTCAATCCAGCTTCTCCAGGTTGATCACCTGGTAAGTGGGTTCGCCGCCGAAAGTGGATTTCTTTTCACAGGTCAATCTTACTTTCCAACCCACCCCTTTGACTTGCCCGGGTTTGAGGACCGATCCGGGCTGATCGGTATCGATCAATCCGAATCTGGCGGCGTCCGCGGCCGTGGTCCGTATGTCCTTCTTGGGTTGGCTGTCCAGCTTGATGACCAGGGATTTTTCCATGGCGCCCACCGGCGTCATGGTGGTTTTAATGGCGATTTCCTCGATCTTCCCCGTGAAGGTGGCCTTCTCTTGGGCCCCGGCGGCAATAACCGTAACCGCCATGAAGAGGATGATAAGAGGAATGATCTTTTTCAATATCGCCTTATCCTTGGTCGGTCTTTAATCTGCTCACTGCTTACCTGTCAACGTCCGCCAGCACGATGTCCATGGTGCCGATCAAGGCGATGGAATCGGCCAGCAACCGGCCCCGGGCCAGTTTGTCCATGGCCGAAAGGTTGACAAACGAGGGTCCCCGGATCTTCAACCGGAAAGCCTGGGGGCTGCCGTCGCTGACGATATAAAATCCCATCTCCCCCTTGGGGGCCTCGATGCATTGGTAGACCTCGCCCACCGGGGGTTTGATGCCTTCCTGGATCAGTTTGAAATGATTGATCAATCCGGCGATGTCGTTATAGACCGCGTCCTTGGAAGGCAGGCTGATCCTGGGATCCTTGGCCTGGATGTCTCCGGGAGGCAAGTCGGGCAGGCGCTCCAGCACCTGGCGGACGATGCGGTTGGCCTGGATCATCTCTTCCATGCGCACCAGGTACCGGTCGTAGGTGTCGCCGTTTTTGCCCAGGGGCACCACGAAATCGAAGTCTTCGTAGCTGGAATAGGGGTTGTCCCGGCGCAGGTCCCAGTTAACCCCGGAGCCCCGGGCCATGGGGCCGGACCAGCCCCAATCCAGGGCCTCGTCCGCGCTCATGACGCCCACGCCCTGGGTGCGCTCGATCCAGATTTGGTTCTTGGTCAACAGATTATGGTAATCCTGGCACTTTTCCGGGAAAGACTTGACGAATTCCCAGGCCGCGGGAATGAAGCCTTCGGGCAGGTCCGCGGCCAGGCCGCCGATGCGGAGGTACAGCGGGAACATCCGGGCCCCGGAGATCATTTCGCACATGTCCATGATCTTCTCCCGCTCCCGGAACGCATAGAAGAGGGGAGTCATGGCCCCCAGGTCGTGGCCGTGGGTGCCCAGCCAGAAAAGGTGGGAGGCGATGCGGGTGAGCTCCGCGATCATCACCCGGATATACTGGACCCGCTTGGGCACCTCGATGCCCAGCAGCTTTTCCATGGCCAGGCAGAAGCCGAAAAGGTTGACCTCGCCGGCCAGGTAGTCCAGGCGGTTCATCAGGGGCATGCAGCGATGGTAAGTGCGGTATTCGCACATCTTCTCGATGCCCCGGTGCAGGTAGCCGATATCCGGATCGGCCCGCAGGATGAGTTCGCCGTCCAGCTCCAAGAGGACCCGGAGCACCCCGTGGGTGCTGGGGTGCGACGGCCCCAGGTTGAGGAGCATGGTTTCGGTGCGTTTCATGGTCTCAGCGCTGTTCATCAGGTATTCCTACTTGCCCCGTAAGGGATAGTCTTTACGCTGGGGATGGCCCACCCAATCGTTGGGCATGAGAATCCGCCGCAGATCCGGATGGCCCCGGAAGCGGATGCCCATCATGTCGTAAGCCTCCCGCTCATGCCAGTTGGCCGTGGACCACACCGGCGCCACCGAGTCAATGGCCGGCGCGGCGTCGTCTGCGAGCAGGGCCTTCAAGGTTACCCGGTTTTTGTTCTTGTGGGAGTAAAGATTGTAAACCACGCCGAACCGGGGGCTCTGGGGAAGGTAATCCATGCCCGCGATCATGGAAAGATAGCGGAAGGAAGTCCGGTTGTCATCCCGCAAGGCCTTGCAGATGTCTTTGATGCGCCCGGGTTTGACGGTGATTTGCGTCTCTCCCCGGAACTCCACCACTTCCACCACTTCTTCGGGAAACTTTTCCTGCAGCAGTTCCGCGGCCTGGTTCATACCGCCTCCTGGCGCAGCGCCAGCCGTTCCTGGTACTTCTTGGTCAGGAAGGGGTCTTGCAAAATCTTTTCGTGAAGTTTCAGGATGCCGTAAAGGAGTCCTTCCGGCCGGGGCGGGCAGCCCGGGACGTAGACGTCCACCGGCAGGTACTGGTCGATGCCCTGGACCACCGCGTAGGAGTCGAAAATCCCCCCCGAGCAGGCGCAGGCGCCCATGGCGATGACCCACTTGGGCTCGGTCATCTGCTCATAGATGCGCTCGATGGCGGGCATCATCTTCTTGCACACCGTGCCGGCGATGATGATCACGTCCGCCTGGCGGGGCGAGGCCCTAAAGGCCTCCATGCCGAAGCGGGCGATGTCCCAGCGGTTGGCCGCGGTGCAGATCATCTCGATGGCGCAGCAGGCCAGCCCGAAGGTGGCGGGCCACAGAGAACTTTTCCGGCCCCAGTCCACCAGCTTCTCCAGACTTGTGGTCAGGATGTTGTATCCTAAATGTTCTTCAATACCCATTCCATCGCTCCAAAAACCGTTTTTAGTTTTTGGTTTTTAGTTTTTAGTTTTAAGTTTAAGGGTTAGATTTTTCTTTACTTTTTCTTTAACCAAAAACTAAAAACTCAAAACTAAAAACTGTTTCTTATTCCCATTCTAATGCTCCCTTACCCCAAACATAGGCCAGCCCCACAGCCAGGATGGCGATGAACACGCCCATCTCCCAGAGCCCGAACCAGCCCAGGGGTTTGAAGACCACGCCCCAGGGGTAGAGGAAAATAGCTTCAATGTCGAAGACAATGAAGAACATGGCGATGATGTAAAACCGCACCGTATAGCGGCTGCGGGCATCGCCGATGGGGTCCATGCCGCATTCATAAGGAATGTCTTTGGCCGGGGTGTGCGTCTTTTTGCCCAGCAACTCGGACAGGAGCACGATCACCCCCACCAGCCCCACGGAGATGAGCATGTAAATTAAAACCGGCAAGTAATCGATCAACATACCTTAACCTTTATCTCAAGGTGGATTATTGCCTGTAAAACTTAATCTTTTGTACCGAGAAACCGAAAACAGAAAACCGAAAACTGTCCTTAAAGGGCCGCCACCCCGGCTTCCGCCACTACCTGGTCCTGCTCCACGCTCCCGCCGCTGACGCCGATGGCGCCGATGACGGTGTTCCCGTCTTTGAGCGGGATGCCCCCGGGGAAGATGATCAGGCGGCCGTCATTGCTGGCATGGATGCCGAACAGAGGCTGCCCCGGCTGGCAGAAGGGCGCCAGGGTTTTGGTCTCCATATCGAAGGCCCGGGCGGTGTAGGCCTTGTTCATGGCGATGTTGATGGAACCCAGCCAGGCGCCGTCCATGCGCTGGAAGGCCACCAGGTTGTTGCCCGCGTCCACCACGGCAATGTCCATGGGCACTTTGATCTCCAGGGCCTTCTTCTTGGCTCCGTCGATGAGGCGCAGCGCGGTGTCCAGGTCTATCTTCTTCGCCATGATAATCACACCTCTAAAGCTCTAAGGAGATATACTCAGCGAAACTCCTCATCTGGGGAACGGGGATCTTATCTTCCTTCATTCCTTCCAGATGCAGCTTTATGGCTTCCTCCATCCGCTTTAAAACTTCTTCCCGGGTCTTGCCGGTGGCGACACAACCGGGAAGATCAGGGCAATACGCAGAAAAATTGCCGTTGGCTCTCTCAACTATGATTAAGAAGCGTTCCCTTAAGGATCACTCTTTTATTTTCAAGCCGGCCTGCTTCAAAGTGCTGTTGAGAGTTCCTGGACTTTAAGTCATCCTTCTCCTCTAATGCGCCGCCTCCGCCTTACACACCCCCAGCGGACAGCTCCCCGCCAGGTGCGCGTCGTATTCTTCCTTGAACCGCTCCATGGTGGTCTTGATGAAGGAGTGGGGGCTCCACCCCAAGGCGCAGTTGGCGCTTTCCACCATGGCCTTGGACAAAGAGTACATGCGGTCCAGATCCCCCTGGGTGCCGTGGCCCGCGGCCACCTTGCAGATCAGCTCGTAGAGCACCCGGGTACCCCGGCGGCAAGGGAGGCAGAAACCGCAGGATTCGTGCTGGAAGAAGTAGAGCAGGCACTTCACCACGTCGATGACGCACACGGTGTCGTCCATGACCATGAAGGTGCCGGACCCTAATCCGCCTTCATGCTGCCACAGGGCGTTGTGTTCGATGATGGTGTCCAAATGCTCCGGCAACAGAAAACCCACGGACGCGCCCCCGGGCTGGAAGCTCTTGAGCTTTCTCCCGTTCCGGACGCCGCCGCCGTACTTGTCGATGAGTTCCCGGACGGTCATCCCCAAGTTGGCTTCCACGACGCCGGGCTTGTTCACGTGGCCCACTACCTGAAGAATCTTGGTGCCCGCGGTGTCCTGGGTGCCTTTGGCTTTGTACCATTCAGAGCCATTGAGAACGATGGAAGGCACGTTCGACAGGGACTCCACGTTGTTGACGATGGTGGGTTTGTACCACACCCCCACCTGGCCGGGGAAGGGCGGCTTGACCCGGGGATTGCCCCGTTGCCCCTGGATGGATTCGATGAGCGCGGTTTCCTCGCCGCAGACGTAAGAGCCGCCGCCGGTCTGCACCCGGATGTGGAAGGAGAACCCGGAGCCCATGATGTTGTCGCCCAGCAGGCCCTTGGCCTCCGCGGCCTTGATGGCGGTGTTCAACCGGTGCATGCAGAGGTAATATTCGCCCCGGACATAGATATAGCCGAAATTGGCCTTCACCGCGTACCCGGCGATGGCCATGCCTTCCAGCACCTTGTGGGGGTCGCCCTCCATGATGTAGCGGTCTTTGATGGTGCCGGGCTCGCCTTCGTCGGCGTTGCAGACGATGTACTTGGGGAAGATGGGGCTGGGCAGGGTGAAGGACCATTTCAAGCCGGTGGGAAAACCCGCGCCGCCCCGACCCCGGAGACCGGAGTCCTTAACGACGTTGACCACCTCTTCCGGAGTCATGGACAGGGCCTTTTTCAGGCCTTCGTAGCCGCCCCGCTGCAGGCAGTCGTCCAGGCTCATGGGGTCCATCTGGTCCACGTTGGCCAGCAGCACCAGTTCATCGGGACTGGGCGGATAATCGCCCAGGGCGTTGGTGGTGCGGCGGATTTCCCGGTAGTCCGGGGCCTTGCCGGCCCGGTAGTCCCCGAGAATGCTTTTGAGGCGCTCGGCAGTGAGGCGGCCGTGCAGCACCTCGTTGATCTGCATCACCGGCGCCACTTCGCAGCAGCCCAGGCAGGCGGTGTGCTCCAGGGTGAAGAGGCCGTCTTTCGTGGTCTCTCCCACGCCGACCCCCAGTTCGGCCTTGAGCACGTCCACCAGGTTCTCCACGCCCAGGATATGGCACTGGGGCGATTCGCAGACCCGGATGAGGTACTTGCCCCGGGGGGTCGGGGAGAACATGGTGTAAAAGCTCATGACGCCGTAAAGGTAAGGATAGGGGACATCCATGCCTTCGGACACCAGTTGCAGGGCTTCCAGCGGCAGCCAGTTGCCGCAGATACCTTGAACGGCGTGCAGTGAGGGCAGGAGTCCGCCCTTGGTGGCGGCAAAGCGGCGGCAGGTCTCCTGGATGGCGGAAACTTGCTCCGGGCTTAGGGTGGCGCTGACGGGGCGTTTAATTTCCAGCATTATCGACCTACTAAGAGAGGTTTCTTGTGAAATATTTCTTATGTTTGACTAACGCATACTTTTAATCCGATTTTCCCTATCCTGTCAAGCCTTTTTTTATTTTTTATTCAGGGTGCACCTGGTCTGCGCTCTTCTCCGGGGTCGGGAAAAAGTAAGGGAAATCAGTGGGTAATCTGCAAGTTGCCAATATTCGGTAGTTCTGGAAAAGGGAAGTTAGATGGGGGAGCAGTGATAGAGTTGTTGGATATTTATACAGAAAAACGGAAATGAGAAACCGATTATTGCTCACGATTACTGCGCCACTTAACTCTTACCTGTCCCCTGATTTCTGGTCTCTAACCCCTAATTCCTGCTTCACCAGAGCCTTCAGCCACGCGCCTCCCTCCCGGAGGAGCATTTTCCCCAGGCGCAGGAAGCGGCGGCGTCGCCAGTAGTCACGGAGCAGGCCCGGGAAGGGGAGGGGGTGCAGGGAGTGGACGCGGCCTTTGGCCTGCCGCCGGAAGAGGTAATGGGCCCGGCGCATGTGCAAATGATCCGTGACCAGGCCCAATCGCAGCAGGCCCAGGTTTTGGACGATGGCCAGGACGTGAGCCGCGGCCCCGGCGGTGTTGCGGCTGCTCTCCTCCAGGACCAGCAGGCTGGCCAGGTGCGCCTTAGCCTCGGACCCCCAGTTCTCCTCCACCCACTTCAGGGACCACTCCGCCATGGCCCGGGCCTCGGAGACCGGCGCGCCCTTATTTTGCCCGCCGCTGAGGAGAAAGTAGGCTTCCGGGTAATGCTCCCGCCACAGATGCAGGGCATGGAGGAGCCTGAGGCGGGTGGGCCGGCCGGGATACCCGTCCGCGCCCACCCGGCCCCCCAGGACAACGAGGACTTGCAGGGGAGGGAAGGTGGAAAATTCCATAAGCGTCAATATTCCATTGCGTCTTGCTTTGCGCCTTTGCGTCTTTGAGTGAATCCCCTCTTTTTGAAACCTAAAGACGGTCGCTATTTCCCCTTCTTCCCCTCCTTCTTCCTCAGGGCCCGGGCGCCGGCCTTCCAGGCCGCTTCATCGCGTTTTTTGCCTTTCTCCGGTTTGCCGCTGAGCATTTGTGGCAAATCCAACACAACTGTGCCGGGTGTCGGCGGAGTCTTGGGTTTAGGCGCGGCTTTAGACGGCGGCATTTCTTTGGGGGGGCCGGGCAGGGTCAGGAATTCCCGGGGAATAAGGGCCGCGGCCAGATAGAGTTCCTCGCCGTAAGCCTGGAAATTAAGCCCCTTCCTGGCCGCGGCCTGGGCCGCCACCGTTACCAGGACCGGCTCGTTGGCCCGGCGCTTGCCCAGCCGCCGGGCCATTCCCGGGGTCCGGGCGAGGACCAGTTCCCGACCCGGCGGCGGCTTGAGGCCTTGCTCCCAGACTTGGGTGTGGATTTTCGGAGAAAAAGCCAGATACAACGAGGAAGGCAGCGGCCCCTCCGGCTCCCGGCGCAGCTCCGGGGCCGAGGGGTTGAGGCTGCGGACCCGCTCCCCGACGATTTCCAGGACCGGCGGGGAGGTCAGACCCGCCAGGCGCTCCAGATCCTCCCGCCGCGTCCGGGTGAATCCCGGTTCTTCGTGGAGGGCCTGGAGCAAGGTTTTGATTTGCGCCCACCCCCCCGGCTCCAGCACCAGGCCGAACTCGTCGGGGCGGCGGCCCAGCATGTAGGGCAACATTTTAGCCAGGGTTTCCAACTCCCGGGGAAGGCGGGGCATGGGATTCTCCAGGGGAGTAAAGCTATCAGCTATCAGCTTGCAGCGGTCAGCTTAGAAGAAAAGCTATCAGCCGTCAGCTTTCAGCGATCAGCTTAAAAAGAAAAGTAACAGAGATTCGGCACAAAATCGAGATCAATCAAAGGCAAAAGACAAAAGGCAAAAGGTAAAAAGCAAAAAGCTGAAAGCTGATAGCTGACATCTGACAGCTGACAGCAAACATCATTGACAAAGCATTTAATCATGATAATATAAAAAGGTTAAAGAACAAACAAATGGGCCACTCTCGTTTTCTCGAACCTCATAAGGAGCTGCTCCGGGAGGCGGCGGTCATCGCCGAGGAGATGACCTCCGACTTCTTCAAGCTCACGCCCAATTGCTGGCGCCGGGCCCGGTACGATATCCTTACTCTGGAAGGACTGGAACAAGACGAGATCTCTTCCCACGCCCTGGCCCTGGTGGCCAAATACCGGGGTCGCCATCGGGACCGGGTCCTGCAGTCCGCGGTCTTCGATTTTTACCGCATCTGCCTCCAGGATCACAATATCTTGAAGGCCCTGGACTACTGCCCGGACCTCAGCCTGCTGCCGCTGCTGCTCTATATTATAACCCACGAACTGGTGCACGTGGTTCGCTTCAGCCGCTTCCAGGCCCTGTTCGAAGCCCCGGAGGAGCAGAAAAACGAGGAAGAGAGACAGGTCCACCTGTTGACCCAAAAAATTCTGAAACCCTTAAAATCCCCGGAACTTCCCCGGGTGATTAGCTATTACGAAGAAAATCGGCAAGGAGGTTGGCAGTATGCCCATCTATGAGTATCAATGCGCCGCGTGCGGGCAGGTGATGGAGAAATGGCAGAAGTTCTCCGAAGCCCCCCTGACGGTGTGCCCCCAATGCGGCGGCAGTCTCGAAAAAATCATCAGCGCCTGCTCATTCCATCTCAAGGGCAGCGGCTGGTATGTCAGTGATTATGCGGGCAAGAATCCCAGCGCCGGCAAGTCCGAAGCCCCGAATGATGCCCCCGAGTCAGGTCCGGCTAAGGAAAGCCCGAAAACCGAGACGGCTCCTCCCCCCAAATTCAAGTGAAAGACCTGCTGAGACTCCCCGGGTGGGAGAGAAAGGAAGCTGAAGTTGGCGGAAATTAAGAGCGCCCTGGAACTGGCTCTGGAAAAGGCGGAGCGATACGGGCGGGCCACCAAAGAGGAACTGACCCGGGACCAATACCGGGACCAGGGCCGCCAACTGGCGGTTAATTTTCTGAAAGACGGCGGCGACCTGGAAGCCGAAATCTCCGGCCTCCCGGCCGCGGCGAAGGCCGAGGCCTTGGCTGCCGTCAAGGAAGTGTTCCTCCGGAACATTATCCTCCCCCGGGACGGGGAACTGGACCCCCGGATGGCCCAGGCCCTGGAGGGTTTGATGCTGGCGGCCCGGGATAAGAAGGCCATGGCCCGGCAGAAGGCGGAGCTGGAGAATCTCCTGCAAAACTTCCTCCAGGTGCGGAACAACGCCCTGCAGCAGTTGAAAGCGCGCTTCGGCGCGGGCATCGGCCAGATGCAGCGGGCCCTGGAGGCCCAGATGCGCCAGAAAGTGAAACTGGAGGTGGAGCACCTGCCCCAGTTCCAGGAGGAATGGCGGCGGTTCCAGGGACAGCTCCTGGACCAGTTCGAGCCCGTGCTGGAGGCCTGTAAGGAGAGGATGCTGCACCTTTAAAGAAGGTTTTCGGTTTTCAGTTTTCGGTTTTCGGTAAAGAAGGCGACCCTTCGGGTCGCCTTCTTAGGGTTCAGGAACGGGGGTCAGGGTTTAGCAGAAGCATTGTAATCATGATTTAACAGGTTTTTTGCTGAAAACTGAAAACCGAAAACTGAAAACTGCCTCATTTCAACCGGCACAATCTCCTAAAATTCCCCCCCAAAACGGCCTGCACCTCGCCCTCCGGCAGGCCCAGGCCCATGATCTTCGCCAGTTCCGCGGCCGGCCGGCTGAAGGGGTAGTCGCTGCCGAACATCAGGCGGGAACTGCCGTAGCGGCTTATGTAATCCTTGATTTCCGGCAACCCGGCCACGGCCATGTCCGCCCAAATTTGCTCCCGGCTCCAGACCCCGGCCGCGTCCAGGGCCCGGTAGCCGCCGCTCAAGGCCCCCAGGTGGGGGATGACCACCGGCAGGTCCGGGACCAGTTCATCCAGGAAAAACAGGGTGTTCTCCAAAGACTCCTCCAGGAGGATGGGCAGCCCCCGCTCCCGCACCTTCTCCAGGAACTCCCGGCACCGGGGAGAGCCATAGTCATACTCCGGCTCATCCGGGTGGCGGTGCCATTTGACGGCCACGTACTCGGGCCCCAGATCCTCCCAGGCAAAATCGTTCCAGACGAAAAAATAGGGGAAAATCCGGATTTTCGGGTCATTCAGGCCCAACAGATACTTATGCGCCCGGCGGCGGCACTCCCGCCAGGCCGGGGAGTCGGTAAAGGAGGGGTTATAGCGGTCGTAAACGTCCTCCACCGGGGGGATGGCCCCGGCCCCGGTGGCGCCCGCGGCCAGGAGCAGAATCCGGATATCCTCCCAGCGCCAGTTGACGTTTTGGACGCCGGTATGGAGATGGCAATCGATAATCATGATTAACACGTCAGGTGCAAGGCCGCGGCCCAGCTACTCTCCACCGGCATCTGGTTGATGGCCAGGCAGGCCTCCCGGGTGGGTCTGGCCACCAGTTCGATCCCCTGATCCCGGAGGTAGGCGGCCAACTCCCGGTCCACTTCCATCCGGCCGTACGCGCCCTGGCCCACCACCAGGACCCGGGGGGCCGCGGCCAGGGCCTCAAACACGTCGGGGATTTGCAGGAGATGACCCTCCGCCCGCCACCAATCGCTTTTGATGTGCCCCGGCCAGATCAGCAGGTCCGTGCGGTAAGTGCGGCCGTCGATGACGATCTGCCCGAAGTCGTAGCTGTCTATATGCACCCTTCCCTAACGCCTCCCTCCTCCCCGGTAGGGGTCAAAATACGGCGGAGTGAACCAGTATTCCAGGTTCGGGTCATGATCATACCATTCCGGGGGCACCGGATAATAGTATTTTAGCCAGACGGGATTGGCAGCCAGGACCACTTCTTTCGCCTTGATGGCCACAAAGCTGTTCTTGCGGCCGATGACCTCCCCCGCCACTTTCACCGTGCTTTTGGGCTGGTAGGTGCTGGGGCTGAGCCATTCGTCGCTTTCCACCACAAAGGTGCCGCCGGAAGGCACGGTTTTATATTCGTATAATTTATCAAGCTCCCGCTGGCTGACCGTCATCAGGCTGCCCTTGCCGGAGGGTTGAATCTGCATGACCTCTCCGCCCAGGATCACTATCCGGCCCTGATACTGCTCGGGATGGGCGCTGAGCGCGGCGAAATCCACCGGAGCCCCGGCCTGTTGCTGGACCCCGGGGGAAACCCCGGCGCAGCCGCTCAACAGGGCCATCATCAGGATAAAAAACCATTTGGATTGCATCGATATTCTCCTTTTGCCCCGCTCCAGGCCATTTTTCTTCAGGATTTATTGACCGTGGGGGCGTCGCTAAAAACTCTCTTGGCAATTAGAGTCTTGCCGGGGCATTTTCTACAGAGGAAAGATCTATTCCCGGCGTTTTGTTAAATATTATATCAAATAAAGCCACGTGCCGATAGGAGGCCGGGGCCCCTGAAAAGTGGCCGGCGGCCAGTGGCCAATGGTCAGTAAAAACAGTGGCACAACCGGGACTTACTCCCTCTCTCCCCACCCATTTGGGGGTAATGATAAGCCTCAAGGGAGGGGGGACTTCCGGTGCTTCTTGGAATTACCTGCCACCCTCTGTTCGATTCGGAGCTAAGGCAATAATCGAAAAAGATAATGACTTGCTAAATTGGGGCAAGAGAGACGCGGAGTTTGCCGGAGACCAATTTTTTGCTACATTGTGGCCATGGAGAAAAAGAAACGCAGGGATGAAAAAGCCCGGGTGCGCCTGGAAAAGGTGGCCGTGGTCCTCTTTCGTCCCCGGCTGCCGGAGAACATCGGCGCCGCGGCCCGGGCCATGTGCAACATGGGTCTGAAGCGCCTGGTGGTGGTGGCCCCCGAGGACCTGGATCAACAGCGCATGGCCATGATGGCCACCGGCCCCGGGGAAGCGCTGCTTGCCCGGATGGAGGTCCATGACGAACTGGCCCCGGCCCTGGCCCCGTTCCAGTACATCGTGGGCACCACCGCCCGCCTGGGCGGGGTGCGCCTGGAATACGCCACCCCCCGGGAGATGGCGGGGCGCATTGTGGAGCTCTCGCAGCACAACGAAGTGGCCCTGCTTTTCGGGCCGGAGAATTTCGGCCTCACCAACGAGGAGCTGCCCTTCTGCCAGGCCTTGGTGCACATCCCCACCGGGGATTGTTCGTCATTGAACCTGGCCCAGGCGGTGATGGTCCTGGCCTATGAGCTCTTCACCGCGGCCGGCGACAAAACCCGGTTCGTGCCCCGCCTGGCCAACTCCCGGGAACTGGAATCCATGTACGCCATGCTCCAGGAGACATTGGTGAAGATCAACTTCATCTCCCACCAGAACCCGGAACACTGGATGTTCAACGTCCGCCGCCTCTTTTCCCGCCACGGCCTGAGGGCCCGGGAGGCCCAGGTCATCAAGGGCATCTGTAGGCAGATCGATTGGTACGTGGGGAAAAGGCTGGAAGGGGAAGGGAAAGGTAAAAAGTAAGGAAGTTTTGGCGAGAAGGGCAGGGACCATATCCCCCTGCCCCTCACCATGACGATCTGACACTAGAAAAAATTAACAATGAAAACATGGGTTCGGGTAGATGTCTGGATAACTACCTACCGACCCCATGACCTGCAGTGACTCAAACCTCCAAGCCACCTGTTCCTTAGGATAGATTAAGGGCTTTTTCCTAATTTTCCCTTAAGCAATAAAGACGTCGGCGATATTTAATCCCCCAATAGCAGGTCAAGAAGGACTGTCGCGGGCGGTTGTTTGATCTTGGCGACAAATGCATCGTAGCCGCCTTTATAGGCTTTAATATAGGCGTCTTTACTAACGGGAAAATTGAGTGAGCTTGTCTGGCCCGTCACATAGGCCCGACCGCCCTTATCCACGGCCAGGCCAATTCCACAGTCGTAATTGTTGCCTCCCAGGTAGGTGGAATAAATGTGTCCCTGGCCGTTGGCCTGGAATTTGGTCACAAAAGCGTCAGCGGTCCCCTTGATCTTGTCACCGCCAGGCAAAGGGTTCTTGGTGGGAAAATCAGTGGAGTTAGTCTCCCCCGTCATGGTGACTTCATCGGCGCGGTCCACGGCGATGGCATAACAATGGTCGTTTCCTGACCCCCCCACGTGGGTGGAATATACCGGCCCGCTGCCATCCGGATTGAATTTGATTAAAAAGGCATCAGCACTGGTCCTGGGTACAGGGGTGGGAAAATCGGTGGAAGTTGTGTATCCCCCTACATAAACATGCCCGGTGGTATCCAGCGCCACAGAATTGCCATATTCCGCCTTATTGCCGGGCAGGAAGGTGGCGAAAGCCAGGTCGCTGAGGTTCGCCTTGATGCAGGCGAGGAAGGCGTCCGGCGAGACCTTGAAGTCCGTATAACGGCCATTAGGGACAGGGAAATCAGAGGAATCGGTATTGCCCGTCACATAAATCCGGCCGCCGGGGGTCACCGCGATGGCCGCGCCGTCGTCGCTCTTGGTCCCGCCCAGGTAAGTGGAGAAAAGCAAGGTGCCGAAACCGGCGCTCAACTTGGCCACGAAAGCATCCTGGGAACCACCCCGATAAGTAGGGAATATGGCGTTTTTTAGCGGGAACTCTTCATAAGACTCCGTGTTCCCCGTGACATAAATGTTGTGATCCTTATCCACTGCGATGCCCCGGCCGCGATCCGCTTTCGTTCCTCCCAAGTAGCTGGAAATAGCCAGGTTGTTGCCAGCGGCGTTCAGCTTAGCCACAAAGGCATCAGAACCGCCTTTTCTCTCCCTCTGATGGGCCCCCAAAGTAGTGGGGAAATAGGCCGAAAAGGTTTGACCGGTAAGATAGATCCCTCCAGCCTCGTCCACGGCGATGGCTCTGCCGAAATCGTCATATTCCCCGCCCAGGAAGGTGGAGAAAACCAACCCGGAGCCGTCGCTGTTGAACTTGGTGACGAAGACATCTGCACCATCGCTTTTAACGAATGCTGGGTTCTTTTCGGGGAAGTCGATGGAATAGGTGTAACCCGTCACCACCGCCTGGCCGTATTGATCTACGGCTATCGCCGTCCCGGCGTCGTACCCCCCTCCGCCCAGGTAAGTGGAATAGTCCAGGACCGGGTCGATGACCAGGGAATGGGCCCTATCATAAGACGCCACCTCAAAGCCGAAAACCAGGTTGGCCGTCCCTGGCTGCAGCAGAAATTTTCCCTCCCGGGCCACCCTAAGTCCGGCAATCTCCTGGTAGACCAGCGGTTTCCTCTGCACCAGGACTTCGCCATCCGGCAGCTTCAGAGCCAAGTCGCCCTCCGGGGTCACCTCCATTTTTTCGATCCCCTTATAAGCAAATCTTACCTGGCTCGGGTCTGCACCCGGTTTGACCACCACGTCATACTCCATCTGCTGCCCGACGCTATAGAACTTCAAGTCGATGCCGGGATAAGCCTCCTGGTAGGCCACCGCCTTAAAGGTGGGGATGTCGGTTCGCCATTTCTGCGGGTCGTTGCCTTTGAAATAATTGATCTTATACTCCTGGGGTTCCAGGGCGGCAAGCCGGAGGTCTTTATTCAGGCCCAGGGGCTGCATGGTTACTACCGCAGGGCGGGAAGGCGGTTGCTTCCCGGGGCTAACTTCATCAAGGGGCAGACGTTGACCCGGACTTGCATCAGGTGTCTGCACCTGGCCCCGATGCCAGGCGACGACTATTTCTTCTCGGGTGAAAAAGGTAGTCTGGCCGCGGCCGTGGACGTAGTATTGCACCTGTTGATCAACCTGCCCCTGATTCTTAATGAAGTACATGGGCAGACGGCCATAATTCTCCACCAGGAGCCCCGGGCGCGGGGCCTTGCCGGAGGAGGTCGGCGGTGCTTCCGCCTTCTGGTCACCAGCCGCCGCGCGGGCTGTTCTTAATTGACCAAAAGACAATGGCAGGCTCCCAAAAGACCACACCGCCGGGGAAGAGACGGAGGCCGTGGCGGAGTCCGCCGGAGGACTGGTTTTTTCCTGCACGACTACGGCCCCCGCGGGCCACCACAAGATGCTCACCAAGCAGATAACCTTTGCCACTAAACTTCTTTTCTTCGGCATGACCCACCCTCCAAATTGCACCCAACTTCTGGGGAGACGGTTATCCGAATGCCTTTAGGCCCCTGGCTCAGGCGACTCCTTTAGGGAAAAAAACGGGGTTGGTTTCTGGAAATACAAAAGCCGGGTTGATTTCTGGAAGCATGCGGAGGTCCACGGGCAACCCGGCCCTCTTCCCAATGAGACCCGTGGCTTTCCACCCCCGCTGATGGTAGGTAGGATTTTTTATTAAATAAACCTTAACATGGAACTGGCTTTAATATCAAGTTTTTTCTATCCCCCTTGGAAACCCTAACCAACCGGGCTTAACTTAATAGCCATTTTCATTCCCAAACTTAACTCGAGAAAAAGCCATTCAGGTTTCCAGGGAACATCCCAGGCAATAAAATGGGCCTTCTTTTCTTGCGGCGTCAGGGTAATGAAGTTTTAGGCTCCGTGGGCCAGGTTTTTTTACCCCCCCCGGGATTCTGCAGGCTGTGGCTCCCAAGCCCATGGCCCAATTCCTCGGAAAATAACACCAACAACTAGGTTAGCTTCTCCCGGTCTTCCAGGAATTAGATTTGAGACGCCTCCCAGGGTCAAGCGACCACGATAACGCCTAGGGCAAACCCGCGACCTCAAGCCCTTCCTGCCAAAGCTGGGTCTCCCGGTCCCGGCGTGCCCGGAGGCCGGTGTTGCCCGGCCAGAGGCGTTTCATGGCCGTAAGCTCTGCCGCCACCTTCTTTAATTTACCTGCGGCCAGATGTTCACGGATGGCTCGCATCTCCCGGCGCCGCGACCCGTTAAGGCCCGGGCCCCGGTTGTAGACCAGGCTCACCAAAGCGCCCCGGCAGCCCTCCGGCAGCCCGTCGAGTTGGGGGTAGGCCTCCCGGGTGTGGGAGAGATAGCGGGGCAGCGTGGTTTTGAGAAAGACCCGCCAGGCCCGGTAAAAGGGGATTTTGATGGTCCTGAGGGACGCGGCCGCGGCGGGGCCGCCCGGTTGGCCCAGGTAGGGGCGGAGTTTCTCCAAGACATCCCGGGCCAGCTCCGGACCCCAGTCATTTTCGAAATTACGGAGCTCCTGATAGCGCAGGTCGTAGCCGATGCCGATGGTCACCCCGCTTACTTCCCCGGGGCAGTGGGGACAGGCGGCAAACTTGTCGTAGAACTCCCGGCTCCCCACCTCCTCCCGGGCAATGAAGGTAACCTCCCGGGTGGAAAGGAGGTCGGAAGGCAGAGGTTGGGCCTCCAGCCAGTCCCAGGTTGCGGGGGCGGCGGCGCCGGTCACCGGGATGCGGGCCAACTCCTGGGCTTCCTTGACCGCCCGTTCGGTGGCCCTTCCGAAAACGCCGTCAACTTCGAGCAAGGAGCCGATACGGTTTAGCAAATCCTGCAATTCCGCCACTGCCGGATCGAGACTGGGCCGCGTGAGCGTGGGACGCGTCAAGAACATACCCCATTAATTAGTGTTAGCGCTCGTTCTAACAGGGAGTATGTCCCGGCCTGGGCGGCTCCTCAAGAACAGTAGTCACTAAATCCTGGTTCAAAAATTAACTGGTGGGGCGGCCATCCCTGGCCGCCCACCGTCATGGCGGGCACGGAGGCCCGCCCCACCAGATTTTTCATATTTTATGGATGGGGCGAAGGCCCATGAAAAACCGCGGTGAAAAAGCGGTAACCAGAAATGCGGGCAAACGATTCTCTTGAAAAACTGGCCTTACCGTGGTGGCACAGGCTTTCCAGCCTGTGCAGGCTTTTTGAGCACAGCCTGGAAAGGCTGTGCCACCGACTTGAAATACCTGGCTAGGGCTTATAATACATCAGATGCCCGGCAAAGGGGGCTACCGCTTCTTCCAGGGTTTTTTGCTCCTCCGGGGTCATGGGGGTGAAGTGCCGCGCGGCGTGGGCCAGGGCCTTGACCTGGCCCGGGGTGTCGCAGCCGATGACCACCAGGCTGACGCTTTGGCTCAGGGCGTAGGCCACCAATTCGAAGGTCAACTTTCCCGGTTCTTCCGCCATCCGGGGCAGCAGCCCCCGGCAGAGCACCTTCATGCCGACGACCCCCAGCCCCCGCCCAAAGGCCTCTGCAGCCAGGGGCAGAAAGGAGCGGTCCTGGGGCTCCGCGGGGTTGACCGGCAGCAGCACCGTGTCGAAATCATAAAGGTCCAGGGCCCGGCGCAGAATATCGGGATTATGGTGGCCGGTGACGCCCACAAAGCGGGTCCAGCCTTTCTCCTTGGCCTCCCGGAAGGCTTGCAGAATCCCGCCGCTCGCGGTCATGGCCTCCAGGTCGGCTTCGGTGCGCACGTCATGGATCTGCCACAGGTCCAGGTGGTCGGTATCCAGGTTCTTCAAGGTCACGGAGAGATGGGCCATGGCCTCTTGATAGGTGCGGCCGTGGGACTTGCTGGTCAAGAAAATCTGATCCCGATGGCCCTTCAAGCCTTTGCCCAGATAAGCCTCGCTGCCGGAGTAGGCCCGGGCCGACTCGAAGTACCTGATGCCTGCAGCCAGGGCCGCCTCGATCACCCCTTGGGCCTTTTTCTCTTCACCGTAAGTGCGCAGGATACCCTCGCCGCCCAGCCCCAGGATGGTGGCCTGATGTCCGGTGCGGCCCAGGGGACGTGTGGAAATGGTCATGGATGCCTCCTGAAGCAGTAGTCAGTGGCCAGTAGTCAGTGGCCAGTGATGAGTAATCAGTAATCGGTGATCTGTTATCAGTAACCAGTGGTACTTCCATTATTTCTAACTGATTAATGATTGTTGATCCACCGCTCTGAAAGATTATCCCCGGAACCCAGAGCAGTCAGTGGCCGGAAGTTAGATCGTCTTGTTTTTTCTGACCACTGGCCACTGACCACTTTTACCTGTCTTGACAGGCAAATGCCGCCTGTTATTCTAAATGATAAGATGCCAGAATCCAAAGTAAAGCCCGAATCGCCATATCCGGCGCTGGCCGGCGCCCTGGACCAGGCGCCCAAGTCCGCCTGCGGCGTTTATCTCTTCAAGGAGGCCGGGGGCCGGGTGCTGTACGTGGGCAAGGCGGTGAACCTAAGGAACCGCCTGCGCTCCTATCTCCAGAACCCGGAGCGCCACGATCCCAAGACGGACCTGATGCTGAAAAAGGCGGCCCGGGTGGATTTTTTGCTCACCGCCAGCGAACGGGAGGCCCTGATCCTGGAGCGCAACCTCATCAAGGAACAACGGCCCCGCTTCAACGTCATGCTCCGGGATGACAAGAATTATCTCTGTATCCGCCTCAATCTGAAAGAAGAATATCCCACCTTGCGCTTCGTGCGGCGGTTCCACGCGGACGGCGCCCTCTATTTCGGGCCGTATTCCTCGGCGAGCATGGCCCGGGAGACCCTGAAGGTCATGAAACGGGCCTTCAAGCTGCGCACCTGCAAGGAGAGCCGCCTGGCCCCACGCTCCCGGCCTTGTCTGGAGTACCAGTTGGAGCAGTGTTTGGCCCCCTGCGCCGGCATGGTGGACTGCGACTCCTACCGCCGGGCGGCCCGGGAGGCGGTCCAGTTCCTGAAGGGCCGGGGCCGGAACCTGATGCAGCAGCTCAAGGCCCAGATGGCGGAGGCCGCGGCCAATCTGGAGTTTGAAAAGGCCGCGATGCTGAGGGACCGGATCACGGCCATCAATCAGACCCTGGCGCGCCAGGACATGGCCCGGCCCGATTTTGTGGACCAGGACGTCCTGGGCGTGGCCCGGAAAGACGGCCGGGCCCTGGTGCTGGTCCTCATGGTGCGGGGCGGTCTGGTCACCGGCTCCCGGGAATACTATTTCCCGGATTCCCTGCCGGAGAGCGACCTGCTGGGGGGCTTCCTCAAACAATACTATACCGAAGAAAGGCCGCTGCCGGACGAAATTCTGTTGCCCCAGGACCTCCCGGAAAGGCGGCTCCTCCAAGAGGTCTTCCGGGAGCAGAAAGGGGCGGCGGTGCGGCTGCTGGCGGGGAAGAAGGGCGAGGAAACCCTGGCCCTGCCTCAGAAAACCAACCACCGCACCCGATTATTAAGGCTGGCGGAGGAAAACGCCTGGGCGGCCTGGGAACGGCGCCAGGTGAAGGCGGAGCCGGGGGACGCGCTTCGGGATTTGCAGGCGCGGCTCAATCTGGCCCAGTTGCCGGAACGCCTGGAATGCCTGGATATTTCCACCCTCCAGGGGAGTCAGTCCGTGGGCGCGCTGGTGGCCTTTAGCAATGGGGTGCCGGATAAGTCCGGCTACCGGCGTTTCCGCATCCGGGATGTGGCCGGCCAGGACGATTACGCCATGCTCCGGGAGGTGGTCAAGCGCCATTACGGCAAGGACGGGCAGACGCTGCCGGACCTGCTGGTGGTGGACGGGGGCCAGGGGCAGTTGAACGTGGTCTTGCAGGCGTTAAAGGAAATCGGCCAACTTTCTTTCCCGGTGGTGGGCCTGGCCAAGGCCACGGAACAGGAGGGCCGCCCGGTGCGGGACCGTCTCTTTTTCCCGGGCCGGAAGAACCCCCGCTTCCTGCCGGCCAATGCCCCGGGATGGCTGCTGCTGCTGCGCCTCCGGGATGAAACGCATCGTTTTGCCGTCACCTATCACCGGCAGAGCGCGCGCAAAGAAATGGTGGCGTCGGTCCTGAACGGCATTCCCGGCATCGGCCCCAAGCGGCGGCAACGGCTTTTTCAGAAATATTCGGACCTTGAGTCGGTAAAGCAGGCAAGCGTGGAGGATCTGGCGGCCCTCCCCGGCTTCACCCGCCAGGCCGCGGCCGAGCTAAAGGCGCGACTGGGAAAAGATTAACCGCAGAGACGCAGAGGGCGCAGAGAGTCACAGAGGATATAATAATAAAGGGTGCGCAAGCGCACCCTTTATTTTTTACCTCTCTGCGAATCTCCGCGTCCTCTGCGTCTCTGCTTCAAAAGTTAATTGGTGGGGCGGCCGCCCCTGGCCGCCCGTCGTCAGGGCGGGCACGGAGGCCCGCCCCACCAAACTTTTTGTGTTTTATGGGTGGGGTATAGGCCCATGAAGAACTGCGGTGAAATTTTTTAATGCCCCGAGTTCGACGCCTCCATCGCCTTGATCTGTTCCTGGGTGAGGCCGAAGCGGCGCTGTCGCTGGCGGTAGGCTTCCAGGGCGTTGTGGAAGGCCTCTTCCCGGAAATCGGGCCAGAGGGTGTCGGTGACGTAGAGTTCGGTGTAGGCGGTTTGCCACAGGAGGAAGTTGCTCAGGCGGTATTCGCCGCTGGTGCGGATCAGGAGGTCCGGGTCGGGCATGTCCACGGTATAGAGGTGGCGGGCAAACATGGCGGCGTCGAGGTCTTCGGGCTTTAGTCTCCCGTCCTGGACCTCTTTCGCCAGGGCCTGGGCGGCCTGGATGATCTCGGAGCGGCCGCCGTAGCTCAAGGCCAGGGTCAGGGCCATTTTGGCCCCGGGCGCGGTGGCGGCCGCGGTTTCGGCCAGTTCCCGCTGCACCCCTGCCGGCAGTTGCCTTAAATTGCCGATGGCCCGGAGCGCGATCTGGTTATCCTGCATCTCTTTGAGTTCCCGAGCCAGGTAGCGGCGCAAAATGGCCATCAGCACCCGGATTTCCAGGGCGGGGCGCTGCCAGTTCTCTTCGGAAAAGGCGAACAGCGTGAGGTAAGAGATGCCCAGCTTGCGGGCCAGGCGGGCGATGACCCGGACGGATTCCACGCCCACGACGTGGCCCTTGACGCGCAAGAGACCGCGCTGCTGGGCCCAGCGGCCGTTACCGTCCATGATAATGGCCACGTGGCGGGGAATCCTGTTGTTGTTTTGAGGAAAGGAAGTTGCTGGCAAGTCGGTCACCGGAGGCCTTAAAAGGTCATGATCTCCTTTTCTTTTTCCGCGGCCTGGGCATCCACTTTTTTAATAAAATCATCCGTGATCTTCTGGACCTCTTCCTGACCCCGGTGGGCGTCGTCTTCCGGCAGCAGCTTGTCCTTTTTCAAATCCTTGAACTGCTCGTTGGCCTCCCGGCGGATGTTCCGCAGGGCCACTTTCGCCTCCTCCCCCATCTTTTTCACCATCTTCCCCAGTTCCTTGCGCCTCTCCGTGGTCAAGGCGGGGATGGGCAGGCGGATCACCTTGCCGTCGTTCACCGGGTTCAGCCCCAGGTCGGATTTGAGGATGGCCTTTTCAATATCCCCCAGCACGGTGGGGTCCCAGGGCTGCACAGTGAGCAGCCGGGACTCCGGCGCGGCCAGGGAGGCCACCTGGCTGATGGGCATGGTGGTGCCGTAGCAATCGACTTTAATCCCTTCCAGCAGGGCTACGGAGGCGCGGCCGGTGCGCACCCGGGACAGGTCCCGGGCCATGGCCTCCAGGACCTTCTCCATTTTCCGTTTCGTTTCTTCCAGAACCGTATCTTTCATCGCCTTAGCTCTCCACTATGGTGCCCACTTCCTGGCCCAGCACCACTCTTTTCATATTCCCCGGTTCCAGCAGTTTGAAGACGATAATGGGAATCTTCTGCTCCCGGGACATGGTCACCGCGGTGGAGTCCATGACCCTGAGATCCTTTTCCAGGATGTCGAAATAGGTGAGGCGGGGCAGCAGGCACGCGGCCGCGTCCTTTTCCGGGTCCCGGTCGAAAATGCCCGCCACCTTGGTGCCCTTGAGGAGGGCCTGGGCGCCGATCTCCGTGGCCCTTAAGGCCGCGGCGGTATCGGTGGTGAAGTAGGGGCTGCCGGTGCCCGCGGCGAAGATCAAAACCCGGCCCTTTTCCAGGTGGCGCATGGCCCGGCGGCGGATATAGGGCTCCGCCACTTCGTGCATGGCGATGGCCGACAGCACCCGGGTGGGCACCCCGGTCTTCTCCAGGACGTCTTGCAGGGCCAGGGCGTTAATCACCGTGGCCAGCATGCCCATGTAGTCCCCCACCGCCCGCTCGATCCCCTGGGCGCTCACCGCCAGGCCCCGGAAGATGTTGCCGCCCCCCACCACGATGCCCACTTCCACTTTCAGGTCCGTCACCGTCTTGATTTCCAGGGCAATGGCCTTCAGGGTGTCGGGACAGAGGCCGAATTTCTTGTTGCCGGCCAGGGTCTCGCCACTCACTTTAAGAAGAATACGGCGGTATTTAGGGGTCTCCGGGGTCATGGCCTCCTCAGGTTCCCAACTGGTAGCGGGTAAAACGTACCACCCGCAGCTCCGGGCCGCCTGCTTCCTTGAGCAGTTGGGCTACGGTGAGGTCCGGGTTCTTCACAAAGGGCTGCTCCACCAGGCAGTTCTCTTTAAAGAACTTGTCCAGGCGGCCGGTCACCATCTTTTCGATGATCTTCTCGGGCTTGCCGCTCTCCCGGGCCTGGGCCGTGTAGATTTCGGTCTCCTGGGCCACCACTTTGGAATCCACGTCCTCCCGGGTGACGGCCAGGGGATTGGCCGCGGCCACCTGCATGGCCAGATCTTTGGCCAGGGCGGTCAGTTCCGGGGTGACCTTGGCGCTGCTCAATTCCAAAAGCACGCCGATGCGGCCGCCGAAGTGGATATAGGCGCCCACCAGGCCGCCGCCGGTATAACGGACAAACCGGCGCACCCGGATGTTCTCCCCGGTTTGGCCGATGAGTTCATTGAGATAATCCTGCACCGTGAGACCGGGTTGGGGCTGCCAGGGCTGGGCCAGGAGGGCGTCCACCTCCGCCGGGGCGCCGGCCGCGATTTGCGCCGCCAGGAGCTTGGCGAAATTTTGGAACCCATCGGTCTTAGCCACAAAATCCGATTCGCAATTTACTTCCAAGAGTACGCCGCCCAGGCCGTCCCCGGCCACTTCGGCCATCACCACTCCTTCGCTGGTGGCCCGTTCCGCCCGTTTGCCGGCCACGGCGATGCCCTTCTGGCGCAGATAGGCCACGGCCTTTTCCAGGTCCCCCTCGGTTTCCTTGAGGGCCTTTTTACAATCCATAAACCCGCAGTTGGTCTTATCCCGCAGGGTTTTTACCAGTTCCGCAGAAATTTCCAAAACCATGCCTCCTTAAGAGCTGTCAGCTAGCAGCTGTCAGCTTTCAGCAAAAAAAAATCAAAAAACAGGGCAACAAATTCCCGATTGTCTCTTTTATTAACCGAAGACCGAAGACTGGAGACCGAAGACCGCTACTCTGCGGCCGCGGGTTCCGGCGCTACCGGCTTTTCCTCAGGGGCCGGGGCCGCGGCAGCCTCAGCCGCCGCTGGCGCGGCCGGGGCTTCTTCCATCTGCATCTTCTTGTCCGTCATCCCCTGGATACGCTCGTCCCGGAGTTTCTTGCCTTCCATCACCGCGTCGGCAATGCGGGAGGTGAGCAGGCGGATGGCCCGGATGGCGTCGTCATTGCCGGGAATGGGATAGTCGATCTCAGTGGGGTCGCAATTGCTGTCGACGATGGAGACAATGGGAATCTTGGTCTTCCGGGCTTCCTGCACGGCAATGGATTCCTTCCGGGGGTCCACCACATAGATGATATCCGGCAGGCGCCCCATATTCTTAATTCCCCCCAAGGCCCGCTCCAACTTGGCGGCTTTCTTTTCCATGATCAGCACTTCCTTTTTGGGGAAGCGCTTCAGGGAACCGTCTTCTTTCATGGCTTCGAAGCTCTTGAGGCGCTCAATGGAACGGCTAATGGTCTGGAAGTTGGTGAGCATCCCTCCCAGCCAGCGGTGGTTGACGAAGAACATGTTGGCCCGCTTGGCCTCTTCGGCAATGGCGTCCATGGCCTGTTTCTTGGTGCCCACGAACAGGATGACGCCGCCGTCGGCCACTTTTTCCACCACGAAATTGTAAGCAGTTTTAAAGAACTGGACGGTTTTTTGGAGATCGATGATGTGGATGCCGTTTCTGGCCCCGAAGATATAGGGACCCATCTTGGGATTCCAACGGCGGGTCTGGTGGCCGAAATGCACCCCGGCCTCCAGCAATTCCTTCATGGTGACGTAAGGCATACTGCTTCCTCCCGGTTAGTCCGCCGCTCCGCCGCCGGCAAGGCCACCCGGCAGCCGCGAAAGGCCGGCAGGCACCAGCTTTGCCCTGGCGGGGCGTGAGTAGTTTTTTGCAAATCAGGTTTTTATACCAGAAATTTCAGAGACTCACAAGGTTTTTGGGAGGAAGAAATGGGAGATATTTTAATCACCGGTGATGGGAAGGGATCGCAGACGGATACGAGTTTGTTCAAAAATAACGATACCGCCCTCTTCTAAAAGTCCCTTGATTTCGGTCAGATGCCCTAATAGTTAAGGATAGCTGCTGATCTGGACGGCGCTCCGAACCACGCCGAAAAATGATGACAGAAGGTTTCTTTATTCTTCGTAATGATAGTAGGGTACCGAAGTCGGTGTCCGCTGAAACGATAATCCGATCCTCGTCTTTGGCCTTGTCAAAGATTTCTTCGTCGGGAGCATGCTGCAAGTTATAATCACGGACGTGTACCGCGTCAAATCCTGATCTTCGCAAGCCTGCCGCCACTAAAGGCGATAAGGCATTGTCCACCAGGAACTTCACGCGATGTTCACCAGTGGTAGTTCCCGTTCACGCACCGCTTCGGCGGCAAAACGTAAGGCTTCCTGAATATCTGTCAATTCCAGGTCGGGATATGCCTCCAATATTTCTTCATAACTCATACCGTCTGCGACCATGCCCACTACGGTTGCCACTGGGATCCGCAAACCTCGTAGGCAAGGTTGCCCTCCCATTTGATGGAGATTAACTGTTATACGGTTAAATTTCATGTCCGCACCCCTTAATATTTAATATTAATTTTATCAGGATTTGTTTGTAAAACTTCTAAACCTTTTCCAGTTATCTTATAGAAACCCCTACGTGTTGAGGAAATTAATGAAGCCTGCTTGAGATAGGACTTGGCCCAAGCAACTCTGTTGGCAAATATTTGTTGATTGCCGCTGGGTAAAAGCAAATTGATCTCTTCTGGAGTCAGATTATAAAATTTAGCCAGGTCTTGGGTGATCTCCTGGTTTGATTTTTCCTTTTTATCGCCAAGGCACCTAAGTAAAGGGAGCATGATCGATTGAAAATCAGGAATAGCCATAAAACGTAGGCCCTCCTATATCGATGTTCCATTCTTCCCTTAATATTGTATTAGAAAATGTAAGTTGTCAATTAAAGACATAAAGTTCTTTCTTATTAAGTGTCAATTTAAAATCTGGCAATATAGCTGATAATTTTTACCCCCGAAAAGGCGGCACGCCGTTGGGCAAACCGCCGTTCTCCCCATTCTCCAATTCGGTAAAAGCCAGGTGCCGCAGTTTCGGGTTCTTTAACAGAATGATCCCTGCGGCCACGGCCGCCAGCAAACTGCCCCCGGCAATGGTGAGGCCCGGTCCCAGGTAGTGGGCCACGATGCCGTAAGTAATGCTCCCCACCGGCGCCAGGCCCATGACGATGAGTCCGAATAGGCTCATGATGCGGCCCCGAAGCTCATCCGGCACGTTCAACTGCAACAGGCTGTTGCCCGTGGACAGCATGGTCACCATGCCGAAGCTGGCCAGGAAGATGAACATCATGGCCAGGTAGTAATTGCCGCATAGACCCAGGGCCATCAATCCCGCGAGGAACAGCCCCAGGCCCCCTAAAAATGAAGGCATGGGGGGACGCCGCTGCAGCCGCCGGGCCAGGGTGAGGCCCCCCAGAAAGGCCCCCAGGCCGCCGGTGGCCATGAGCAGTCCGAAGCCTTTGGAACCCGCGCCCAGCACGTCCCGGGCCAGAATGGAGAGGAGCACGAAATAGGGCATGGCCAGGATGGCCACCGCGCTCATCAAAAGCAGCAGCAGCTTAAGCTCACTCCGTTCCCAGAGGTGATCCAGCACCTGCCGCCAGGCCCTAAGGAAGGGAGTCCAGGACACCGGCTGGGCCGGAGGCAGATGGATCAGGAACAAGGCCAGCAGGACCGCCAGGAAGGAGGCGGCGTTCAGGAAGAAGCAGTTGGCCATGCCCACCACCGCGATGAGGACCCCCGCCGCGGCCTGTCCGATCACCCGGGTGGCGTTGAACAGGGTGGAGTTCAGGGCGATGGCGTTGGGCAGGTCCGGTTTCCCCACCAGTTCGACGATAAAGGCCTGGCGCACCGGTATGTCGAAGGCCATGGCCGTGCCGGAGAGAAAGACGATAATGCACAAACCCCAGATTTGGATGAGGTCCAATTCCACCAGCAGGCCCAGGATCAGTGCCAGGATCATCATCGACGCCTGGGTGATAAACAGCAGCCGGAGCTTGTGGGTGTGGTCCGCCACCACCCCGCCCAGAAAGGAAAACAAAAGCACCGGCAGGGTTTGCAAAGCTCCCACCAATCCCAGGTAAATGGAAGAATTCGTCAGGGATAATACCAGCCAGGGAAAGGCTATGGCCTGCATCCAGGAGCCGGTGAGGGAAATCGTCTGCCCGGTATAAAACAGCCGGAAATTCCGGTGCCGCAGCGCGGCAAAGGTTTGAAATCGCAAAAAATTCATCCTGATTTTTAATTTTACCGGAAACCCTGATGGGGCGCAATGTTGAGAAAGTGGGCGAAGTTTATCCTTGAATAATAAATGCCGATAATAGGTTAACTATACGTTTTTATTAATATTTGGCAGGAGAAAAATATGAGAGTTTCGAAATTCCTTGGAGACACCCAGGGGGCGACCGCCGTGGTTACGGCTATTTTTCTGGTGGTGGCCGTGGGGGCCATGTCGGTGGCCATCGACCTGGGCCATATTTTCTTAGTCAAATGCGAATTGCAGGCCGCTGCCGATGCCGGAGCCATCGCCGGGGCCCGGGGCTTGCTGGGCATCCCTGCGGGGGCCAAGGGGCCGGTGGCCATCAGCCCTGATTGCAGCCGGGCCCTCACTCACAGCCAGAACATAGTGGCGGCCAACAAGTCCGATGGGGCCTTTTTAACGCAACTGCCCGCGGCCGACGTGGCCTTCGGCTGGTGGGATAACGCCACCAAGTCCTTTGTCTACGGCGGCTGCAGCGATCCTAAAAAAGTTACCGCGGTAAAAGTGGTGGCCCGCAAAGACTCTTCCGCCAATAGCAATATGCCTTTATTCTTCGGCGAATTTTTGGGAAGGAAAGAAATCGGCGTGACGGCCGAAGCCGTGGCGACGAGCGATTATCCTGGCTTTGCTCCCGAAGGGGTAGGGACCTTCCCCATAGCTGTTGACCGGGATAAGGTGCCGCCCAATAATCTTCCCTTCAAGGTTCATTTAAACCCCAGTCCGGGAGATGACGGCTGCTGGCACGCCTATAAGAACCCCTCTTCCGGGACCAGCGACACCCGCGGCTATATTGACGGCACTTTGCCGTCGCCGGAAATCAGGGTGGGAGATTTGATTAATGTCAAGGAAGGGGTGGCGGACGCGGCGCTCAAGGAGGTGTCCAGACAGCTTGAGGCGCGCACTCGGCAGGGTAAGACCTATGACGTCCTGGTGCCCGTCATTCCCGCGAACTCCTCCCACGCCAACTGGCAGCCGGTGGAGGGTTTCGCCAGTATGAGGATCACTAACGTTCAAGCCCAGGGAGCCGAGAAATATGTGGAAGGGCAACTTATCCCCAACATGGTGGCTCCCGGCGTGGAACCGGGGGGTCCCAATTGCGGCACCCGGGCCGGGGTTCCGAAAATGGGGGGTTAAATCTCTTTCGTAACCTGCCGGTCACCCTCCGGCTCTCTCTTGAAAAACCCCTCCTGGCGGAGGGGTTTTTCATCGGGGGTTCCGGCATCTGTGCCTAAATCCGGCAATTATCAGGACATCCTTGCTGAATACTTCTCCTTCTTCCCGGTTACCCCTTGACACCTCCGCCCAACTAATCATACTATCCAGACATCTCTCCGGGGGTATTTCGAGATGATAGCCTTAAGACACTTTATGGACGCCGTCGCCACCGTCTTGGACCTGGGCCTGAATATCTACATGTGGCTGATCATCGCCCGGGCCTTGCTCTCCTGGGTTAATCCCGATCCCTACAATCCCATTGTCCGGTTTTTGTACAACGTCACCGAACCGCTGCTGAGTTGGCTGCGGCGCCGCATTCCCGTGGTCTTCGGCGGCCTGGACCTCTCCCCCTTGATCATCATCGCGGTCATTATGTTTCTCCGCATTTTCCTGGTCCAGACCCTGCATGATTATGCCCGTATGATGGGCTAGCCCCTTTGGATTTCCCCGGTGTCCCCGTTTTATTTCCCCACCCGTGAGGGCTATCTGCTGCGCCTAACCGTGGTGCCGGGCGCGTCCCGCACCGAGGTGGCGGGGCTTCATGGGGACCGCCTCAAAGTGCGGGTGGCCGCGGCCCCGGAAAAAGGCGCGGCCAACCGGAAGTTGCTGGAATTCCTGGCTGAACTCCTGGGTCTCCCCAAGAAAGCAGTGAGTTTAAGCGCCGGCGCCCAGAGCCGGGAAAAGGTGGTGGCCCTAGAAAACCCGCCGCCGGACCTGGAGGCGCGGCTGGAAAGCCTGCTCCCCCGCAACCCTTAAGCTTGACAAGCAACCCGCGGATGATAACAATTAGGGGCAAAAGGGAGGGGAGAAGACTCCAGGACGGGAGTCTGTGGGGGTAGTTTTTCTAGGATGGAAGATTATTACGAAACCCTGGGCATCTCCAGAAACGCCACACCCGAGGAGATCAAAACCGCGTACCGGCGGTTGGCCCTGAAGTACCATCCGGATAAGAACCCCGGGGACAAGGCGGCCGAGGAAAGATTTAAACTTCTCTCCGAGGCCTATCAGGTCCTGGCCGATACCGAAAAACGTCAGCTTTACGACCTTTACGGCCATGCCGGCCTGGCGGGTATGGATGTGGGCGGCTTCGGCGGGTTTGAAGACATCTTCTCCAGTTTCGGCGAGGTCTTCGAGGATTTCTTCGGGTTCGGGGGGCGCCGCCGCGGCCGGCCCCGGCCCCAGCCCGGCGCGGATCTGCGCCACCGGGTGATCCTCACCCTGGATCAGGTGCTCACCGGTATCGACACTTCCCTGGAGGTGGAGCGCCGCGCTCCCTGCCGGATCTGCCAGGGCACGGGGCTCACGCCCGGCACCCGGCCCCAGACCTGTTCGCGCTGCCACGGCCGGGGCCAGGTGGGCCAGGCCCGGGGCTTACTCAAAATTTTCACTACCTGCCCGGAATGCCGGGGCGCAGGCAGCCTCATCACCACCCCTTGCCGGGAGTGCCAAGGCGCGGGCGCCATCCGGGAGAAGAAGCAGGTGTCGCTGCGCATTCCTCCGGGGGTGGATACCGGCACCCGGCTCCGGCTCCGGGGCGAAGGCGAGGCCGGCGCGGCCGGCGGCCCCCCGGGCGACCTGTACATCGAGGTGCAGGTCGCGGCCCATGACCTCTTCACCCGGGAAGGCAAGAACCTGCAATACCGCACCCAACTCTCCTTCGTGGAGGCCGCGCTGGGCTCTGAAGTGGAGATTCCCACCCTGAATTCCCAAACCCGCCTCACCATCCCCTCGGGCACCCAGCCCGGGGCCACCTTCCGCATCCCCGGTGAAGGCATCCCCAGCCTCCGGGGCAACTCCCGGGGCGACCTGGTGGTGGAAGTGGAGCTGAAAACCCCCACCAACCTCACCCGCCGCCAGGAAGAACTCCTCAAAGAATTCCTCAAACTCTCCGAAAAAGAAACCCGCAAGGCGGAGTAAGAAGTAGCCAGTGGCCAGTGGTCAGTGATCAGTGGTCAGGGGCCAGTGGTCAGGGGCCAGTGGTCAGGGGCCAGTGGTCAGGGGTCAGGAGTCAGGGGTCAGGAGTCAGTGGCAGGATGGCTTTCAGCTATCAGCGGTCAGCTTTCAGCATTCAGCTTTTTGTGGGGCGGGCATCCCTGCCCGCCTCGGGCCTCGTGGAATAGTTCAAGTAGGGTGAGTCTTACGCACCATTATTTGTCATTCTGAGAAAGCGAAGCGACCGAAGAATCTCGCTTTTGGCGGGACAGGAAAAATAGTGGTCAGTGGCCAGTGGTCGGCAAAAGAAAAACTCTGGTGGGGGCGGGCTTCCGTGTCCGCCTAAGGTCTTGGGGAATAGTGATCAGTAACCAGTAATCAGTGGCCAACCTGGTAAATCACGGGCCGATAGCGGGGCGGGGGGATAGGTTTGCCTCCCGCACGTGCGGCTTCCAGCCAGGCCTCTTTGGCCTTTTCCACCTCCAGGAGGGCGGCTTCCGGGGATTCGCCAAAGGCAGAACAGGATTCCAGGTCGGGAATATCGGCGATATAACCGCCGTCTTCTTCGCTATAAAAGATGTTGATGTGATAATCGCTCATTATTGGTCCTCCAAAGCAATATTATACTTTTCGATGAGGCGGAGAAACTGGCGAATCTGGTAAGGCAGTCTAAAACTTGGGGGAGAGTCCGGCTTGTTTGCAGATTTCGTTGGCGGTGATGCGGTCCAGGGTTTTATGGCGTTTTACCGGGATGGTCTTGAGGTTGTTAGTATAGACGGAATGATTGCCGCCTTCCCGCAAAAGATAGAAGCCATGCGCTTCCAGGTAATGGATAAGATCACGCCGTTTGACCGACATCGGCAAGATCCACGGGAAGTTGTTCGATCAAGGCGTTGCCGAGGGGGATTTCCTTACCCTGCTGCCGATAGGCCAGGATCATTTCCTGGAGCGCGTCCCGGAGCATGGCCCGGCAGTCTTCCAAATCCTGCCCCTCGGTCACCACTTCCGGCCATTCGATCAACTGGCCCAGGTATCCCGAAGGAATCTTGGTATATTTGGCGGTGAAATTGATAAACATGGCTCGCTCCTTCAAAATCATCATACCATACGGGGGGGCGGCGGGAAAAGGGGAAAAGGGGGAGTTAGGGGAGGAGGCGGCGGCTGAGGGCGGAAGGGGAGGGGCCGTATTGGGCGGCCAAGGCGCGGCAAGAGACGCCGTGGAGCAAGCCCTGGTCGATCTCGGCCCGGGAGGGATGGTTACAGACAGTGCAACGCTTTTTCATTTAAAGACCGTTTGCCGTTTTCAGTTGCCAGTTGCCAGTTTTCAGTAAAAGATAGTGATCAGTAATCAGTAATCAGTTATCAGTGGCCGGAGGGGTATCCGCTATTAGCTATCAGCGATCAGCTAAAAGCTATACTGGGCGGCTTAATTAACCGCGCTTAGCATTCTCTGCGGCCTCTGCGCCTCTGCGAGAAACCTTTTTTCTCGCAGAGACGCAGAGAGCGCAGAGAAGAATAAGGCGCAATTATTTATGCCGCTAGGTATAAAAGCGAACAGCGAACAGCGAACAGCGAAAAGCGAAAAGCGGGCGTCCCCGCCCGCCGACAGCCTCCTGGTTGGGTTCTGGGTTCTGGGTTCTGGGTTTTGGGTTTCCGGTAAAAGAATCGGGGCAAAGGTTATCAGGGGAGGGGGCAGGGGGCAAGAAAGGGTGGGAAGGATGGCAGGAAAAGGCAAGATAAGAAGGTATGATTGCAAATTTTAATATTAAGGAATCAGTGGAAACCTAAAGAGACTATGGGAGAGGTTGAAGTGTCTATAAGTAATTCTCCCTCTCCCAAGCCCACCTCCCAATCAATAGGTCGAGAAATTAAGGCAATTATAAAAAAGTCTGATAGCCTTCCCTCCCAACCATGACTCGTGAAACGGCATAACTTTATAAAACAAAGAAAAAAAAGGCCAGAAAGCATGTGAAAATTGTCATAAATAAAGAAAAAAGGTGGATTTTATAAATTTTATATCATAAAAATAGTTCATTAATCATAACAGAGAGATAGGAATTGATATGGAAAATCCGGCAGATATAGCTCTTAAAAAGCTAATCAATATCGGCGTAGAATTTCGTTATTTTGTGACTTCAAAAGGAAAGGTGAGCGAGGCGGATACACGGGTAAAATTTATAGACAGGATTCTCAAAGAAGTTTGTATGTGGCCAGAAAACGAGTTAAGTCGCGAGGATCACGTAGAATCCGGTTTTACAGACTATCAACTTAAGGTGAGGAATTTTCCCTTAATTGTAGTAGAAGCGAAACGTGAAGGTGTCGCTTTTGAATTGCCGAAGGGGTCCGATTCTCCTGCTAGGTCTCCAAAGCTCAATGGAGCAATAATGACAGATCAGGCAGTCAAAAGCGCCATAAATCAAGTGCGCCAATATTGTGATGATCAAGGTATCAAGTTCGCTATTGCAACCAATGGTTACACATGGATAATATTCCGTGCTATTAGAGATGATATGCCTTGGAGAGAAGGAAGAGCACGAATATTCAATTCAATTGAGAATATTATTGAACATTTTGTTGATTTCTGGAATCTGCTATCTTATGAGGCTATTTGTGAAGGCTCTCTTAATGCTGAATTTGGGTCGATTATGAAAGCATCGCGGAAACTATTAAGAGTAATTGATCGATTATTCAATGCTGACTTGCCTCTTCGCAGAAACCGTTTGAACTCTCAACTGCAACCTTTGATAAAATATATTTTTGAAGACATTGCTGCTAAGGATGATTTGGACTTGCTTAAGTCTTGTTATGTCCATACAGAAAGCCTGAGAATTGTTGCAAGAGATCTTGAACTTGTTATAGAAGATACAATTCCAGAGCCTTTAATTGCTGAAGGTGGAAAAGCATTAATTCAAGCGGAAGGCGATGCGGGAGAGTTCGGTGAAGAGGTAGAAGCAGCAGTGCGCGAAAGCAAAGGTGAATTATACTTACTACTTGGTGGTATAGGCTCTGGAAAAACAACATTCCTTAAAAGATATGAAAGATTGCTAGCTAAAGAATTATTGGAGAAAAGAACGTACAACTTCCATATTGATTTTTTACAAGCCCCACTCGATATAAAAGAATTAGAGCTTTATATATGGAAGGAAATTATAGAAATTGTCAGAACAAAATATGATTCTGAAAAAATTGAGGAACGTAAATATATTAAAAATATTTTTAAAGATAAACTTAAGAACCTAGACCGAACTGCACTTCGTGGAATCCGTAAACATACAGAAGAATATGAACAAGCTATTGGAAAATATTTATTATTATGGCAAGAGCATCTATCAGAATATGTGCCGAAAATATTAAAACTTGCTAGTATTATAAACGGAAAGACAATAGTTATTTTTATCGATAATGTTGACCAATTGGACCCAGATTATCAAGCTCAAATATTCCTTCTCGCTCAAAGAGTAACACGACTTGCTGGATGCGTAACAATTATAGCATTGCGTGAAGAATCATATTATGCGCAAAATATCCAGAACGCATTCACTGCATACACAAGCCATAAGTTTCATATTGCTTCCCCTTATTTTCGACGAATGATCGGGAACAGAATAGAGTATGCCATTAGGGCACTTGAAGATCAGGACGGAACGATGATGGGAACAATGCTGAAAGGAAGGGCATTCGACACCCAAGATATATGTGAATTTTTGAGAATTGTACAATTCAGTGTGTTAGAATGGAATTATTTAATATCTAGATTTATTGAGTGTATATGTTTTGGAAACATGCGTTCGGCACTTCAAATGTTTACAACATTTTTAACCTCTGGGGCAACTGATGTTGATAAGATGCTGCGTATATATAGAAGAGATGGTGCTTACAATGTCGCTTTTCATGAATTCGTCAAATCAGTAATGTTGCAAGATAGAGCATATTATAAAGAAGATCAGAGTCCAATATTTAATGTATTCAATTGTACTAGTGAAAAGAATGCAAGCCATTTTACATCATTTAGGATATTAGCTTCGCTATTGGAGCATCGTAGTGAATCAAATCCAGAAGGAAGGGGTTATATAGAGATTTCGAGGATAGTTGGATATTTCGGGGAAGTATTTGATAATATAAGTGATGTGTCTACAACTTTAGATCGTCTTGTTAACAGACAACTAATTGAGGTTAATACACGCT